>WNGL01003939.1_pt1 | contig 28845 bp, 25 predicted proteins | sample 5400591 | NCBI WGS metagenome assembly WNGL01 (sample SAMN13153377, study PRJNA577476) | soil metagenome | isolation source: 80 cm soil or saprolite under Garry oak tree replicate 1 | place: USA:California | collected 2016-06-15 | reverse complement strand
CTTCGTTCCCGGCGCGCACTTCCAGGGTGACGCTGAATATGCCCGCTACGACCGCGCATTTCTCGAGCCACTCAAGAAGCCGGCGTCCGATGCCTGCTCGCCTATACGGCGGAGCCACAGCGAGAAGGTCCAAGTGGGCGTCGTCGTCTCCGTAGCGCATGATCGCAAACCCGGCAATCTTACTGTGAACGCATGCGACGAGCACGTTGACATCGGGGGCACCAATACTCGCTGCTACCCGCATGGGTGTCCAACGCCATCGGAGACCGTACTCAATTAAATCCCGCGACAAGTTGGCAATGGTGGTAGCGTCTGCCGGTCGCGCCAATCGCAACGATAGCTCAGAACTTGTCATGAGGTGTATGGCCTAACGAATAGCCTTTTATCCCCAAAGCCTGGGAGCAATCAAGTTCTATGCTGATGGTGCGGCAGCGATTGAGGATAAAACAGGATTGGACTAAACCGGCGAGCCGCGATAAAACCGATCCGAATGATGCAACCGCGATCGAGTCCAAGGGAAGAACAAATTTAATACTCGGGCGCGACATGCTGTCTGCGAAGCATGAGCGCGCCTGAAGCCGATCTCAGATAAAGCAGGAGGAATATCATGGCGAAGAATATTCACGGACCGCTTTACTATGAACGGATGGGACGAACGGGGCCGGTGATCGCTTTTGTCCATCCCAACCCGATGGACCAGTCGTGCTGGATTTTTCAGATGGCGCACCTGTCGACCTGGTACCGCTGCATTGCCATAGACATCCCCGGATATGGCCGCTCGCCCAAGGCCGACGCGGGGCTGACGATGACCGACATGGCCCAGGCCTGTTGGGAAGCGATAGACGATGCGCTGCCCGGCGCGACCGCGATCCTGGTCGGCTGTTCGGTCGGATCGGCGATCGTTCCCTACATGTACCACCAGCGCCCGGACAAGACGGCGGCGCTCGTGTTGTCGGGCACCGGTTACAACCCCACCAAGGAATTTGCCAAGCGGCGGATCGATGCCTATACGGCCAACGGCATAGACTATCGCTGGGCATACACGTTCGAGGATCTGAGCCCGGCGTTTCGTGCGACGCCGCTGGCGCATTTCTTCGCGAACCTTTTCACCGAACGCAACCAATTCGCCGATGTGCAGACGATCCTCTACCAGTTCAAAGCTCTCCAGAAGCCCGATCCGGACGGCCATCATGAGCGCATCGCCTGTCCGGCTATAATCCTGACCGGGAGCGAGGACGGCACCCATCAGAGCGCCTTCGCGCTCAAGACGCGCATACCTAATTGCGAGTTGAAGGTTTTGCCGGGGGCCGGCCATGCCTGTCAGATGGAGCAGCCGTGGCTTTTTGACCGCTTTATGATCGAATTTCTTGCCAAGCACGGCCTGTTCCCCGCAGTTTCCAAGCCGACTATGGGCGGGAAAAATCGGTCCGAAAGCTAGCGGTTTATAGGCTCGGGTGCCGGATGGCGGAGATTTTGATCCCTGCCATTTTCTCGATGTAGCGGCCGAAGCGAAATTTCGATTCAACATCATCAATAGGCACGCCACCTGGTTTCTCGCGCAGGGGCTCGACTTCGAGAACCGTGAAGGTGTGGCCGGGCTCCAATACGATTTTGTCGAACTAGCTATGCAGCCCCTCGAGAGAGTCGATCTCAAAGACGCGTTCGATGCCCACAGGGTTTTGATTCACAAAAGCTGTTGATAAGTTGTTAGTAACCTACTATCTAGATCAACGCGAAGGCCAAAAGAAGCCCGATCAAGCAAATTGCTCAAATTATGACCCGAGAAAGTAAAACTAAGTCAAGGACTTTTATGCTTGCGTTTGACACGTGATTTTTGACCATATCGTTATGAGCGACGGAGCACTGTTCTATTTCGCGGCAACCGTCGGAGACCGATGCTTGACTAAGATTTCATGTAGGTGACACAGGGGTTTGCCTGCAGATAACTACGCAATTTTATCTTGACATCGCTAACTGAATAGGAATAGTTTCGTATCTGACATAAACGTAAACGTCCGAGCTTAAGTGCCGGGTCAGTGGTGGGCCGGGAGCCCGAACAGGGAGGTTTCACATGGTCACCCTGCGATCTCACCCTCTGATGTCCTATCGCGGTATTCCTAATTGGCCGCCAAGTTGGACTTCCACATGTCTGAAAGAAAAGAAAACTTTAAAAGGCGAAGTCGGAATCCTAAAGCATGTGATAAGGGAGGATCAACTACCAACCAAATGTTTTCTGGTAATTGAATACGGGAACGAGGCCTACATGGGTTGCGTTATCTTTGATGACGCTACATTCTGCGAGCAGATTCATGACCTGTTACAACATCATCACGGGCGTTCAATGAAAGAAATTGGAGATTTGTCTCTTTACTAAGCTTTGTAGCCGGGGAATTCCGACCCTTTCTCCGTTCGGCGCCTTTTTTTTCCAATCCCCCCTTCCGTTCCAGCGCGAATTTTTTGTTGACGCTGCACCGCACGCACATCAAGAACAAAACGAGAGACTACCAAAGAATGGGAAAATAGAGGAAGATCGTAGCGAGTCAAGCTGGTTGTTGCGAGTGAAATTGATGTGCCCGTTTCATTGCTCATTGTACCCAAGGGCTCCTCTATATTACCGATCCTGCATTAGAGCCCTAATCTCCTCCATTCGCTCCTGCCCCTCCTGGTCCTTCTCGCCCGTGTAGGCCCGGGCCCGAGATAAATCAGCACGACCATAGAGAGTATAAACAGTACTATTGCCATTTCGCCTCCCGGCGAATGACAGAGCAAACCGCGTGCCCTGCTCGGTCCCAGTCAAATCAATATCTTCCTTGGCGCAGGCAATGTCGTAACATGTCAATTTGGCAAACTGCGACATATTCACCGCGTTTCGGCGACCTAATAAAATCCGATCACAACTCAGTTAAAACGGGCGGGGGTTGAGTGAGTGTATCTACTATCTTCGCTAACTCAGGGGGAGCGATGGGCTTAATCAAGTACTCCGCTACGCCTGCTTTGAGCGCTTTGCGTTTCCATTCTCCATTTGTCATCGCCGTAAGGACAACGATAGGAATGCCGGACGTAGCAGGATCTTTTTTGAGTATCGCGGTCGCCTCCACGGCGGTCATATCTGGAAGGTGTAGGTCTGTGATTATGAGATCCGGCCTTTCGCTTAAAGCTTTGCTTATTCCCTGCGCTGAATTTCCAGCCTGTGAGGTTTCATACCCTACGCGACGCAGGAAAACAGTGAGAAACTCGGACAAATCGGTGTTGTCTTCGACTATGAGAATTTTTCGTGCCATTGATCGCCCGTTTGCTTGAGGTCAAAGTGGCAGAGAGCAATCTCTTTGCCAGAATCCCCACTGAAGAAAATCGAGCGGTTACGAGTTAGGAGGGACTCACTAGGAGTGCCGAACGTGTCATCGCTGTCAGACTGTGACACAGCCGGCGGGCTTAAGGTAAACCAAGGTAAAAGAGCGCAAAAGTCTGTTGACATAGAAATGCCGTATCAGATAATCTCCGCTGCATAATGGCTGGTGCAGCATGTCTCGTACGCGCAGCGTTTTGTCCCATCCAGACTAGGCAATTAATTGGATCGTGCGACGTCAAGATTCTCAGTCCCATGGATCAAAGCAGATACTACTGGCCTTGTAATCAATTTACAGGAGGAGTGTCATGAGCAATCAAACCATTGACCGCCGTTCCTTCTTGAAAGGTGCTGCAGCCAGCGCGGCGGCAGTCATCGGCACGCAGCTCGCTGCTACAGACACGGCGCCGGCCGCCGCGGAGGCTCAAGAAGCTGAACAGTCCGGGGATAAAGTGATCAGCCGGCCGGGTTCGGACTTCATGGTCGACGTGATCAAAGCGACGGGCATCGAGTACATCGCTTCCAATCCAGGATCGAGTTTCCGCAGTTTGCAGGAATCCATTGTTAATTACGGCGGTAACAAGAAGCCCGAGTTTCTGACCTGCATGCATGAAGAATCATCGGTCGCCATGGCACACGGTTACGCCAAAGCAGCGGGCAAGCCCATGGGGATAATGGCTCATGGCACCGTCGGTCTACAGCACGCGACCATGGCAGTCTACAACGCTTGGTGCGACCGGGTTCCGATCATGATGTTCGCGGGCAATATTCTCGACGCTGACAAGCGCCGGCCCGGTGTCGAATGGTATCACTGCGTCCAGGATCCGGCGGCGATCCATCGCGATTTCACCAAATGGGACGATCAGCCGCTCTCGCTGCAGCATTTCGCTGAATCGGTGATACGCGCCTATAAGATCGCCACGACGCCGCCCATGGGGCCGGTGCTGATTACCGCCGACGGCGACTTGGCAGAAGGGCCGATTCACGACGAGAAGAAGCTACGTATTCCAAAGCTCACAATCTCTATTCCATCCCAGGGCGACAGCGGCGCGGTGAGCGAAGCGGCAAAGATGCTCGTGGCGGCCGAGCGTCCGGTGATCCTGGCTGACCGGATGGCGCGCTCACAAGAAGGGATGAAACGGCTGGTGGAGTTGGCTGAAATGTTGAATGCCCCTGTGGTTGATATCGGCAGCCGCATGAATTTCCCGACGACCCACTATCTCTGCCGGGGTGAAGACCGTCGCGCTCTCATAATGGGCGCGGATGTCGTGTTATTGCTGGAGGTCGCCGATCCCTGGGGGCAGTTCAATACGATCAGCGATCCGCATCACGAATACCGGCGGCTGGGCAAGGCCGACGTCAAGACCATTCATATCTCGCTTGGTGATACGCTGACAAAATCAAACTACCAGGACATGCAACGCTTCATGCCCGTGGATCTGCCGATCTCCGGTGACGCCCAGGCGACGTTGCCGGCGCTCACCGAGGCGGTAAAAAGGGAAGCGGGTATCGCGCGACGCACAGCGCTTGCGGACCGCTCGAGCAAGCTTCGAACGGACTATGCCCGGATGAAAGAACGGGCGCGCGCGGCGGCAGGTGAAGGCTGGGATGCAAAACCAGTTAGCACCGCGCGGCTGAGCGCCCATCTGTGGAACACGATCAAGAATGAGCAATGGTGCCTGGCTACATCCGGTATACAGTGGAATCGAAACCTCTGGCCGGCCACCGAGTATTGTAATTTTCTCGGTGGTTCCGGGGGATCCGGTGTCGGCTATTCCGCTCCCGCCGCCGTCGGTGCGGCGCTCGCCAATCGCGACAAAGGCATTGTTACCGTGTCAATCGAGGGCGACGGTGATTTGATGTACGCGCCCGGCGTGCTCTGGACCGCAGCACACCATAAAATCCCAATCCTGATGGTGATGCACAACAACCGCGCTTATCATCAAGAGGTCATGCATTTGCAAAAAATGGCGGGATTGCACAACCGACGTATGGACCAGGCAGCGATCGGTACGACGATTGAGAACCCGAATATCGATTTCGCCAAGCTCGCCCAGTCCATGGGGGTTTGGTCGCAGGGACCCGTCACCGATCCCGGGGCGATCGGTCCCGCGCTTTCGAAAGCACTTGCCGTCGTAAAACGCGGTGAGCCGGCGTTGATCGACGTCGTGTGTCAAGGACGATAAGGAGAAGAACAACCTATGCGTATATTATTTTCGGCAATGCTCATGATCTTCGGCGCGTTTGCAGTCTTTGCACAAGAACAGGCACCTGCCGGCTCCGCCGAGCGCGGTTATCAAGCTTATATGAAGTATCAATGCTACACCTGCCACGGCACCGTCGGTCAAGGCGCGGATCGGGGCACCGGGCCGAAGCTTGCTCCAAACCCGATTTCCTTCGAAGGTTTTGTGCGGCAGTTGCGGGCGCCACGGCAGGACATGCCGGCTTACCGCAAGCAGTTCGTTAGCGAACAAGAGGTTGCCGACATCTATGCCTACCTCAAGTCGATCAAACCCGGGCCTATGCTAAAAGATATTCCGCTGTTGAACTTTGCCGGCAAGTAAGCGATTCATCGCGACGCTCAGCGCGAACGGCGCGGTGATGGGTGCCCAGCTTTGCATTGAACACCGAGACAGTTTGTTAAACAGTAACAAAATGGATGGATTATCATCGGCGGAGGGCTCTATGGATCTACAAGGACTTAACCAGTGGTTGGCGGAAAGAAATTTGAAAGGACACTGGGACCACCAGCCGTGGTCGCAAACGGTTAGGCCGCATCTGTGGAAGGGGAGAGATATTCTCGAAGGTCTCAATCGAGCAGGGGAGTTGATTACGACGGAGGAGGCGGGAAGGCGAACCATTCAGTTGAAAAATCCGGGTCTCGCCGCGGGAATGACCAACACGATCCATCTCTCGGTCCAGTTGGTGAAGCCCGGGGAGATTGCTGCCGCGCACCGTCACACGGCGGCGGCGATTCGCTTTGTCATCAAGGGAACTCCCAATGCCTATACGATTGTCGAGGGTGAGCGTTTTCCCATGCGGGAAGGCGACCTGATCACTACGCCTAATTGGACCTGGCATGATCATTTCAACGGATCGGATGAACCCGTGATGTGGCTTGACGGTCTGGACGTGCGGCTTGTCACCCATTTCGGCGCGATGATTCAAGAAAACTTCAAAAGAGATCAGCAGCCCGTCGAAAAGCCCGATGATTACTCGTCCAAGGTTTTCAGCCACGCGCGTCCGAGGTGGATAAAGAATTCTTTTGCCGCACCACCGTATCGTTATCCGTGGGAGGAAACCAATGCCAGCCTCGAGGCGCTCAAAGAAAGCGCAGGCGACCCCTTCGATGGAATCTTGCTGGAGTATGCGAACCCGCACACGGGAGGGCCAACCTTGCCGACCTTTTCCTGTATGATCCAACTGTTGCGCCCCCACGAGAAAACGCAATCCCATCGTCACACCAGCGCGACGGTCTACCATGCATTTCGCGGGAGCGGGCTGACCAAGGTATCGGCAAATGATCTTGCCTGGGAGTCGAGCGACATATTTGTCGTTCCCTCGTGGCAGTGGCACTCCCACGAGAACACGACCGATGAAGACGCGATTCTTTTTTCGATTACCGATCGCCCGGCGACGGAAGCGTTAGGCCTGTACAGGGAACAGACGGAAGGAGCTTAGCGGCTCTCGATTAGATTCATAGCTACGGGTCGTTCGCAGCCAGGCGACTTCGCTCTGGAGGGCTCATCCCTCGATCGCTGTCACTAGTCATACTCCGGGCTAGCACCTAAACTAGCGGTAGTATCAGATCTCCCATGCGACTTCCGTCGCTACCTTCAACAACAGATTTCTCGCTCCGTCCGAAATGACAAACAGGCTGTCATCCCGAACGTGGTGAGCGATCTTTCGTTCGGCAAAACGTCTCCTTAAAAAAGCCACCCGATTCGTTGAATCAACGATCGAGCGCCCCTCTTGACTCGCAGTAGGAAACCGAAAAACCCTTTATGTGTCGTTTCCAAGTAAATCTGACCTCCTACGGGCGGTTCTGCTGGATAAGTTTCGGAGCGTCGAAGCGGACCTCGAGCGGATTACGTCCGAGTTCCCGGCCGACGCACTTGCCGCGCTCCAGCAACTGCTCGCCTGCATGCAGCGGCACACGGAAGAGATTCAACCGCCTTTCGTGCGAGACATTCGCCGGGAGGCGCCGGAGATGTTCAGGTTGGTGGAGGTCCGGCGACGGGAACTGATTCAGCGCCATTTCGGAAAATTTTTCAGCGCAGGTCGCCGGGCGGGAATTATTCGCAAGGATATCCCGACCCAGGTGATCATCGAGATTCTACTTGGCGCCACCGAGGCAATAATGAATCCGCAAAAGATCTCGGAGCTCGGGCTCACGCCGCAAACGGGTTACGCAGCGATCATATCCGTCGTGCTTGAGGGCGTGATCACCGGTCGCGGGAGGTCGAAAGCATGACTTGGTTTGAGATTACGTTCCGAAAGCTGGTTTCTCATGTAAGTCATTACGGCCTCAAGGGGCCATTGACTTTCTTTCTCGTTGTCTTGAGCGCCGGTTGCAGCGTTGGCCCTGACTATCGGAGACCCGATCTTGCCGTGCCGGCAAATTGGCAGGAATCTCAGCAAGGTGGACTTGCTACCGGGTCGGCCGAGCTTACACGCTGGTGGACCGCTTTCAACGATCCGGTGCTCAATTCCCTCGTTGAACGGGCCGATAGCAGGTGACCTATGAAACGGATGATGCTGATCACGCTGCTGCTCGTCGCCGCCGGAGCGGCCGGATGGCTGTGGTGGTTGAATCACGAAGAAACGGGGGACCGCGAACTCATGTTGCACGGCAACATGGATCTGCGGCAGGTGCAGTTGTCGTTTAACAACAGCGAGCGGATAGCCGCCGTGTTGGTCCAAGAAGGTGACCGTGTGCGGCAGGGCCAGGTGGTGGCGCGGCTGGACACAAGTCGCCTCGGACCGCAGGCGGCGCAAGCCGAAGCCCAAACTGCGGCCCAGCGACAGGTCGTCACCCGGCTCCGCAATGGCAGCCGTCCCGAAGAGATCGCGCAGGCGCGCGCCAACGTGGAATCGGCCAAAGCCGACAGCGTAAATGCGCGTCAGCAGTATGAGCGCGTCAAGTCAGCCATGGAAGCTTCGGGAGGGCGCGCGGTTAGACAGCAGGATGTTGATAATGCCAAGGCGGCGCTAGAGGTGGCTGAGGCGAAACTCTCGGTCAATCAGCGGGCGCTTGAGTTGGCGGTGGCGGGTCCGCGTAAAGAAGAGGTCGCTGAGGCGGAGGCGCGGCTACAGGCTAACGAGGCCCAGCTTGCGCTGCTGCGCCAGCAACTGGCTGATGCCCAGCTGGTTGCGCCCGTCGATGCGGTCGTTCGCACGCGTGTATTGGAACCGGGAGACATGGCCTCGCCGCAGAAACCTATTTTTACGCTCGCGATCACCGACCCCAAGTGGGTCAGGGCCTATGTCTCTGAGCCGGATCTGGGGAGGGTGCATTCGGGAATGGCTGCATCTGTAATGGTTGACAGTTTTCCCAATCGGCGCTTCGACGGCTGGGTCGGATTTATCTCGCCGGTGGCCGAGTTCACGCCGAAATCCGTACAGACGGAAGAGCTAAGGACAAGCCTCGTTTATGAGGTCCGCGTATTCGTGAAAGATCCATCGGATGAGTTGCGCCTCGGCATGCCAGCGACGGTATACGTGTCGCTCGATAAAAACAGTCATGTCCCCACGGCGTCTAGCGCACCCGAGAAGACAGCACCCACTGCGCAAAGGTCGCGATGAGCATTGCAAAACATCAGACAGCCGCCCTGTTCGGTCGCGACCTCCGAAAGACCTTCCGTCGCGAGACTGGGGAAGTGGTGCATGCGCTGGACGGTGTCTCCCTGGAAGCAGCCCATGGCACCCTGACAGCACTGGTTGGGCCCGACGGCGCCGGCAAGACGACGTTGATCCGTTTGGCCGCCGGACTCATGTCGGCCGACGGCGGCGAGTTGAAGATCTTGGGCATCGATGTGTCCGCTGATCCCCAGCAAGTCCAAGATCGCATCGGATACATGCCGCAGAAGTTTGGTTTGTATGAAGACCTGACGGTCCAGGAGAATCTCGATCTCTATGCTGATTTGCATGGTGTTACGGACAACGAACGGCGCCAGCGATATCCGCGGCTCATGGAGATGACGGCGCTCGGTCCGTTCACCGACCGATTGGCCGGGCGTTTATCGGGCGGAATGAAACAGAAGCTGGGGCTCGCTTGCACCTTGGTTCGATCGCCGGAGTTGTTGCTGCTGGATGAACCCACGGTAGGTGTCGACCCGCTTTCGCGTCGCGAGCTATGGGAGATCATTTTACAACTAGTCAACCATCAAGGTCTGACGGTGCTTCTCAGCACGTCCTATTTAGATGAAGCTGAGCGATGTGGCCACGCGGTTGTCTTGCACCAGGGAAAGGTGCTGGCGCAGGGCCGACCCGCAGAGGTAAGCGGATTGGCCAAGGGACGGACGTATGTCGCCACGCCACCCGCAGGGCAAAAGGCCCGCGGCTTTCAGGCACGATTGCTGGACGAGGCGAGCGTGCTGGACGCGCTGCCGGAAGGTGGCCGCGTGCGGTTCGTACGAGCTGTCGATACCGATGGTAAGGCTGCTGCAGCCATAGATGCACTCGATGGTACCGCCATCGATGCAGTAGAGCCGCGATTCGAAGACGGATTCATGGTCTTGTTGCAGCGAACAACTTCGGAGCGGCAGCTCGCGGGAGCCATGACGCTCGAACGGCCGCCAGAGAGGCAGGATAATGAAGCCGTCGTTCAAGTTCGCGATCTGGTGCGGTGTTTTGGCGACTTCACGGCGGTCGATCACGTCAGCTTCGAAGTTCGCCGAGGCGAAATCTTCGGCTTGCTCGGGCCCAATGGCGCGGGTAAAACCACAACCTTTCGCATGCTCTGCGGTCTTCTCCCCGCCACCAGTGGAACGCTGCGCGTGGCGGGCGTCGATCTCCGGTACGCGCGCGCGTCGGCCCGACAACGAATCGGCTACGTGGCCCAAAAATTTTCGCTCTACGGCCAGTTGTCGGTTGCTGAGAATCTCGATTTCTTCGCCAGCGCCTATAATTTACGCGGCGCAAGAAAACGCGAGCGCATCAGTTGGGCTGTGCAACAGTTCGAGCTCGGCCCGTTGGCCGAGTTGGCTAGCGGGCAGTTGCCCGGCGGGTACAAGCAACGACTGGCGATGGCGGCAGCGCTGCTGCACGAGCCGGAGACGCTTTTTCTTGACGAGCCGACCAGCGGCGTCGATCCGCTCGCTCGGCGGGAGTTTTGGCGGCGCATCACCGCGCTGGCTGAGCAGGGCGTGACCGTGATCGTCACCACCCATTTTATGGAAGAGGCGGAGTATTGCGACCGAGTGGTGATCATGGACGCGGGGCGGGTATTGGCCCAAGGCACGCCGGCTGAGGTGCGCCGCCGCGCCTATCATGAGGGGGAGCGCGAGCCGACCATGGAGGACGCATTCATCAAGATCGTCGAGGAGGCGCGCGAGAGAGATTCCAGCCGATCGGCGGAAGGAGGAGCAGCCGCGTGACCAACGCGTACGAACCAGAGCACCGCCGGTTTTCCGCCAAGAGGCGACGTGTGTGGTCGCTCGTGCGCAAAGAGTCGCATCAGGTGGTGCGCGATCCGAGCAGCATCGCGATTGGCATCGTGCTGCCCGTGGTATTGATTCTGCTGTTCGGCTACGGACTGTCCCTCGACGTGACGAATGCGCCGGTCGCGGTAGTCTTGGAAGATCCGTCGCCGGACGCGATGGAATTGGCTGCCAGTTTTCAGCTCTCTCACTATTTCGACGCGCAGCTTTTGACGTCGATGCCGCGCGCCCAGCAACTCATGCTAGCCCGAAAAGTCGATGCGATCGTGCGCATCCGTCCTGATTTTAGCCGGCAATTAAGTCGCGGCGACGCCGAAGTACAGATCCTCGTCCACGGAACGGATGCCAACCATGCGCGGATCATCCAGAGCTATGCTCGGGGAGCCGTCGGACAGTGGGCTGCGCGTCGTTCTGCCGAGGGGAAGGAAATATTAACCGGCCCGGTGACGGTGCAAAGCCGCCTCTGGTTCAACGAGGCCAACGAGAGTCGCTATTTCCTGGTTCCGGGCTTGATCGTCTTGATCATGACCCTCATCGGCGCGTTTCTTACATCGCTGGTAGTGGCGCGAGAGTGGGAACGCGGGACCATGGAGGCTCTGTTCGTGACGCCGGTCCGGCCCGACGAGATTTTGCTCGGCAAAACCATCCCATACTTCGTGCTCGGTCTGATCGGGCTCGTGTTGTGCTTGCTCGCCGCCAAATTTCTTTTCCACGTCCCGTTCCGCGGGTCGGTGATCGTACTGAGCGGCGCGTCGATGCTTTACCTGTTGGTGGCGCTGGCCATCGGGCTTTTGATCTCATCGGCAATCAAGAGCCAGTTCGTCGCCAGCCAGATTGCCCTTCTGGTTACATTTCTGCCCGCGGTGATGCTCTCGGGATTTCTTTTCGATTTGCACAGCATGCCGGCCGTGGTCCGCGTCATTACCTACGCTTTGCCGGCCCGGTACTATGTGACTTTGCTTCAAACCATCTTTCTGGCAGGCGACATCTGGACTGTCATTCTCCCGAACGCAGCGGTGCTGGCCGGGATGGCCGTGCTGTTTTTAATTCTGACTCGAAGAGTGACTCAGAAGAAACTGGCTTGAGGTGCGCTATGTTTGACGCGATCCTTCGTATTCTCGCGCTTACTCGCAAAGAGCTGCTGGCGATCCTCAAGGATCCGCGCAGCCGCTTCAGCCTTCTAATTCCCCCCATACTGCAGTGTCTCATCTACGGATACGTCGCGACTTACGACTTGAACGACGTTCCGTACGCGGTGCTCGATCAGGACCGCAGCGCTGCCTCACAGGAGCTGCTCGCCGGCTTGGACGGCTCCGGAGTGTTTCGCCGTGTCGCTAACCTCGGGCGAGCGGCGGATATAAAAAACATGATCAATGAGCAGCGCGTCTTGCTCGTCATTCAAATCGATCAGGATTTCGAGCGGCGACTGCTTTCGGGCAGTCAGGTCAATGTGCAGGTGATCGCGGACGGCCGGAACTCCAACACTGCCGGCACGGCCATGGGCTACATCAACGCCATTGTCGAGGCATTCAACGCCAACTGGCGGACTGGACACGGTCAAGGAAACCCGCCGATCCGGCTTTCTACACGCGCTTGGTACAACCCGAATTTAGAAACTCGCTGGCATATGATTCCGGCGTTGATCGGCACCTTGACCTTGTTGCAGACGCTCTTACTGACGGGCCTGTCGGTAGCGCGCGAGCGCGAGCAGGGAACCTTCGATCAGTTGCTCGTGACGCCGTTTCGCCCAGCTGAAATTATGGCCGGCAAGGCGCTGCCGTCGATGCTCGTCGGTATTGTGCAGGCGACCTTGGTCTTGCTGGTGGCACAGCTTTGGTTTCGCATCCCGTTCGCTGGATCGTTCTTCACCCTTTACGCCGGACTGAGCCTATTTGTTTTGGCGGCGATTGGGATCGGGCTCTTGTTGTCGTCAGTAGCGGCGACCATGCAGCAAGCGATGCTCTTCTCGTTTTTGCTCATCATGCCGTTCTCGCTTCTGTCCGGTCTCACCACGCCGATCAGCAGCATGCCGGCAATTCTTCAGTATCTCACGTACATCAACCCATTGCGCTACGCCATCGACATCGCGCATCGGGTCTATCTCGAGGGAGCGGGGCTCGGCTTGTTGATACCGGAACTGTTGCCGCTTGCGATCATCGCCGCTGTCACACTGCCGATCGCGTCCTGGATGTTCCGCCACTGCCTCGCATAGGACGGATTGATCTTTAGCCGACGGAACGAAAGAAAAACTTCGAGGCGTAGCAATTCGTTTCTACTGTCCTGATTGAAAATTGGCCGCGTTTGCCCCGGGCTAGGGCCGCGGCCGTGACGGGAATCTTGGCGCTCAATACTAAGGAATCTTGTAGCCCATTTCTTTCGCAACCTCGCTCGCCAATCGGTCGTCGGCAAGATCGGTGAAAGAAATTTTCCGGTCGGTGAATCGGCCCTGCGATTGGAGAGATCGGACCAGGTTGTCCATCCCCGCGCGATTGGGAATTCCCGTCGGGCTTAAGGTCGTCAAAAACGTATCATATGTTTCCGCGGCAGCTTCCCTATCCATTTTTAGAAGACGGACGATCAGATCGACTGTCTTTGCCTTCGATTTTCTTATCTCGTCTTTGGCGGACTGGAGGGAGTGGATGACTTTTTTTGTTTCCGCAGACTTGGTCTGAATAGTTTTCACGAGCGCCGTCAATCCGCCGCCCGGCATCTCCACCATGGATCCAACGTCCAGCAGTTTATTGAAGCCCTTCTTGTAAGCGGTAAACGTTACGGGTGGAGAGACGAGCGCGCCTTCAACAAATCCCGATTCGAGCGAGTAGAGTAGCTGGTTCTGTTGTCCGGGTATCGCTACCATCACATAGTCCTTTGCATTGCCGCCGGACTTTTCCAGCGCCACCAGCAGGGCGACATGATTCGTGCCGCCCACCCCTCCCGAAACCGCGATTTTCTTACCCTTCAAGTCTTCCAATGTTTTGAACTGCGGGCGGGCCATCAACCAGTAGGAAATTCTGTCCGATGAGAACCAGATCGCCCTCGAAGGGAGCCCGCTCAGAGTCGCGCTGACCGACGCCGGGCCGACGCCGGCGATATAATCGATATCACCCGTAGACAGAGCCGACGGCGCAAGCGAAGCCGCCATGATGATAATTTCCACGTCCATGCCGCTAGCATTAAAAATTCCCCAATCACGGGCTGCCAAGAGTGGCAATGCCGTGATCGTAAGGCCGGCGTTGGATATTCTAATTTTCGATCGGCGCTCCTGAGCGGCAGCGCTGAAGCTCAATGTGCTGATAAGTACAAGAGCAACGACGAGTTGTGCGACCGGCAATCGTCTTTGAATTCTCCAAATCATAGGCTTCCCTCAATGAGAGCTCATTGAATCTTGTATCCCATTTCTCTCGCCACTTCAGTTGCGAGTCGATCGTCGGCGATATCGCTGAAGGAGACTTTGCGATCGACGAACCGACCTTGGGACTGGATTGCCTTGACGAGAATTTCCATGCCCGTGCGGCTCGGAATTCCGCTCGGGCTCAACGTAGTCAGGAACTGATCGTAGGTCTCGCTGGCGGCTTCTTTGTCCATTTTCAAAATCCGCACGATGAGATCGACGGTCTTTGTCTTCGATTTCCGAATCTCATCTTTGGCGACCTGGAGCGACCGAATCACCCGCTTGGTCTCGGCGGGCCGCTCCTGAATCGTTTTCGCCAGGGCGGTCAGGCCGCCCCCGGGCATTTCCACCGTCGCCCCGATGTCCAGGAGTTTGTTGTATCCTTTCTTCTGCGCGCCCAATGTCACAGGGGGAGAGAGGATTGCAGCATCGACGTATCCAGATTCCAGTGAATAAAGGAGCTGAATTTGCTGTCCCGGTATGGACACCAAGACAAAATCCTTCGGGTTGATGCCGAGCTTTTCGAGGGTCATGAGGTAGGCGACATGGATCGTGCCACCCAAGCCGGTAATCGCTATCTTTTTGGATTTTAAGCTTTCCAGGGTTTTGAATTGCGGCCGGGACATGAGCCAGTAGGAGATTTTGTCGGACGAAAACCAGATCGCGCGGGTAGGAAAACCACTCAACGTGGCGTTTACCGACGCGGGACCCACTCCCGCCTGGTAATCAATATCCCCCTGAATCAGCGCCGGCGGCACCAGCGCGGAGTTCATAAGAATAATTTCCACGTCGAGGCCGTTGGCCGGGAAGATTCCCCAATCACGGGCCGCCAAAAGCGGCAGCGCGGTTATTGTGAAAGCCGCATTGGAAATCCGTGTCTTTACACGCCGCTCTTGCGCGAGACCGAATCGTGGCAAAGCTATTGCTAACCCAAGCACCACCACCCAAGGCAGCATTGAAGAACTAAACTGTCCTGATTGTTTTGCCATTCTTTTTGCTCCTCGCGTCTTTGGTCTCCCGGAGTCTTGATAAGCCTTCTTACGCCAGATCACCATTGCTTGACAACATTTCCGTTCCTTGAAACTATCGCGCCTAAGTTGTCGTAACCAGAGACTCCACAAAATGAACCCAATGACGCTGCTGCGTAGCTCTGCACGAACTCACGTTGATCCCATCACGCTCGAAGTGATTCGCCACGGCATTATTTCTATCTGCGATCAGATCGACGCCAATATGACCCGCACGGCGTTTAGCCCGTATATTTATGAGTACAAGGATTACGCGGTGGGTTTCGTCGGCGTCGATGCGCAGTTATTAGCGCAGTGCACCGGCGGCATGCCGGTCTTCGTTGCCGATTCGGTCGGCATGGCGGTGCGCGACGGTTTGGAGACCTACGGCCGGGAAAATTTCCACAAAGGCGACGTAGTCGTCTGCAATCACGCGGCGGTTCAGGGGCAGCATCTCAACAACACGGTCATGTACACGCCGGTCTTTGCCGGTGCCAATGGCGATGAGCTGATCGGCTTTTTCGCCGTCAACTGCCATTGGATCGATATCGGCGGCTCGGCTATCGGCTCGGTGTCCTATTCGTCCACAGATATTTTCATGGAAGGGCTGCAGCTTCGCTCGATCAAGCTCTGGTCGAAGGGCGAGCCCATCGAAGAGGTCTACCGGATCATCGAGAACAACACGCGCTTTCCGTTGGAATTGCTCGGCGATATCGAGGCGCAGCTCGGTGGCTGTCTCTTGGGCCGCGATCTCACCCAAGCGATGGCCGACAAGTACGGCACCGTTGTGTTTCTCGGCGCGCTCGACATGATTCTCGATCAATGCGCAGCGGCCACGCGCGAGAAGATTCGCGCGATACCCGACGGCGTCTATCAACACGAAGCTTTCCTAGACGACGATGGCGTGCGCGATGAAAACATTCCGATCAAAGTGAAAGTCATCGTTGCCGGCGACGAGATGACCATCGATTTTTCCGAGATTTCGGACCAGGTTAAGGGTTGCATCAACTCGGGCTACTACGGCGGCGGGCGAACCTGCGCGCGTGTCGCGTTTAAGTACCTGATCGCGACGGACGAGCCGGCCAACGAGGGAACTTTTCGGCCGCTCAAGATGATTCTTCCGGAAGGCAAGTTGTTGAGCGCCGAGCCGACAGCGGCGATGGGGCTCTACAGCATTCCATTTCCGACGGTCATCGACTGTATCATTAAAGCCCTGGAGCCGGCGCTGCCGCAGCGCGTCACCGGCGCTCATTTCGGCACCTTTTCATCGCTAAGTTTTTCCGGCAAACGCATCGATACGGGCGCGCCGTTTAAAGCTAACGACAGCGGCCATGGCGGGTGGGGGGCTTGCGCGACGCATGACGGCGCCGGGCCATTTCGCACCATGGCGCACGGCGACACGCGGTTGATCCCGATCGAGCTGCAGGAGTCGATGTATCCGTACCGCGTCGAAGAATTTTGTTTGCGGCAAGATTCAGGCGGTCCTGGGAAATGGCGCGGCGGCTTGGGATTCGATAAACAGTATGTCCTGCTCGCGCCCTGCGAACTGTGGGCGAACTTCGATCGCATCGGCTGCCCGCCCTGGGGGGTGCAAGGCGGGAAGGCGGCGAAGTCGGGTCAAGTGCTGATCTTCAAGGACGGGAAACAGGAAGCCGAGCTGCTCTACAAAACCGAAAATTGTCCATTGCAGGCTGGCGATCGCGTGCGCATGGCGACCGGTGGCGGCGGCGGCTATGGTTCTCCCAGCGAGCGACCGGTAGAGCTCGTTCAACGCGACGTAATTCGCGGCTTCGTCTCCTTGGAAAGCGCTCGCGATGATTACGGCGTGGTGATCGAAGCGGACGGAAGGGCATCCAGGGTCAAGGATTAAGGATGAAGGCAGAAGGATGAAACCCATTATTTGTTGCCGCGGCAGCCATTACTCCAGCACTCCATTACTCCATTTTTTCATCCGGCGTCCTTTATAATTCATCCATTCCTACGCGGAGCGTGCAATGGCTTACGCAGTCGCCGTCGATATCGGCGGCACCTTCACCGATCTCGTCGCCTTCGATCATGACACCCAGAAGGTGATCTACGCGAAGAGCCCGACCACTTACGATAATCTCGTGGAGGGAATTCTCGATTGTTTTGAGAAGGTCAAAGTGATCCCCGGTGAATCCAATCTTGTCAACCACGGCACCACGTTGGTCATCAATTCGTTCATCCAGCGCCGCGGCGCCAAGACGGCATTGGTTACCAGCGCGGGCTTCCGTGACATTCTCGAAATCGCGCGCGGCAATCGACCCGATCCGTTTGATCTTCACTATCAGCGCGATGAACCCTTGATCCCGCGGGAACTACGCCTCGAAGTGCCCGAGCGCATGGGCAGCAAAGGCGAAGTGGTAAGTCCGCTCGACATCCCGGCGCTGGAAAAGCTTGCGGAGAAGTTGAGGGAACTCGAGGTAGAGTCGGTGGCAATATTTTTCATGAACTCCTACATCAATCCAATCCATGAAGAAGCCGCCGCTGAAACGTTGAAGAAACTTCTCCCCGGAATCTACGTCACCTTCAGCACGGATCTCACCCACGAGTGGTACGAATATGAACGCTGCTCCACGGTAGCGGCCAACGCCTACATCGGACCGCAGGTCAGCACTTACATTCGCCGGCTGGACAGCGATCTCAAAAAGGAAGGTTTCGACGGTGCGCTCTTCATGATGGGCTCCAATGGCGGGTTGTTGTCCACCGAGCGAACCTGCCGCCAGCCCATCGGTCTCGTGGAATCCGGTCCAATCGGCGGCTGCATCGGCGCGAGCGCTTACGCCGACGCGCTTGGGTTTAAGAATGTCGTCTCGTTCGACATGGGCGGCACGACGGCGAAATGCGCCCTGGTCGAGAACGGGCGCTTCTCGGTAAATTCGGTTTACTATGTTGGCGGCTACGTGCGCGGTTTCCCCATCAAATCTTCGGTCCTCGATATCGTCGAAGTGGGCTCGGGCGGCGGCTCCATCGCGTGGCTCGATGCGCAGAAGCGCGTCCATGTCGGTCCGCAAAGCGCCGGCTCCACGCCGGGGCCGGTTTCCTATGGTCGAGGTGGAATCGAGCCAACTATCACCGACGCCAATCTCGTCCTCGGGCATCTGCACGCCGATCGCTTTCTCGGCGGCGAAATGAAGCTCAACGTGAACGCGGCTAGGCGCGCCATCGAACAGCGTATCGCGGAGCCGCTGGGATACGCCGGAGAGAGCGGCACGATCCAGATGGCCGACGGTATCATCTCTATCTCTATCGTCATTATGGCGGGAGCGATGCGGCGCATCTCCGTGGAGCATGGGCTGGACCCGCGCGATTTCGTGCTGTTCAGCTATGGCGGTGGTGGGCCGCTCCACGCTTGCGCGCTTGCGCACGAGCTCTCTATTCCGCGCATTGTGGTCCCACCGGAGCCCGGCAATTTCTCGGCCATCGGCATGCTGCTGGCCGACGCGCGGATCGATACGTCCAAGACTTTCGTTGATCTATTGGACGACAAATCAGTTCCGGTGATGGCAGAAATCTTCGGCGCGATGGAAAAAGACGCCACCGCCGCGTTAGCCGCGGAGTTCGGTATGAGCGAAGTTTTCTTCGAGCATTATGCCGAGATGCGTTATCGAGGTCAGCGGCACAACATCAAGGTCCCGGTATCGGGATTAACAGACGTTGCGTCAATCCGCGCCGCGTTCGAACAGGATTACAAACGCCGCTATGGGCACGCCGACTCGAAAACGCCGGCTGAATTCCAGGCGCTCCATCTTGCCGCCTTCGCGCGCCTCAAGCAGCCCGACATTGCGCGCTTACCGCGCGCGGCGGCCAAAGCGCAGCCCGCTCAAACACGCCGGATTTATATGGGTAACGCCGGCGGATGGGTTGACGCGCAAATTTTTAACCGCGACGCGCTGAAGCCGGGCTTCAGCGCGGCCGGGCCGGCAGTGATCGAAGAGTACGGCTCGACGACGGTCGTCTGGCCGGACGATCGCTTCGAGATCGGCGCGCTGCACGAGATCCACATTTACTGCGGCCGTAGGTAGGGGCGACCTCCTCTGGTCGCCCTCTTCGGGGCAGGCACGGGGGCTCGCCACTTACGGCACCGATCGTCTGCATCGCGGCGACGTGGTGATGTGCCATCACGCCGCGATTCAAGGCCAGCATCGATGCGAAAGATCGCGACGTTCCGCTTCGTTAAGCGAACATCGTTGAGAGTAGGTCCGTCAAATCTTGCGTATTTTGCAGAGCTGTCGTCCAGCTAAATCCCTTAACGGTCTGATGCAGGGATGCGGGAATTTCCCGTTGCGCTAAAGGCGCGGGGAATAGCGTGTCGGGGTCAATCTCACGACTAGGATTGATCAGCACAGCGCGCGCGATAATGTTTTCCAACTCTCTGACGTTACCCGGCCAGGGATGGTCCATCAGAAGCCTTAGGGCGGTCGGCGAGATCCGCTTCGGTTCCAACCCGTTCAACTTAGTATGTTTATTGATGAAGTGGTTGACCAACAAAGGTATATCCTCTCTTCGCTGCCTCAATGGCGGAAGCACGATCGGTACGACATCAAGACGGTAGAAGAGGTCGTCGTCACGGAAATTCTTCCGGTCCACTTCTTTCTGAAGATCCTTATTGGTTGCAACGATGACTCGAACGTCGATTTTGATCGTCTGGTTGCTGCCCAAGGGTCGAATCTCGTTCTCCTGGAGAGCTCTCAACACTTTGGACTGAAAGGTCTTGCTGGTGTCGCCAATCTCATCGAGCAGGAGCGTTCCTTCATGAGCTTCCTCAAAGAGGCCCTTTTTATTGTGAATGGCACCCGTCAAAGCGCCGCGCACATGTCCGAAAAGTTCGCTCTCAAGCAGGGCCTCCGGCAGGGAGGCGCAATTGACGGCGACAAAGGGATGATTTCTCCGTTGGCTGTGATGGTGCAGCGCCTTGGCTATGAGCTCCTTGCCCGTGCCGGACTCCCCTTGAATCAGAATCGTGGCGTTGCTCTTTGCCACCATGCGGACCACACGGAAAATCGCCCGCATCGCTTTGCTCTGACCGATGATGGGCTGAAAGGCGAAGTTCAGCTCCAGCTGACTGCGCAGCCGTTCCACCTCGCGCGTCAGCCGATGCAGCTCGAGGGCTTTCTTGATCACGAGTTTGAGCTCTTCGATATCGAACGGCTTGACCAAGTAATCATAGGCTCCTTCCTTCACTGCTGCCACAGCCGAACGGCCCTTTCCAAAAGCGGTTAGGACAATAAACGGCAGGGTCGGGCTCACCAATTTCCCTTTCGCCAAAAGCTCCATCCCGTCCATTCCCGGCATTTTCAGATCCGTGACCACCAAGTCGAACCATTGTGTCTCGAGGAGCTTCAACGCCTCATCGCCCGAAGAGGCACATCGCACTTCGTAACCCTCATTATGCAGGATCCTTTCGAATAAGCCCCGAAGCTGTGCTTCGTCATCGACGACCAAAATGCGTTCATGAGACGGGTCCATTTACTCTTTCACCTCCGGAACGGGGAAATGAAGGTAGAAGGTAGTGCCTTCGCCGGGCCTGGTCTCCACACTGATTCTGCCCCGGTGGGTCTTCATGATGCGTTCACAAATGGAAAGTCCCAGTCCCATGCCTTTGCCTTTTTTCGTACTAAAAAAAGGACGAAAGATGTCAGGCAGAAGCTCTGGACCAATGCCCGGGCCGGTATCGCAAATAGCAATTGTCAATTCAACCTGTGCTTCATCGTTGCCCGAATGATCTTTCGCCGCCACTCGATTCGCCGCCGCCCGAAAGGCCAGGGTGCCGCCGTCTGCCATGGCCTCGGCGGCATTAAAAGAGAGATTGATCAAAACCTGTCGCAACTGTTGGGGATCAGCGAAAATCGGGGGCAGGTCAGGCTCAAGATCGACCACCGTTTTTATATTAGATTTCTTATATTGAACCGACAGCAAGGAAATGGTCTTGTGGAGAATTTCGCCGACGTCGACCGGGGTGAACGCAGCCTCCTTTGGACGAACGAAATCGAAAAGATCCAGCACGATCTTGCGGCAGCGCAGCGCCTCTTGCTCGATAGCAGTAATCGACTCGTAGTGAGGATCGGAACGCTCCAGCCCCAAACGCATTTCTTGGGACAAACCCAGGATGATCGCCAGAGGGTTGTTGAACTCGTGCGCGAACGAAGCCGCGAGCTCGCCGAACGAAACGAGCCGGTCCGAAATGATGAGTTGGCCTTCGAGCTGCTTCGCCAAGTTGCGAAATCGTTCCTCGCTTCGCCGCAGCTCGTCTTCGACTCGCTGGCGCTCGGCGATCTCGAAGCGCAAATCATCGTTGACTTTCGTCAAATCCGCGGTCCGCTCTTCGACCCGTTGTTCCAATTCATCGTGCGCTTTCCGCAGCTCCAGCGACTGTTCTTTGAGCTGCTCGTAAAGCCGAGAATTGTAAATGGCCAAGGCCGCTTGACTACCGACGCCGGAGAGAAAGGCAATCTCTTGATCGCTAAATTCATGTTCCGCCTTCGTGTAAACGCACAAAAGTCCCAGCACTTCTCCTTTAGTCATGAGCGGAACCGCGAGATAGGAAACCAGATTGTTCCTGCGGTAAAAGTCAGGCCGCCTGATGATCCGGGAGTCGGTTTGAATGTTACGCACGACCAGCGGTGCCTTAGTTCGGACCACCTCCTGCCCCCGAGCGCCGGGCGAACCCGGGTGGTAGTTTTTCCAATCTTCATCTTTGATATTACGACAGGCCAAATACTCAAGCCTTTTATCACGGTTGAACAATCTGACGGTACTCGCGATCGGATAGGGAAAGAATTGTTCGATTTTCTCGAGCAAAAAATCCAAGACCTGTTGCAGATCCAGAGTGGACATAATGGCGTCGTTGATGTCGCGCAGCGCAATAACGCGCCGGAGGCTTTGTTGAACGACATCCTCGGCCTTCTTACGTTCGGTGATATTGCGGACTAACCACAGCAGACGGATCAAACGGCCTTGCGGATCGCAAACCCTAAAGACACTGAGAGTCGCGGGAAACGGAGCACCGCCGTTGCGTCTTCGCAATATCTCCGTCTCCCACTCTCCGCTCAGATCATCCGTAAGCAATTTCGCCAGCAGATCCCGAAACCGCTTATGGTCCCTTTCGGCGATAAACGTGATCATGGGTTTGTGGGCGAGATACTCCTGAAGCACTCCGAGGATCTCCTTCGCCTGGCGATTGGCATCTTGGATGTTTCCCCAGGGATCGGTAACCAAATAGCCTGCGGGGGCGAAGTCGAACAGCTCGCGGTAGCGCCGGTGCTCAACCGCCGTTTCCTCCTGCGCCGCGGCTAATTCATCATTATACTGGCGCATTTCCTCGACGGACACCTGCAACTCTTCCAGTGAAATCGAAAGCTCTGCCAGCGCCTCTTCCAACAACTCTCGTTGGGCGGGTGAAGCTTCGGCGCGCCTATAGAGATCTTGGAGACGCTCGCGCGCGGATTGCAGTTGCTGATGTAAGCGATTGTCTCCGGGCTCCATCGTTTATTGCTCCTTCCATGGACAAGATGATCCCTGGAAGTTGTACCGGTGCGAGCGAGGTGGATTCGTGCTGCTGCGGTAGCCTTCATCTATCATGGCGATTTTTGGTTTCCAGTAGAATTTTGGCTCGAAAGCAATCCTGCTTCACATTCCCATCTCCTCCATCAACAACATGGCGCCCTGCGGCTCTCCTTTCGGGCCTCTAAAGGGAGTTATGGCGACGCGGCATTTGATGGACCTGCCGCGGCGGTTGACGGCATCTAGGATCATTTCCTGCTTATCGGTCTCCTGGGATAAGCAAGCTCGAATGGGTTCCCTCAACTGTCGAACCGGCAAGCCGATATCAAGATCCATCAAAGACTGGCCCTTAATCTCCTCGGCTCTGAGACCCCAAAGATCCTCGGCCATATAATTCCAGATCAGCACGTTGTTATTGCAATCCACCACCACCACTCCGCCGCGCAGGCTGGACAGGATCGAGTTCAAAAAGGCGTTCGAGTGGTTCAGTTCATCCGTCCTCTCGCGCAGCTCTTCGTTAATCGTATTGAGCTCCTCATTGGTCGATTGCAGCTCTTCATTCATCGTTTCGAGCTCTTCGTTGGTGGACTGCAACTCTTCGTTGGTGGTTTCGAGCTCTTCGTTGGTGGACTGCAACTCTTCATTGGTGGTCTCGAGCTCTTCGTTGGTGGACTGCAATTCCTCGTTGGCGGCCTGTAACTCTTCGTTGACTGTCTCCGCGTCTTGCTTGGCCCGCTGAATGTCGTCCTCCAATCCGTGGTACTGCGTGACGTCATTGAAGCTGATACACACACCAATCGAGACCCCATTATCTTGCAGCGGCGTGACCGCCACGTCGAGGTAGCGGGGGTCGCCGTTCTTGAATCGCTGTTCCACGTTGGCGGCTGTGATGACCTTGCGCTCGGCATTGGCCCGTTCGATCAGCGAGCGCAGTTCCACCGGCCGGTAGGAAAGCTCCAGGTCGTGGAACGGCCGCCCCAAGTCTCTGGAGTCGACGCTAAAGAGTTGTCTGGCCTGCTGGTTCGCCAGTACCAGATTGCCATTGGCATCAACGACGAGTTGAGCCGTCTGTCCGATATCGAAAGCGCTGTCGCGCAATCGCACGTGCCGGCTTACGTGATTATTAACTTCAGTCGCCGCGGCGGTTTGGGCGAAGACGAGCAGACGGTCGCGCATGGTGACTTGAGGTAATTTGGAAAAGATGCGGCACTTCAGCTCCACCGGAGTGAACAAAGAAGACTGAATGAGCAGCACCTCCGCCTTGCCGAAAAAAAGGAAACCGTCGGCGTTCAGCGCGTAATGAAAACGCGAGAGAATCCGTCCCTGGGTCTCCGCGTTGAAGTACATCAGAGTATTTCGGCACACGAGCAAATCCAGCCGCGACATGGGAGCATCCTGCACCAGATCGTGCCGACCGAAGATCACCGAGCGGCGCAGGTCCGAGTTGAACACGTACCGACTACCGACGGCGTCAAAATACTTCTGCCTAAATTCTTCCGGCACCGGCTGGATCTCTTTGGCGCCATAACCAGCCTGCCGCGCCGTTGCGAGAGCGTCTTCGTCCACGTCCGTGGCGTAGATCTTGACCCGTTGACGAAATCCCTCCTTCCCTAACGCTTCCGCCATCAGCATGGCAATGGCATAGGCCTCTTCACCGGTGGCGCAGCCGGCGCTCCAGATCCGTATGGAGTCGTCGGCGCCTTTATTCTGGATAATGCGTGGAACGACGGAGCCAGCCAAAAAGTCCCAGGCCGGCTGGTCGCGAAAGAATGACGTGACGTTGATTAGAATAGTGTTGAAAAGAACAGCAAACTCTTCGGGATGGACTTCGAGGTAATCGACGTAATCCGTGAAGCGATCGACATGCACCGTCTGCATGCGCTTGCTCATTCGCCGCATCAGACTGGGACGTTTATAACCGGTAAAATCGAAGCCACGGCTCTGCCGCAGGTACTCGAGCAGATGCTCGAATTTCGCGTCCTCTTTGGGTGGGCTCATGCGACATCACCTTTCAGAACCAAGGTTACAAGAGCCGAAGAGATCTCCTCCAACGGCAGAACAAAATCGGCGCTTCCGGTTTGCATAGCGGCGCCGGGCATGCCGAAAAATTCCGCGCTCCTCTCGTCCTGGACGATCACGGTTCCGTCCGATGTAAACTGTCCCTGGAGACAAATGGTCTCCCTCCTCGGCCTCTTTCACATGCAGCGGCGTTCGCCTGCTGAGAATGTCTGCCATGAGGCTCCGATGCCTACGATCAAGATGCTGCACCACGACGATAGCCGCCGGAAACTCTCGAGGCAGTCCAGCCAGCACTTCGCTCAGTGCTCTCAATCCGCCGGCGGACGCCGCCAAAGCTATGATGTCGTAGGCACCGTTAGAGAAGGTTTGCGAGGTGTTAAACCCGTTTTTTGCGGCTTCTCCCATGGCCGTCCCTCTTTGGCCCTTTAGCTCTTTCTGTTGGACGAAAAGCTACCATATCCGCGGTCTAGTGCGCGGGTCAAGGGACATACTTTGCGAAATTTGAAGCCACGACAAAACAGGGGATGAAGGTGGATGAGGACGAACGATTGTCAGCGCGCTGGAAATGAATGCAGTACGGAGTCTAAAACGGATTAGCCTTTATCGGGCGATTTATCATCAGACGATTTATTCCATCGCTCAGCCAGCCGCTCGTAGGATCTCTCCAATTCTTTCATTAGCGCATCCATTTTGGCTCTGGCTTCATTCCAGGTTTTCGCGCCTTCAGCCTTAATCTTCTCAAAATTTTGCTTCGCCGTGGCCATCTGCCTCTCGAATTCTTTTGAGGCTTCCTGAAACTTGAGCTTGGCCTTCTCTCCCGCCTTTTCGGCCTTAGCTTTGAGCGTTCTCAGGCGTTCGCGGAGTTCGGCCAATTGTTTGTCAATGCTGTTCTGGTATTCCTCTTTTTGCGGGTCCTTACTTACCTGCTCTGCATCACCCGGTCTCACTTTTGCGGCGTCGGCCTGGGATTCTGCTGCATCAATGTAGGAATTGGAGATCAGCATGAAGGTGAATGACATTGTCAATATTAAGCTTTTCATAAGTGACATCCTTTTGTTCTATCGCGTCAATCCTCGCCGGCCGGATGGCTGCACTACGCCCCGGCCACGGCTGGTGCACAAAGAGCACCGGCTTCACGAGACAAACGGCGGCTCCAGTTGTTGTCTTGAGCGCTAAAACAAAGCTTCCGCAAGGATGAAGTGTTCCAGCACGAACAAGAGTAATATCAAACTCGCAGGAATCCAGACGGCCCAAAGGAGAACTTCCATTAGGAAACTACTTCTCCTGGATACGTGTAGAAGTGCTGTGTCCCGCGTATACAATGCAGTCGCGGCGCTGGGTTTCGGTTCCGCGCTCAGTAATTCTGCTGGAGCATTAGCCGTTTGTTCCAGATTTGCGCCGATTTCTTCCGCCATTTCGTCGCGCCTTTTTCAATCGGGTCTCAGCCCGCTGACGCAACGTGAATCGCGTACTTGCGTCAGCGAGACACAAATGGCTCATTACGTTTTCATCGCGGCGACAAAAAAGCTTGCAGTTGCAAATTATCGGGATTGGTAAACCGGCCTTCGACTCTCACGTAATCGCCTCGACGGAGACGCCGGAAGTTGTCGACATCGGCCGGCCTGGCATTGTAAGGGACCGACACCGTAACCGTTCGGCCGGTCCGCGGTCGGACGTCGAAAACGCCCGTGTCGTACTCAATTCTCTCGACGGTTCCTTCTACGACATCGGATCTTGGTGGCAGCGGATCACGCCGCGCTTCTAGGCGCCCGGTTCGAGCTTGGACAGGAGTTTCAATACGAATCGTCTCGATATCATCGCTGCGCCGCGGTCCGGTCCGGAAAGCTATGAGATCGCCCGATTCCAGCTGCTCGGGCGCATAACTCCAACCGTGATATACGACTCTCGTGCCAGTGCGGTCATATAGCAACACACGCCTGCCCCCGTTATCGGTCTGTACACGAATCTCCTGCTTCGCCGGGTCGACCTCCATCACCTCAGCGCGAATCTCCCCAGGTTGTAAGGCAGTGTCCTCGGTGACTTGCCCCCGGACTCTCCCAGATCGTACTTCGTCCAGGGTAGGTCGTGTCTCCAAAGCGCAGCCGGTTAGGGTGGCCAGGCCTAACGCGGCGGTGAATAGATAGACTAGTGGAGAACGGTTCAACGGAGCCATTGAAATCGCCCCCTCTCTAAATGGTCCTATTTAATCTATTTATCTATTCAATGCGCTTACCCAAAGAATGTGCCAGACCAAAGTGGCCGAGATTTATTCTCGAAAACTCCTCAAATTGTTACAAATGCGTTTTTTAGATGGGCAAGCTGTAGGAAAATCTCCAACAACAGTCTACGGCCGTGACTGTAAAATGGGACAGCCTTAGCCGACGAGTAATCGAGGAAAAATAGTTTGGAAAATATTGGGATGATGTATGGTCGCAGCTAAGTTTATTGGCGTCTGTCCATGCCGATCGGACGGACATAAACTCTCATGCCTTCGGCACTCAAAATCTCTACCTGCGTGCCGGCGAAAATCATTTGATCGGCAGGCTCGCTCACCGCGCGCCAGAGTTCGCCCCGAATTCGTACATACCCCTCAGGCGCCAAGTTACCTTCAGCTACTCCTTTAGTTCCAACCAGTGCTGCCGAGCCCGTCTTGGCCGGTGTCTCGTAAGCGGTTCTGGTGAAAGGGTACAGAAGTAAGTCCTTCAGGAGCCAGACTGAAAAACAAAGCACCGAAAGCCAGAGCGGTAAGATTCGCCAATACCAAAGGCTAGTCACAACGGCTGTCGCGATAATCCATCCGGGTATCTGAAACAGGAGATATCTTTTCCATGTCGGCACGGTAGCAGCGGCTGAGCGAGACGATTCACATTAATCACGGTGAAGAGTGAGTGCAAGTGTTGATACAGGCTTAGCACATTTTTGATTTTTCTGTGGCCGCGGAAGCTCTAGAGAATTGGCGCTCAATAAGAAATGATGACAGTGGGAAAAAGGGCACTGCGCGCCTATATTCTAAAAAAATGATCATTCTTTTGGTGTCCCAATTTCTGGACTCAACGCTATTTTCCCTGGTTTCTTTCTAAGCAAATTTTCCTACAAGGAAACTTATTTTCCTACGCTGTCCAACGGAAATCTTTCCAAACTCTCCCAATCAACAACACAATCTGTCTTGGCATAGCACTTGCTCTTTTATGAGTTAACAAAGGCGAAAAAACGATAGGAGGAGTAATCAAATGGAACGAAAAAGCATGAGAAAGTTCATTCTCGGCAGTGTTCTCGCGATTCTCATGGTTTCGACCGTGGGTTGCGTCTACGACTACGATCGTGATCATTATCGGCGATACTCTTACTCTTCTCGGCGATACGACCCCTATTACGACCGGTATTATTACCGTCGGTACGATCCGGACTACGCTCGACGATACGATCCTTATTACTATCATCGCTACAGTTACTATGATTCGCGTCGTCGGTGGGACCGCGAGCACAACTACTTCGATTAATCGTGGGACTTGGGAATCACGTCGGAGCTTGACGGTGCGGTCAGCGGGAATTGATATCTATTCGAGTATTCCGTTGATGCCGGGCAATCGCGTCGGCGAATTCGCTAATCCCCGCGAGGTGCGATACCGCAGAATGGCCGTCCTCGTTTTCGGCCCCATGATTCCATCGATGGGACCAGGATCGAAACCCGCATCTTTCAACCTGACTTGAACGAGCTGAATCTCATCGTTGGTAGGAGTTGGGTTCGCCGAATCTATTAGTGTACTCGAATTGTTTTTGGACGGATTGGAGGAGGCAGGGGAAGGCAATGCGACCGGCTGAATCCGCTTTGTAGAGGTCAGAGCCGGAGCCGCTGGTCTCTCGACCATTCGAATTTGCTGATCTGGAGTTTCCGGG
>WNGL01003220.1_pt1 | contig 28863 bp, 26 predicted proteins | sample 5400591 | NCBI WGS metagenome assembly WNGL01 (sample SAMN13153377, study PRJNA577476) | soil metagenome | isolation source: 80 cm soil or saprolite under Garry oak tree replicate 1 | place: USA:California | collected 2016-06-15 | reverse complement strand
TCTGTCCTCACGTGCTCGGGACGAAGGACGGCGAAGCGCACTGTCTGGGATACCAGTTCGGCGGTCAGAGCTCGGCCGGGCCGATCACCCCTGGATCGACGGGCAACTGGCGTTGTTTCGTCGTGGCGAAGCTAACCCACGTCTCACTCCAGGAAGGCCCATGGTACACCGCGCCCAACTGGGATCGGCGGCAGACGTGCGTGGACCGAGTGGATGTCGAGGCGGAGGGGGCGGAACCAGAGGTCTCCTGATCCAGAGGGGCCCGGCCCCAAGTGGATCTTCCGACAACGCGTTACCACTCCGCGAGTTCGCGACGTTCGTTGTCGGGAAGAAAAACGGAAATGTCGGGCTTCGTCGGACCTTACGGGGACAGAAACGATGACACCGAAGGTCTGCTGATTTTGGGTCAGGAGAGTTCTGGGGGTCTTCATTCAGTGAAATCAAGCACTCCTGACGGTCAAACAGCGCTCTCCTGATCTTGCATCAGGGAAGCGTTGCTCGCACCGTGAAGAACCACGAGAGAACCCGCGGGATTGTTGAACTCCCGCGGGTTCGGTTTCTTTACAGGCTTCGGGTGTCATCATTCTGTACCTGTTACGGACCTGCATCCAGCCGTCTCCGAATTGGCTGTCACCGTTGTGTGTACGTTTGGACGTCCGCACTGGCGGGAGATGATTCTCCGGCTAACTAATCGTAGGTTACGATCTTTGTGTCGCCGGACTTTGGGCACTATCCCAACGGCGTGAGTTCGAGTCCGTGTATCACAATCATTTTCTGAAACCCGGGAAGACTTACGTCGGCCGAGACTTCGTCGTCGAAGTAGTCGACCAGTAGAGGCGGTCGATCGCCGAGATACGAGCTTGGCGGCAACAGACCCGGTCCGAGCCCGAGCTCCTCGTATCGCGCGTACTCACGCACGAAGACCGGCACCCAATGGGCCCCGCGCTTCAGGAAACCGAACGCCCGATGGTAGCCGTCCCGCAGCACATAGCGATTGTCCACACGCGCGACCTGCACGAAGGACGGAAGCACGGTGACGATAAATCCGAATCCCGTTGCCCCGGGCTGAACTTGCCCTGCCCAATTTCCGACTACTCGAAGATTTGGATTTGGACTCGAAATGATCCACGCCTGCCGATGCTCATCAAACTGAGCCGGGATCTCGACTTGGGTGGGGAGAGGCAGCGCAACTCCAGCCAGCGACTCGAGATTCTCAGAGTCAACGTTGGCCGTCCTGTCCTCCGCGTGGTCCGTAAAGATGTGTGGTTGTAGTGCGCAAACCTTGCTCAGGTCTGCCAACGCTACTCGCCAACCTTCATCGAAATAGACCTTCGCCGCGGGCGATTGCCGAAGCGACGCGACATAGCCGTCGAGCGTTGACGGTACCTCGCGGATGATGTCGCCTTGGTCACCTGCCTTCTTGCGCCGCGCTACAGAATCTCTCGCTTGGCGCGCCCGTTTGAGCATATCCTCCGAGGCGGGCACATCTCGTCTTTGGCCGGCCAACGTTTGTAATGCGTGCTCCTCCGTTAGCCAGCCTATGAGAGCTCGCGCCCGGCGAGGGATCTGCAGGAGCGCTCTGTCCACCTGCTTGTGACCTGGATCTGGCATTCAGCTCCTCGGCATGCCGTGGCGTTGTTGCGTCATAGGCCTAGGGTTTGAGCGCCTCGTCTGTTGCCTTCGCTGCTTCTGGGCTACGGGAACCTCTGCCGCAAGTTCCCATGCGGATCCATCACCTCCACGTAGCTTGGCGGACAATTCGGTAAGCGATCTGGAAACAAGACATAGTTGATTCCGCCCGGCTGGTTCTTTGCGGATGGATACTTCATGCCCAGGAGAGCCATGGAAGCATAAGCCGCTTCCCCTAGAATCTGAGTCGGAGGAAGTGCACCTCGCCCTTGAAGATGCATGTCTTGCATAACCGCCCAGTTCCCAGTCAGCTCTTGAAGATTCGTACCAAGGTGAGTCTGCGTAGCAGCATCTGTGAGATCCAGAATGTCTGTCAAAACGCCGTTGACCCCGAACACCGTCCACGGGTAGAGGAGTGGAGCGCCAAACGTCGCGAAGACAGCATTGACCTCCTGTAGAGCCGTTACCGGATCCGACGATACGTAGAGACTATCGAACGTGCCTTGCGGCGTGAATCGAGCACCGTTAGCCGCAGGTCCACCAGGCCAGAGCGGCTGCGGCGGACCGGAAAGCACACCGGGTGGAGGCGCGAGCAGCAAATGAAAGGCGACAGCCCGGCTCCAGGGTCCCGTTGAAGTGACGCGGGGTAGCCCTGGCAGCTTCCGAAGAAGCTCTCTCCGGGAGAGCACTAGGTTGGTGTTCCCGCAATCGCGTTCTCCAGAATGGTCCGCACAGCCCCTACCTGACCATCCAGAATAACTTGCATCGGCGTGCGGGTCCCGAGATCTGGATGGGGGCTATTGAGCCACCGTAGGATCGCCTTTCGGTCTCCCAATACGATGGCCAGAATCTCCAGGCTCCGCTTCACGGGGATGAGTTTGTCTTGAAGCGAATCCGCGGCGGGTGTCTTATGGACGGCAGCGTAGTTTGCGCCGAGACCCGCGACAAGCTTCGACAGTGGGACGTCTAGAAACTCCGCGATTCTCTCTGCATTGAGCCTGCCGGTGCTGGTGTCGTGCAGTTCAGGCAGAGCAACGTGCAGACCGCCGGACCGCTCCTCGGCGGGGCGAATTGTCGCACCATACCCGTGGGCACGCACGCCAAGATCAAGCAGTCGAGAGACCCGAGTCGCTAGGAACGGCCCCTCACTGAGCTTCAGAATGCAATCTTGGGCACCGTCACGGATCACCTTGTTAGCCTGCGTAGAATTGATACTGCTAGTCACAACTAGAACAGGCACGTCGGGCACGTGGCTCTTGATTTCCCGGAGGAGACTTAGACCACTTGTGCTTGGCGTCTTCACCTCAAGGATGACCAAGTCAGGTCGTGCCTGAGTCACTCGATGGACTGGATCTGCGGAAACGTCCAGTAGCTCCGGCCCTTGCTCACCTTTCTCCAATACCTGGCTCAGCCAGGTCCGGGTCGAAGACCGAAGAGTAGCCGTCGCAATGCGAGCTCTGGGTTTGCCAAACTTGACGCGTTCCATCTACAATTCTCCCCGGGTGGACGGACTCTTGTCCGCAGTCGGTGGACTACCATCCTCATTGCTTAGCAATCTACCAATAATAGAAACAGAATCAACTTGCCGTAGAAAGCCGTAAATACTTGTCGCAATGGGCGTTATGATTGACCTCATTTCAGAATGTCCCGGAGTTGTGTGTTCGACCCTAGGGTCTATGTCGTAGTTAGCACTCGATAAGCGGCAATTTCTCTCAAGTCGAATCGGATGCCGATATCGAGGTCGTACCGAAAAGCACAGCCGACAGCTACTTCTCTGCTTGCCTTCGGATGAGCGCCCCCTCTCCTGATTCCGCATCACGAGGCTCCCGAGCTCTCCTGATCATCTCGCATCAGTTCCGTTCGGATCGGCGTTGACAGTGACAATTAGCTCGTGGAACCATTAGCCCCCTCCGAACGCCGTACTGTAGGTCTGGCCTTAGCGTGTTGACCTCCATCTGGGTGCGGAGCCGATACGGTCGAAACAGAGGAAGGGCGGACTTAATGACCTCAGACGCCTGTAGCAACCCAGCAATCGCGGACGTGGGCGCCAAGGTTGCTATGGGCTCATCAGCTGCGCGTACGGCTTCCTCTGCATACTCATTGAAACACTCGAGGCATGGCGAACCAGACTCGTCGAGCGAATGGCGCGATACGTAGGCCATCCGTCCCTCGGTGGCGGCGTTGACGATGAGTCGAGGATTGTCTCGCTGAACAGCGACGCGCGACGGCGGATGATCCACTCCGACGAGCGTAAGATCTACGCTACTAACTCCCGATCGGCTCGCAGATTCCTGATACGACGTGCTTGCGGCCCTGAGTCGCGGGCTTGGTAACGCCCGCTCAGCCAGTACTGGCCCCTTCGGTCTTCCAAGATCCGTTGCGAGCATCAGCACGTAACGGTTAAGGTCTGGCCCGTCGAGTAGCTTTGGCTCGACAACGTCTCCTGATGCGAACACACGACCTAGGACTCGGAGCCCATAGATCGCGCAGTTAGCCATAGCACCAGCGCTGATCAGCAATAGACGACCTAAATCAATCCTGGCGGGCAGGTCCGGACCATCGCAGCCAGTTATGTCCCTGTCATAGTCGAGAAGGGAGAGGCTGAACGTAGCCACCGGCTCGAGGTCTATCGCCAAGTTGGGCGGAAGGCGCTTTCCGTAACGCCGCGACGCCACGTGGCGCAGAAACGCTTTGTAGATCTCCATCGCGGCGAAAGCAGCGGACACGAGACCACTAAGCGAGTTGCAGGATGCTTGAACGTTACGAAAAGGAAGGCTGGCCCCTACGAGAGCGCGCCATCCCTTACCTGCCGCATGCACGCGGAAATGCTTCACACTCGCTCGCATCTCTCGACCATGGCCTATGACGAGGTCGGCTAGCGAGTCTGTTCCCCTGGTGGACGCCACAAAGCGAAAATCACCGAAGGGATAGATTGAGCGCGCCAGGTCTGCGATGTACCCGGATAGGGACGGAGATGCAATGCTGCTGAACGGCCGGACCGCGACTAGCGCCACTTCTGGTATGTCAAACAGAACGATGGGAAACATCCGCGCGAGCAGATTCGCGGCAAGGAGCAGAGTATCCTGCCCTACCGCGGACTCAACGTTGTCCGAGGTAGCACTAAGGAGTACGGGGAACCTGAACAACTCCGCCAGCAGGTCGTCCGCTGTTGGGGCTTCTCCCGCCGGCCAGCGGGGGACCGTTCGGGCGTAGCGCAGCGAACGGTCATGAAACGCGCGGACAAACGCTGACTCCGACAGGTCAGGCAGTGCGAGATCAGCACTCATCGACCCGAATCCGGGCCGCAATGTCCGGCTGAGGAATCTTCTCCCAGCATCCGCCGCCCACATACCACGTGGCGTAGCAGCCGCGAAAGCTGCTAAGACCTGCCTCGGCGAAACGCGGGACCACTATTGACAGGTAGCCCGGAACGGGCAGGAACAGACCTTCGTTGTCAGCATTCGAATGAAACGCGACGCCCGGGTGAGTATGAAACTGCCCTGCGATTTGCTGACGATCGCGATACAGAGCGTCCGACATTCGCCACATTTCCCCTAGGGGTACGTTATAGTGCGTCGCCGAAGCCTCGTGGGTAGGGTGGTACGACGCGACAACCTCGCGTGGTCCTGAGGCAGGCACATCCAGGGAGGCGGCGATGTACACAACGCACTCTCGTACGCCGGCGCCGCACGATCGCAGGCGCTCCGCGATGGACATCAACAACCCTCGCGGGATCGTCAAGAACGGGCCGGATAGCGGGAGGGGTGCGCCTCGCGGAAGCGCACCCCCTTTGTCCTTCGCGCGCACAGTTAAGAGCTCCGTCGGGGAGTAAGACCTCCACGCGGCGGGGTACGACGTTCTAGGAACAACTCGGCGTCCTGGGGGAGCCCCAAGTCGGCCAGCCTTGTCTCAGGGTCGAGCTGGCTGGTCCCGAACCGCAAGACCAGGTTCTGCGCTTCGGCAGCCACGCCGAATTCCGCTGCAGCCCGGTGCAGTAGGGCCTTGGTCGGCTCCTGCGCGTTCACCTCGAAAACGCGCCCTTCGCTGTTGAATACCACTTTCAGCCGCAGGAACGTGACTTGCGCCTGCCGCTGATCGGTACCATCCGCATGCACATCCATAGGCGTACCCTCCACCCATTGGTCGACACGGCGACGGCCGACCATCTGATTTGCCGTCGGACGGCCGCTTCCTTCGCAGCCTGTCGGGAGCACAATAGGAGCTGGTGAGCACGAAGTCAATATTCCGAAGTGGCATGGGCTTGACGCTGTTCGTTAAGTGCTGTAAGATCCGTTACATCAATGCTATGCGAATATGGGAAGGGGTCAGTGTGACGGCGCCAACTTGGGCTGCTGACTTGTCTCGCCTATACTCTGCGATTGGTCAGAACGCGCGCGCCGCGAGAGAGCAGGTCGGGTTTTCGCAAGACCAATTAGCCAGCCTCGTGGGGATTTCCAGGACATCAATGGCCCAGTTCGAAGCTGGGCACCAACACCTCCCTCTCGAGACCATCTACCAAATCGCCCAAGCCCTGGGCGCCGATATCTATGCTTTTCTCCCGTCCCTTCGCGACTTGGCACCGATGAGCCCCGACATCCTTGGCAAGGTTGCGCGCGATGCATCCCTTGAGCCGGTTGAGCGAGAGGCATTGCTAACGTTTTTCCGTCGATACATACCCGCGCCCAAGTAAGGCCTAATCATGGCACGTACTCGATTGGCGGCCGGCGCTGCACGTCGACTACTCTCCAGCCTTGGCATAAGGGAACCACCAATAAAAGTACGTCAAGTCGCCGAGAGGCTCGACATTCGTGTCACGGACGAAGACTTCCCGGATAAGATCTCTGGGGCTCTGATTAGGTCCGACAACGGGATTCACATCGCGGTGAATAAGAACCATCCAAGCACCCGACAGCGGTTCTCCATTGCCCATGAACTAGGCCACTACCTAATGCACCCGAACTCGGCAGCCTACTACGACCAGAAACACGAGATCGGAGTGCTGTTCCGAGCAAAGCCTGACGCACCTGTGTGGGATTCGAGAGAAGTCGAGGCCAACCGATTTGCAGCCGAGCTTCTAATGCCGCGCCGGATGGTCATTGCTGCTATCCAGCGAGCTGGTGCCGCTGAGGCATCTCGTCTCGCCATTCAGTTCGAAGTGAGTGAAGAAGCCATGACGTACCGACTGGCCGACATCCGTATCTGAGCGCCAAATGGCTGCTTCCAGACCATACCCAAAGATAGGGCCTGGTGAGGAGGTCGAGGTCGACTCGGCAGCGTGTGCCCGTGTGGCTTCTCTCCTGAAGACTCAATCCATACCGGCCGACAAAGAAGACGTTTTACCAGTAGATCTTGCCCGCCCAGAAAGTGGGAACTTCTACCTTCTTCTCGTGGCCATCTGCCACCAGACATCGCCGCGAGGAAGACCCCCTCTCGAAGGCACCGTCGGAGGGAAGCGCCTACGTGGCTGGGATTATTTGTCAGCGAAGCTTGCAGCCGCAGTCCGTGATGACCCGCGATTGCTGAAGCCCACGACCTGGGTCCAGTTTACACCACAGGACGTCGCAGACCTCTTTACCGATCCCAAGTTCGGGAAACGCCTCACCGATCCCGAGGGTCGTGCTCGGCTAGTTAGGAACCTCGGCGCTGTAATGCACGAACACGGGTGGCTGTTTCTGGAAGATCTGTATCGCGCAAGCAAAGGTCGGATCGGTTCTGGTTACCCGAATCTGCTTGCGTTGCTCGCCACGTTTGACGCATATAAGGACCCAGTTCAGAAGAAAGCGCTGTTGCTTCTGGCAATCATGCGCAACTCTGGGCTCTGGTCCTACAAGGATGAGGAGAACCTCGGTCCGCCAGTCGACTACCACGAGATTCGGGGTCATCTGCGCATAGGCACCGTAACGATCAAAGACCAGCGTCTAAAGAGAAAGCTTCTCATCAACGAGCCCGTCACTGAGGCTGAAGATCTCGCCATTCGAGGAGCGGTCCGCAATGCTATCGAGCTGATCGCACAACACCTCGGAGCTCGAGCAAATCCCAGTGTGCTGCACTACTTGTTTTGGAACGTATTCCGGTCATGTTGCACCCACCAATCTCCACACTGCGTAGCTTGCCCTCCGACGTGTCACTTACCTGAACGATACGTCTCGCTCGCAGTTAGGGACGATGGCTCAAGGCGCTGTCCATTTTCGGATGTTTGCGAGAGTGCCAACTCAGCGGTCCGCCTCCAGGAGCACGTATTGGAGACCGATTACTACTGAGTGAAGGCGGTTGGCGGGGTTTGAAAACCCATGGGAGGGTGCTCATGACTCTTGAGGCACGAGACGAACTGCGCTTTGGTTTCGTCGAAATGCTGTTCGCCCTGACCGCCGCCGAGATTGCACTCCAAGCAGCGGATGTTGTGAAGAACTTCGAGACCGACCTCGTAGCACTGCCAGCCTACACTCATCTCATGTTCGCCACGATTCTCGTAGCCACAAGCTGGGTGGGTTGGCTTAAGTCCAAAGCTCCCGGTAACCGAGCGCCGCTCGACAGCGTATTCAGTGCTGCCTTCATCGTCTTGCTCGTAGATGTGTTTCTCGTGATCTGCTACTTCATCGTTGTAAAGGGTGTCGACATCCAACGAGTCGGCGACACTATCATCCGCATCGTACCATCATCGGCAAACGAGACTTTTTGGTCGATGATTATTTTCTGCGTCTACTTCCTTTGGGACATTCTCACCAAAGCCGTCATCGTGCCCGCCGACGAGCGGAATAAGAGGATTTGGCGACGCCTTATCGGCAAGAACCTTTGGGATCGCGCGTGGATAACAACGGTCTGTCTCCTTATTGCATTCGCCCTGTGGCTCACAACAAGGACGTTCACAAACGCATTTAGCGTCGTCGCAGTAGATGTAGCGCTTGTCGCGTTGGTACTCCTGTTCCGAGCACTCAAAGAAAACAGCCGGAAGTGGGCAAGCGCAATGGCCGTACTGCTCATCGCAATGACCATCGCTGGACTGAAACTGCAGCCGTAAGTGAGAGATAGCCTGTGATTAGACGTCCAGCGCCGACCGAGTGTGATCTTCTAGGAAACCCTGAGCTTCTAGCGACGCCACAAGGGCGTCAATTGCAGAGGCCTGGCTTCCGGACAGGGACAAGCCCAATTCGAAGTTCTCATCCAAACCACTCCAAGAGAGATTTGCAGACCCCATGTAACCCTTCTCCCCGTCCGAAATGACGATCTTGGCGTGGAGGAGCACTTGAAATCCTCTCGACCCAGATAATACCCTTATCCTTCCTCGCACCAACCCTCCCTCTTCGCCAGCGACAAGCTCCCGCAACGCTCGCCTATTCCAGCTATCGGCGTTTGCCAGATCGCCAGTCACAAGTCTGATCCACGCACCGCGCTGCGCCGAGGCAGCGATCGGTCCTCGTAAGGACGCGAGGCCCGCCGGACTTAGATAGGGAGCGACTATTACCAATCGCGATTGCGCCGAGCCAAGTAGTTCCCGGAGGAAGTGATCCAGATCCCGAAACTCTTTCCTCAGAGTGGGAGGAAGGAGATCGCGATGGGTCCACGTGCAATAAACGGGTTGTGTCAAGTGAAATCGCCTTCCCGTTTAGACGGCCACACGTTCTCGCAATGCCCTGGTGGCACTCGTCACAGCCGCTGACCAAAATCCAACCACCGGGCGTTCGAGTCCCGCAACATGGCCACCAAAAAGAAAGGATCTGCTCAAGGTGCGATTGAAGTACGAACACCCGAACTTGGGGTACAGACAGGCCAGGCATGCCCCGCCAGCACGGGAACAAACCGGATCGAATGAACAACGGCCAGCGTAATCGCGCGCCGATGCGAGCCACTGCCCCAAATTGGATCTGAATACGGAATCGATGCCGCCCAATGTGAACTGTACGTGCGAAGAGACATATAGGAGCCCAGCTGAGGTAGCCGGAAACAGGTACTCGGACAAGGAGTCCGTGTCGATGCCCACGTACCGGTGAGCCGTGGCCTTCAGTACGTGTGAAACCGTGTGCAGAACGCCAAAGGCCAGCGCCGCCGTCTCGTCAACACTCATGCCATTGTCCGCCTCATTTTGACGGAGAACAAGGTGGGCCTCGCCCCCCTCGACCAGGCGACCGAGCTTCCCCAGGAGCAAACTACGCAGGGCTTGATCGGACTGAAGCGTCTTGTCGAACGGACTCAAAGCACGGTTCATCAGCAGGAATACCGCGAGTCTCCAGGGGTCCAGTTCGTACAATAGCGCCTCTGTCGTGTTACGTGCGAGATAGATGGGGATCTTCCCATCCTCCGCGGGATACGGACGCAGAGCGACGACGTTTTTCGCAGCTCCATCCCCGTCCGCTGCGTCCGCCGGGCTCGCCAGGTAACGAGTAAATCCAATTCCGCCAAGGAGGATCGGTAGCGCTTCTACGATCTTGAGGTTGACCAGCCCCAGCTCGCTTGCGAGATCGCGTTCGCGCTCGAGGCGTACGGCGTTGCCAGCATCACCGAGTTGACGCGCCTCCTGAATCAGACCGTCAAGGGAAATGGCGGCTGCGGACGGCTCGTCCCGAACGAAGACGTACTCCACAAGTCGACGGCATTCCCGCCATGCCTGATTCCCCGCCACTTCCCGATGAGCGGCGAGATCCCGATCATAAGCGGTCCACGGGTCCGCACCGGCCTTCTGGGCGCCCTGAGCGACTAGAGCCTCCGCCTGAGTTGGCGTCATACCCTTCTCGATCAGCAGGTCTCTCATCGCCTTCAGCTCGGGCGAAAGCTCACCGGCGGCTGAGGCCTTTCGGGCGAGATCGAGTAAGTGTGAGGGGTCATAGGCGGGAGCCCGCAGGACAGCACCCAATAGCAGGTCACTGAAGCGAGTGTTGTCTTTCCAGCGGTCCAGAACTTGTGGTTCGATCTCCACGAGGTCGATGGTGTGTGAATAGAAGACCCTGCTGTCCTCCAACAATACGCCCCGCTTCGCCTTGCCAGGAGCACACTCGCATCTTCTGAAACCGAGACCTTCGCGCGCATTGCGATACAATGGCATCCGGCAATCCCGACAATACCAGTAGGACTCCTGAAAACTGCGCCTATCAACCAACTGGATGTTGTGAGTCCGGTCGTGCTTCGCAATGAAGACCGTATCCAATCGCCCGCATTCATGCACATAGGCGTAGGGAACTTGCCGAAGCAGGTCCGAGGAGCGGCACGCTCGGCACCCAAGGCGATCGTTAACTTCTCTCAGCTTTGGAAGGTCCTGGTAGAACTGCACCCGGCCACACTTGCGGCAAGTGAAGACGAGCGGCCAAGCGGTATAAAAGACCTGGAAGGGTTCCCCGACGGCGTACTTGTGCGGTTGGGTCAACGGATCAGGATATCCAGTTGGTCCGATCGCGCTCCAGCGGCGAAGTGCCGCTTCCAACGCGCGTGCCAGTGGCGCGCTCAAGGAATCGGCGTGCCTTAGGGTGACCCTTGTCGTTGAGCACCACGCGCCGCTCTCGTTATAGCGAAACATTGCGCCAGGCGCGTAGCGCCAGATGACCTGCGAACGTCCCCGCTTCATTTCATTTTTCACGCAGAGCTCCTCACCGCGCCCGCAGCCGCGTAACCAGGCCAGCAGAGTCGAGACTACCGAAATCCACACCCTCGTCCACGTCCCGAAATGACGTGAGGGGATCTAACACTTCAGAGAGGTTGGTCTCCGTCGTCCGCCCAATCCTGCCCATCAGATCCTCAAAGACGTCGTGAATCCGTTTGCGAGCATTCGCAACGAGAGCTTGGGAAGCGGGAGGTCGAACATGATCGACGCCGATAATCTCCTCGATCGCCTTCAAGATCTCGGTCTTGTCTAGGCAATTTGCCTGGGTCCCGGTCGCAGATCCTGGCCGAAAGCCGAGGGCTGTTTGCAGCGTCGGCAGGTGATTTAGCGGCTTCGTAATCTGTGAACCAAAGAGTGAGGGACCCAGATCGCAAAGCAGCACGCCCGCCAGAAGACCGGGCACGGTCTTCAGCGGTGCGTAAGATGCGAATCGATTGACGGCGACCGCTTCGATCAACCTGTCCAGGTGTTCGTGCATTGGATAGAAGAACTCGAACTGCGAGATTTCGCGCGGATCACGCGCTTTGAAGCAAACGAAGACTGCGCCAGGGTGACTGCGCGTCGCACGACTGGTGGTCTGCACGTATTCAGCATAGTGAGACGGCATGCCGCACACGGCCATCATATTGATCCGTTCGAGATCGATTCCATGACTGATCAGGCTCGTGGCCGCGACCAAGTCAAGGCGTGGCTCACCCGTCTCTGCCCGCTCCCTTTCTATACGCTCTATCGTTGCCCCAATCTCTTCGATTGTTTGATCCCCGGTGAGCAGTGACGATGTTAGGGTGCCTAGGTTCTCTCGTGCCAGCAGCTTCTCGATTTGCTGAGCCTTGTCGATGATACTGCCGCCAGTCGCTTTTCGGTTGACGTATACGAGAGACAGATCGTAGAGCCGGAGTGTGTCCAATACCGTTTCAGGTGACACGTCCTGGCGGTTCATCACGACAGCAGCCCTGTTCGGATCGGACTTCAGCCTCCTGACCTCCGTTAGGTAGAGCGCCAAGAGGCGCAGGACCGGGTCCTCGATTGCTCGAGTATGGCATAGGATCCCCACATAGTGTCGGCGGTATGCGAGGGGTTTGCACGTCGCGTAAAATGATTCGCCTAGTTCCCAAGCTGGCTGAGGGTAGCGCCGAGCCCGTGAGAGGTAGATGTGGAAAGCCTGTGTGTCATACGCCTCAATGGTCGCCGTCGCAGCGAGCACCTTAGGCGGCAGGAATGCCTTCTTGCCGAGATATCTAAGAAGGCCCTCATAGTGCCCATTGAAGACGCCGAGTTCCTCCCTGAGCAGATGTAATTCGTCTTGAATCAACAGGGCCGGGCCGGGGTCGTTCACAGGCTCGAGCCGAATCAGGTCGCGCTTTGCCGCCTTGCAGCCAGACCACCGTTCGATGCACTCGTCATATGATGTGTACCCGTGCGTTGGGCACTGCTGCCTGACGCCCCGCACGAGGTGCACGAAAGATCGATTCCGACCAATGATGGCCAATTTGTCTATCGTCCCCACTATTACGGCAGGTAAGTACCGGTAGATTTCGTTGTCCACAACGCATACGGGGAGGGAGCCCCTATACAGACCCAGCCCGTCAGAGGTGTTCGAGAAGCAATCAGGATTCGAACAGACATGAGCGAGGCGCCACGTAGTTCTCCTTGGCTCGATCCGGACCGCACCACCACAGAACGGGCACTTGCGAAGTAGGCGGATCTCTTCGCGGAGAGTCGCATTCTTCTCGTACGCTTTCATGTCGTCTTCGGATATGCTGTTCGGCGTAACGTCATTGCCGACGAAGTATCCGATGGCGAACGGGTCACCCGCTCCTAGGGAGGGCTCTTCCGCCCGAAGTTGGTTAAGGGCGGCGATTACCCTCGCCAGTCTCTCGAGTTGCTGGAGCGACAGCATCCTTAGCGGGAAGCGCATCCAGGCAGTGACACCGCGAAGCTTCCCCCGAAGTCTGTCATAGAGCAGGGCGGCGCTTATCAGACCCAGATACGCCTCGGTCTTGCCACCACCCGTCGGGAACCACAAGACCGCGACTTCGTTAAGGCCGTCGGAGAGCTGCTCTGCGTATTCTCCATGCGCCTCGGCGGCAAGTTCGCGAACGGCTAATGCAGGCAGCTGCGACACAATGAATCCGAGCTGGAAAAGGCGCCAAGCCCGCACCTTGCCACCCGACGCCCGGGCCAGGCGCGCGAATGTCCGGTTCATTAGTCGGAACGCGGCCGCGAGCTTATGGTCTCGACGCAGGCATTCGATCCCTAGGCGATATGCGTCGATCTCTTTTGCGAACAGGTCCCGGTCAGCGCGACATGCGGCGAGACCATCCTCAGTCAGGCGTTTCCCAGCATCGTTTGCTAGGAATCCGTCCCACAGAGCAAGGTATCCGTCCATACTATCTGCCAAGCGTGCGAGGACGTCCTCTGCCTTAGCGACGTCGAGATCTTCGAATCGGACTTCCAGCTCTTCTCGGGTCCTGTATACAGGCTGCGAGAAGACGGGGAGTGTCTCCGTCTCGAGTCGAGTGGGGTTCTCTGGGTGCCAGCGCACAGAGCAGTTCACTCCCTTCGCCGGCATCGTCGGAGTACTCCGATAATCTTTCGGTGCGAGGTGGAATTCGAGTGGGAGCAAGGTACCGCCTTCGATGTTCGTCTCGATCGTCGCATCGAAGAGTGATCGTTCTTCCAGGGCGGGGTCGGGTACCGACTCATCGCGGTCAGGCGTGGTGTTTGCGAGGAGAACACGAACCCGTATGGCACCCAAAGCGTGTACGTCAGCACCTGAGTCAACCTGGAGGACCGCCGACCATGGAGGAAAGGGAACCCTGGCGCCTTTAACCGCAGTCAATGCCTTCGCATAGGATTCGGAACTCGTCAACTGTTCAGCGTTCCCAAGCCGCCGCTCCCGTTTCTTCGGCTCTGCGAGGAATTTCCACCTGTCAGGATCGGCGTTCACCTTGGCCCGCGCAGCGGTCAGCACACCAGCGATTTCTTCTCCACCGATACTGACCACTTCGGATTTCTCAAGGGTGACAACCAGCGAAACCGTGGGGCACACAACCTCGAACCTTCGGAAGACTCGTGGCAGAACGACACCCGCACCACCCGCGGCTGCGGTCTCGCCGGCCCCTTCCGGTGCTTCCTCATCATCGTCCAGGCCTGATGTAGCGCCGGGGAGCTCTAGAGACGCGAGAGGCCCGGGAGGATCTGCATCCTTATTTGGCGCGTCGCTCGCCAGAGAAGCTACCGTGATCTGATCCTGGTTCGATCGGAGCACTTCTTCCCAGCTTGGGAACACGGGATAGTAGACGCTGAAGCGCGGAGTGATACGTAGCGTCACCGTCTTGCTTCCGCTCGCTGGACTTACGCGAAAGTCTAGCCCGACGGCGGTGCCTGCCGGAGCCTCACGACCAATCGCCCCTCTCTGCGCTGCGTGGATCTCTCTTTCGGAAGATGGCTGTAACACACCTGCGAATAGCGTACGGCTCGGAGTCGCATCAACAATGTCCGCGCCATCTCGCCCGCTGATCCCCTCAAGCACTCTGTCGATCAGATATCGCGTGAGCCGGCGCTTGTCGTCCTCGGTGATCGGGTTGATCGGCTCCTGGGCCATCAGGTGTCCTCCCTACTCGCGAGAAACCTGCCGACGAACTGCGGTGGCACCCGGTCGACAGCCGCTGGGACGGAAACCACCTCTGCCAAATCGATCGTCTCTATCAGTTCGTCGACCGCAATTCCCAAACGTTCATCGAGCTCGCCTCGAATCTGGTCCGGCTCACCTTCGGCAAAGTGCTTGAACGACCGACGAATAGCTGCACTCAGTCGCCTGCCAATCCCTCGGCGAATGCTTCGAATCGTTTCGAACGCCGCGTCGAACTCCTTTGCCTTCCGGACCAGCACGTCCACCCCACTCACCCGCCCCACTGCTGTGATTGATTCCTTCGTCTCGGGACCAATCACCTGATTCTCGACCCAGAAGCGCACGGCGAGCTCGCTCTTGATAGTTGCCCCGGCATCCCGAAGAGCCTTCAACATCGCTCCGTAGTCCGTCGATCGGGCCGCCATCTGCTCGACAGCCTGGCGCCATATCTTGCGGTGCGTCTGCAGGTATTGCAGGCCGGGTTGATCCTCGGCGAGGGCTACGATGCGATCAAAGAGACGAGATCTCCCTCCCTCCTCCACAATGAGGACGACATCGCCCGAGGCCAGATCGTTTGGCGTCGACAACTCAATGTCTTCCGGATCAGACGAGCGGACACACTCAACCAAGTCGTCGACGGGCAACCAAAGTACTCCCCTCCCGCGCAGTCGCGAGTTCACTACAACCGCGAGGCACGGCACGTCGTCCGGATGGGATTCTTGTCGAACGAGTTCAAGACTCTCCTCCGGCGGGCTCTCATCTGCGGAATCCTCCTTCCAGGTCGGCAGCTCAAGGTCGCGCTCGGCAGCCTCCCGCTCCTTGGCCTGCTCTGCCGCCCGTCGAGCGGCGTCCATGGCGTCACGCAGGCCCGACAGGTCCTTCAGGACTACCTTCGCTGCTCGCCTCGCAGTCACGAGATCGGTGGGCTTCTTGGGAGGAACTTCAAGAACCAATTCCGGGCCTTCCAGATCGGAGCCGCTAGCGTGGGCCTTCATGGGCGGAGTGAATTGGGCTACCGCGGTCAGGCGTCGCGTGGCGCGGTCTTGCCTGCCCTCTTTGCTGTAGACCTGCTCCAGTTGCCGCACAATCGTCTCTGTTTCATGGTCATAGACAAGAAATGTCACGCTATCTGCGAGAGAGGCTCCTGCAATCCATCGATACCTGCGGGGGAAGGCACCATTTATGAGCGCGGATTGGTAGCGCACACTCGACAGATCAGAGTACGTCGGGCAGTCGACGATATCCACCTGCGACAGCCATTCTGCACCGGGAAACACGTCGATTTCCAACCAGCTGGACAGCGCTCGAGCCACGACGCGGTCGCGAACCAGGAGCAGGACCCTTTCGCCCCTGCCGGATTCCCGAGCGATACCACTAACAAGGTCCTTAAGTGCGTCCGCCCGTGGGTTGGCTCGCTCAAGCTGGTCGTAGATCATGCCGAACAACATCCTCATTGACTGAATTACTGGTCCTAGACCCGTATCAAAACGACTTTCGGTGCCGAGTCGGTCGATGAGACGGCGCAGGGTAGAGCGACCGAGAGATCGCGCGGCCTCTTCATACCAAACCAGAGGAACCGGAACCTGCGTCAGGATGGCTAGCAACCAGCGTGCACGGTTGAGGGAAAGGGACGTCACCTTTCTGTGTTCGTCCAACAGAGTACCGGCATCTAGAAAGAGCTTCTCCACTTCGTGAGAGCCATGTATTTCACAAATTCGGTGCTTGCGGGACAGGAACGAACCACCGGCGACTATCCACCAGTCGACGGTCAGATCCTGCTCAAGGGCTATTCGCTGTCGGATCCGCTCCGCGAGTGTAGCTAAAGCAACGTGGTCGAATGGCAGGTCTATGAAGCCGCCTTCCCTCAGAATCGTCGCAGTGTCTGTGTCACCCAAGGAATAAAGGGCTAGCAGGCCAGCTCCATGCGCAGCCCGGCCGACCCAAGCCGCTAGATCCGCCGTGCGCTTCGACCACTTCGCGTATCGAAGGTCCAATAGCACTAGCGCAGGAGCAAAGTCGATCTTCTCCGGCAGGACCAGTGGCGGGAGGAAGAAACACACCCCGTCCGCCTCCACACTCTCCCTGCGGTTCTTCAGCAGAATTCGCTCACCAGACCGACGCAGTCTACTCCCTGGGTGCACTTCGTCTAGCTGTACGTCGCTGACAAACAGGTCGCAGTAACGACTACGCGCATCGAGGTCCGGACTGATAACCAGAACGCCGCTGCCTCGCTTCGTTGACTGGCCAAGAGCCGCTTCAACCGTCCTTCCCAATACCGCCGTAGCCGCGAGCAGAAGCGGCAAGTGCCGACCGCCCGGCGGAACACCAACAGAAATCTTCTTCGGCATCCCGCGCAGATGATTTGCCAATGCGGATAGGTACAGAGCCGCAGGGTCAAAGATCGCTCGAGCGCGCGGGCCATCTTTGGTGGGAACACTGAGACCAGCAGGTCCAAGCAGTGCAAGAACGCCCATATCCCCATCCGCCATCTTGCCGAGCCGGGTCACCCACTCAGGTGCGTTCGCGGCTGGCTCGTACGGCCTAAAGCCGATGAGGGCCCTCAGTAGACCGAACTCATCGAGCGACCCTGGCATCCTAGGCCAAACTCTGCATCTGATCTGCCCCCAGTCTCGCGGTCCCCTGCGACAGAGGTATCCGCGTGGCAGCTGGCAAGACCGTTGCTGCCTAATGATTGAGGTTGATTGACGTTTGAAATCGACCGCGAGCGCCTGCGGCGTAATCCGGGCGCGGCTCGATGGCAAGCCATCGCCTCTTCAGTCGCTCCGCGACCGCCCCCGTCGTGTTGCTCCCGGCGAAGGGATCGAGCACCAGATTCCCAGGCACAGTCAGGAACTTGATGAAGAATTCCGGCAAGCCGTTCGGCATCCGGGCCGGGTGAATCGGCAGGTGCTTCTTGCGGCAGTATCTCTGATAGTCATCGGTGGACTTGGTGTTCGTGAGAACAAGAACGTTGGGGGGGATCGCCCCGTTGTTATTCCGAAGAAAGGACTTCTTCCCGATGTGGTGTCCCGACGGCCGTTTGCCGGAGTTGTAATTTTTGGAAGTCAACAGCTTCTGCATCGACGGACTGTAGTCCCTCAGGACGCGGCGATTGTCCGCCAAAGGCTCCTCGCTCGGAGCCATCCACCAAACGTGCGTGTAGCTGTCCTTAACCCGAATCCGATCGACATTGACCCATTGGGCTGGGCTTGGCAATCTCGCGGGGTTATAGCAGATGAACTGCTGGCACAAGTGGAATCCACCCCTCTCCAAAAACGCGAGTAGCGCCTTTAGTGCCAGGGTGGACATGACCGGCTTGCCTGGTTCCCATGCATTGCCTAACTCCAACACGATCGAACCGTTCGGCTTCAGTAGTTCACGAAAGCGAGGTGCGAAGGCAGCCAGCCACTGCACGTACTCTTCGCCACTGAGGTTTCCATACTTCTTCTTGCGATTCAGTGGGAACGGCGGCGACGTAAAGATCAGTTGGACCTTGCCACGGAGCTTTTTCGCGACGCCTGAAGCGAACACCTGCTCCGCGCCGCCGACGATCATCTGGCCCCGTTCCGTCGAGAAACCGAGTCGCGGTAACTTTGGAAGCGAGTTGCTGGAAGTCAGTGTTCTTAAGTCGGTCCGCGAGATGCGCAAATTCACTCTCCATTTCGCCAAGTCGCAAAGAGACCGAAAGTTCACTCTTCCCGCATCAGGGGCAACCCGCACCCCAGGCCTCCGTGCTGCGACCCGGATGCGCCTGCACCTGCCCGGGATGCCGTACTGCACGCGAGCGCGTACGACGGCACCGATTCGGTTCGGTCGGGCAATGTTCTTCAGTACTATGTGCTCCGATCCGGTCAGCACATAGGGCGTTTTTGCGGCAGCCAGGGGTGGATTTGCGGCAACCCCCGTCCTTTTGGCCTTCTTACCGAGATCTCGGACAATCTGCGAACGAACCGGCCGCGCGCCCAGCCTAACGGTGCTCAGCCACGGCGCCGGGTCTTGACTTTCTCCAGCCGTGAAGCGCATAATCCCCCACGCGCAAAAACACCCCCCGAAGAGCATGACTCTTTGGGGGGTGTGTCCGTTTGGGCCCGCAACGCAGCTCGCTTCACCAAGCAGTCGCCGAAATCCTCGCCAAGGCCAAGGAATTCCGAGAGGCCTTCGGCGATGAGCCCCGGGCCCGCACGCTCGAGTGGGCGGCGAGTAAGGTCGAGCAGGCGCTCCGGGACGAGAGCGACCAGCTGCTCAGACTCCCCGATGCCGCCGAACTCTCCGGCTACCACCCCGATTCCCTCGCACGAATGGTCCGGGAAGGCCAGATCCCCGACCCCCGACCACCGAAATCCAAGGGCATGATCCGCATCCGGCGGGGCGACCTTCCGATCAAGCCGGGGCGGCCGCATACTCCCGATGCGGACGTACGCGAACTCGCCAGCCGCCTCCCAAAACGAGGCAAGGAGGGCCGTTATGGCCACCCGTAAACGCTGGTCGAGACGCGCGAAGCGGCCGAGATGGTGCGGCTCCGGGACGCCGGTGAATGGATCGACTCGCGGTCGCTCACGTTCGGCATCCTCAGCGCGCGCTACCTCGCGGAGAATACACACGCGCGCGATGGCTCTTTGAAAACCGAACACTACAGGAGAGGATGCGAGCGGTACATCAAATACCTAATCGGATGGTTCGGGGCCGACACGCCGGTCATCGAGCTCACGCCTGAGCGCATGACAGGATACGCGACGGCTCGGCGCAGCGGGCAGATTAATGGCCGTCCGGTCGGCGCAACGGCCGTCCATCAGGACATCAAGCTCCTCAAGTCCATGATGAAGTGGGCAACGGGAGTGTACAACAACGGCCGGCCGCTGCTCGATCGGAATCCGTTGACCGGTTTCGCGGTCCCCAAGACGCGGAACCCGATTCGGCCCATGATCGAAGCGGAGACGGTCGAGAAACTCATGGCGGTGGCGGACCGGGTGACCCAGCTGCTACCGCTGTTGATCACGCTGATGGATTCGACCGGCCGCAGGCTCTCGAGCGTGCTGGGGCTCAGGTGGGACGACTTCGATTTCGAGAAGCAGACCATCACCTGGCGTGCCGAGCTCGACAAAAAGCGCCGAACGTGGTTGGTGCCGATGCCCGAGGAGGCCGAGCAAGCCCTCCTGAAGTTCCGGGCCGAGCACCCGGCGATCGGTAGTGCGTTGGTCTTCCCAATGAAGAACGACCCGAAGAGGCCTGTCAGCCGGCAACTTGCGGCGGACTGGCTCAAGCGGGCCTATCGGTACGCGGGGATCGTCCGGCCGAAGGGTGGGCTGTGGCATCCCTTCCGCCGGAAGTGGGCGACGGAGCGCAAAGACTATCCGTTGCGTGACCTCGCCGCGGCTGGCGGGTGGGAAGATCTCCCGACGGCGCTGATGTACCAGCAGCCGGACGAGGACACGCTCCGGCACGTGATCGACCACCCGAAACCGCTCAAGAAACGATCGCAGAACGGCTGAGCTGATGGGGCGCGGCGGGACCCAACATCCTGTCGCGCCTCGAGTTCGGTCGGTGGCGCCAGGCAGGACTCTCCTGACCGGCGCGCAGGAGAGTGCTGTTCAGCCTGCCGTTCAACCTGCCGTTCAATACGCCGTTCAGTACGCCGTTCAGTACGGCCTTTAGTACGGCGTTCAGTATGGAATTGTGTACGGCGTTTGTAGAGTCCGAGCGGGCTGCCGAGCGGAGCGCCGAGCATTACGCCGAACGATCACCGAGCAGTCCACCGAGCTAGATCGGCGTGTTTACCGGGACGTCCACCGGCGCGTCTACCGGCGTGTCCACCGGGACGTCTACCGGGCTTCTACCGGCACCTCTACCGGGATTCGACCAGGTTCATGGGGCGCTAACGGGGCTTTGCGGACGTGAAAGGCGAAACGCTTGTACGCGACGCGAGTCAAATCCGCGTCACGGTTCATGATGTCGAGAAGGTGTCGGGAGAAACGATGACAGAAACGATGACAATCGGAGGGAAGAACGAGAAGCGCGACACGACTCATCGTCGCATCGCGCTTCGAGTTGCCCCTCCTGGGCTCGAACCAGGACTCTCCTGATCCAGAGTCAGGCGTGTTGCCAGTTACACCAAGGGGCAGTGATTGCTCACCGCCCAAGATAGTCGCCTCATCGAACCTTTGGTAGCAGCCCTTCCGAGGTGTATACCCCTTCAGCGAGACGCCCGGTGCCGGTCTCTACAGGACGACTGAACAGGACGACGAGATTGATGATCACCGCGGGCACCAGCACGCCCACGGCGCTGACCAGGACCCACGGCGCAGCGTAGCCGTGAGCGGCGCCCACCAGATCCCACCGCCCGATCGCGATCACGGCGGCGATACTGGCCCACAGTCCCGTCTCGAGAGCGTTGATGCGCTCGTCCGCTCGCAGGTGAAACCCGGTCGCCATCAGCACGATAATGGCGAGGCCGATGGCCGCGAGCGGCGTCAGCCACGGCATAATGCCCGTCGCCATCGGCAGCACCAAGCCGGCAGCGCCGAGCACCTCCGTGACCCCGATGAACAGCACCAGCGGACGGGGCAGGTCGGAGAACCCGGTCCAGCGCTCCATGCCGCGGCCGATGAGCTTCGGGGCGCCTGCCGCGAGGAAAAACAGGGCGAGGAATCCCTGGACGCTCCAAAGGACGAGATTCAATAAGTTCATCGCAGTCATGTTTCTGCTCCGTTAAGTAGGTCCACCACCGCTCTCCATCCCTCGACAACGCTCGGATAACGAGGGGCCCAGCCGCTCGCAGCGCGTAGTTTGCCGTTGGCGATGCGCTGCGACCGCGCCAGCGTCTCCCCTAGCGAGCCCGCCAGCACGGCCAGCCAGCGGGGGAAGAATTTCGGCGGCGGGACGCCCAGCGTCTCCGCCAGGGCGTCTACGAATTCGCGGCGCCGCAGCGGCCGATCGTCCGAGACGTTGTAGGTCCCGGCGGGAACGGCGAGGGCGGCAATCACCGCCGTCGCCGCATCGTCATGGGAGACGGCCGAGATAAACCCGCTGGGCGAGCCTAACACGGGCGCCCGGCCGCGTCGGCGCCGTAGAAAAACGCGAACCGCAGCACCACGCCCGTGCCGCCATCCCGGGTGACACGCCCCGCCGCGGCTTCGGCGTCCAGCACCCCCCGGTTGTAGCGCGCCACCCGAACGGGCGCGTCCTCGTCGATCCACCCGTCCCCGGCGTCTCCATAGATCGGCGCGAACGATTCTTGAATGAAGCGGCCCACTCCGCCGGCGATCACCGCCGTCGCCAGGTTGTGGGACACTAGCTGCCGCATCCGGTTGGTCTCCCGCCAGGCACCCGGGAAAAACGCCCGTGCGCTCGGGGGAATGTGGGTCGCTAGGTTGATCACGACGTCGTGGCCCGCGACTGCTCGGCGGACTGCTGCGGGATCGAACAGATCCAGCTCGATGGCGGCCGCGCCGGCCCGCTCGAGCGCAGCACGCTTGTCCGGCGCGCGGCCGACCGCGGTCACGCGATGCCCCGCGGCGACGAGCAGTGGCACTACGCGACGCCCGATCACGCCCGTCGCGCCGGCGAGGAAGACCCGGCTCATGCGGCGACTCCCCGCCTGCTGGCCGCGATCACCCTCCGGATCGTATAAATGCCAGGTATCATCGGCAGGATTGCCGTATACATGCCCGGGAAGTAGTACACGCCGGTTGTTTTCACCCAGTAGTTGTGCATGTCGGCCACGAACCGCCCGTTCGCCACGGCTTGCGATATCGAGCCGGCGAGCTCCGGCTGAATCGCAGGCTTGAGCACGGGAAAGATGAAGTGCGTGAACTCCGCCACTCCCGGGCCGATGAGAATGAACCAGGCCAGAAATCCGGCCAACGGCACCCGTTTGTACAGGCCCAGCGCCGTCAGGGCGTACAGCGTCGGCCCCACGAACGCGAACACCATCAGGAACGACCGCTCCGTCCAGCTGATGTCGAACAGCCGGCTCATCGCGGGCCCGAACCCGGTCACATACTCCTCGATCATGTGGACCTCGAGCGCCGCCACCGTCAGCAGGAACCCCGGCAGCATCACCTCGGCGTCGAGCGGCCGCTTGAGATAGGTCTTGATCCACAGCACCAGGGCGACGACGCTCGATCCACCCACGATCACGACCGGTGGCAGCCCGATGCGCCGGTAGCCGGCCGTCATCGCCACGGCGGCGAACAGTACGGCCGCCAGCACGCTCAAGACTTGCACTCGTTTCGGCGTTTCCATACGGTTACCCCTTGTGGGTCAACGGCTGTTGACTATGATCGTGTATGTCAACGGTTGTTGACCGCCAAGGGTTCCCATAGCGCCGTGCGACACCTAGGCAAGACCAAGGCGAGGATCCTGGCCTCGGCCCGCAAGCACTTCGCCGCCGCGGGCTACGAGCGGGCCACCATCCGGGCCATCGCCGCGGACGCGGGGATAGACCCGGCGCTGGTCATGCGCTACTTCGGCAACAAGGAGAGGCTCTTCGCCGCGGCGGCCGAGTTCGACCTGCGGCTGCCCGACCTGACGGCCGTGCCGCGCGGGTCCGTCGGCTCCGTGCTGGTGGGGTTCTTCCTCGAGCGGTGGGAAAGCGATGGTTCGCTGCAGGCCCTGCTGCGCGCCGCCGTGTCGCACCAGGTCGCGGTCACCCGCTTGCGCGCCATATTCGCCACGCAAGTAATGCCCGCGGTGGCGCCCCTCTGCCCGGACCGCACCACCGCCGCCACCCGGGTCGGCCTGGTCGCCACCCAGATGCTGGGAATGGCGCTGTGCCGCTATGTGCTGCGGTTGCCGCCGGTGGTGGCGCTCGATCGCGCCGCGGTGATCCGCTGGCTCGCCCCTACGATTCAGCGCTACCTGACGACCTAGGCGTCCGCGGTGATCGTCAGGCCGGCCCGCGTGCGACCTATTCCTGTGGCGTCCACAGCACCGCGCGGTTGTTCAGCGCGAGGCTGAGACTGAGGCCGACAATCTGTCCAGCGCCGTTGATCCCGAACGCTCGGCTCCCCAAGTCGCCCGGCAAGGTGCCGAGGTCATGTATGCCGCTGTCGTCCCACAAGGCAGCGTGTATGGTCAAGCCGCCGCCGTTGGGGGCAGTGAAGATAGCGGTACTCCGCCCCGCGATCTGCCCGCGGGCGTTGACGGCCGACGCGACGCTGGACCCGTCCGGGCCGGTCAGCGTTCCAAGATCCACGATCCCGCTCTCGGCGGTCCAGCGGAACGCGCGAGGCAGAAACGCGTCGTTCTCAGCCAACCCGACCACGACGCCGTTCTCGTTCGTGGCCGCGGCGAATGCGCCGCCACACGGGTCGGCGGTGCCGAGCTCACCAAGGTCTTGGAACCCTCCGCGCACACCCGAGAGGAACGGGATCGTGAGGGCACAGAATTGGTTCGCCTGGGTGCCGAAGTTACTCCCACCAACGATCTGCTGCCGATTGTTGATCGCCTCAGCGTCCGAGTTGTTGCCGACGACGCTCACCAGGTCCGTTAGACCCTGCTTCGCCGTCCACAGGAAGGCGTGCATCGATCCGTCCGAGAGAGAGCTGCCGCCGACCACTTGATCCAGGTTGTTGATGCTCAGGGCGCGACCGAATCCCCCGCCGAATGTCCCGAGGTCCTGCATCCCGCCCGCCGGCGTCCAGAGGAACGGACGCGGCTCACCCGAGGCTAGTGCGCTCACGCCGACTACATGACCGAGGCTGTTGATGCCCAAGGCGCGGCTGGAGGTGCCACCGAGGGTGCCAAGGTCCTTCATGCCGTCGGTCGCTGTCCAGAGGAACGCGTGGATGTCGCCCGAGGCGGTCGCGCTGGCCCCAACGACCTGCCCAGCGTCGTTGATCGCCCGCGCGTCCGCGGACGCACCGCCCAGGGTGCCGAGATCGGTAATCGTGTAGCTCGGAGTGGCGCCCGGAGCTACGTCGGCGCGTGGGCGCGAATCCGCCCGAGGCGACGTTGGTTCACTGCAGGCGAGGGCACCCAACAACCCACTGAGGACAGCCTGGGTGAGTAGCGTCTTGGTCTTCATGCTTCCCCCGAGTCAGGCGTGTTGCCAGTTACACCAAGGGGCAGTAAGGCGCCAGCATCTCGCATATTCACCCTAGGCGTCTAGGCGTCTGCACGTCTAGGCGTCTAGTAGTATGGAGCTGAGGGGGCTCGAACCCCTGACCTCCTGGGTGCGATCCAGGCGCTCTCCCAGCTGAGCTACAGCCCCGCGCGGGAGCGGAACTTAGAATCGGCGCCCCCCACGAGCAACCCCTGAAAACTAACAGCTATCCCCCGGTCAGCACCGCCCTCCACCACCCTCCACCGCCCTCCACCGCATATTATCCCCATGCGCCCGATCTCGCTGACGTACTCCGGTTTGGTCGGCGTCCCGATCGAAGAGGTGTTCGAGCTCCTCTCCGATGCGAGCCGCATGCCCGACTGGCTCCCCAACTGCACCGCTGCCGTGCCGGGGCCGAGCAAGAAGGGTAAGGGCGACCGCCACCGCATCCACTTCGAGCGCGACGGCCGCAAGGCTGACTGCGTCATCGAAGTCATCGAGTTCGTCCCCCCCACCACCTACGCCTGGGTCGAGATCATCCACCGCCGCGGCGCCAAGACCTTCTTCAAGCTCGGGTTCCAGGGCGGCGCCACCCGCATCACCATGAAGCATGTCTGGACCCCGTCCGGGCTGCGCGCCTGGCTGCTGGGGCACTTCTATCGGCGCCGCAGCGCACACCGAATGTTCGACGGACTGTTGCAGAATCTCCGGAAGGCACTGACGAGATAGGCGTTGTCGGGAGAAGCGTTGCGGGACGAAGCGTTTCCGGATGAGGCGTTGTCGGATGAAGCGTTGTCGGTAGGTCGTAGCGGTGGACGTCGGGGTCTCCCGGAGCGACTGTGTTGTTTTGTCGCGGAGGGAGACCCCGTCGGTCAGCCGTCAATCGGGGAAGGGCACCTCGATCGTCATGCCATCCTTGGCGACAACAGTCTCCTTGAACACTTCTCGGGCCTCCTTCACGAGCTCGTCCGCACTGATCGAGTACCGCGCCGAGACGTGCGACAGCACCAGGCGGCGGGCCTTTGCCGCCAGCGCCACCTGCGCCGCCTCGCGCGCCGTCGAATGCCCCGTCTCCTTGGCGCGCTCCTTCTCCTCCTCCCCAAACGTCGCCTCGTGAATCAGTAAGTCCGCCCCCTGCGCAGCGTCGACGACGCCAGCACAGGGCCGCGTGTCACCCGTGAACACAATCAGCCGACCCGGCCGCTTCGCGCCCACGATCCCCTCCGCGCTCACTGTCTGCCCGTCGGCCAGCTCCACCGTCTCGCCCTTCTGCAGCTTTCCCCACAGAGGTCCCTCGGGAACGCCGGCCGCCCGCGCTTTCTCGGGATCGAACCGCCCGGGCCTCTCATGCTCCCTGAGCGCATATCCCACGGATCCTCCACCGTGTTCAGTAGCGAACACGTGAATGTCGTACGTTTCCCCCTTCCCGTTTCCCCTTTCCCGGATTTTCTCCCCCGGCTTCACCTCGATGACGTCGACGTTGAACGGCACCCGCTCCACCCCGAGCTGGATCGCCTGGCCCAGAATCTTCTTCGCTCCCTTCGGACCATACAGCCTCATGGGATCAGTTCGCGTCTGCAGGCCGAGCGTCCGGATCAGCCCGATCACGCCGAGAAAATGGTCCGCGTGGAAATGCGTGAAGAAAATCTCGGACAACGCGAAGCTCACCCCGTAGCGCATCATCTGGCGCTGGGTGCCCTCGCCGCACTCGAATAACAGAGTCTCGCCCTCGCGCACCAGTGCCATCGCCGAGACGTTGCGCTCGACGGTAGGCCTGGCGGCCGAGGTTCCGAGAAACGTCACGGAAAGCATGGGGAGAATATAGAAGGCGCGGAACGCGGTGCCGGACGGGAGCGGGCAGCGGGTCTCCTGTAGCGACTGTGTTGTTTTGTCGCGGAGGGAGACCCGCTGCCCGCTCCCAACGTCTCCCCGTCCGCGCGCGTAGCTTCTGCATCTCAACCCTCTCCAGGAGACCCGGATGTCCGGCCGCCGTCTGCTCACGCTCGCCGTCTTCTGTTTCGCCGCCCCGCTCGCAGCCCAAAGCCACCATGGCCTCGATCCCGCGAACCTCGATACCACCTGTGCCCCCTGTCAGGACTTCTACCGCTACGCCAACGGCGGCTGGCTGGCGCGCACCGCGCTCCCTCCCGAGTACCCGAGCTACGGCAGCTTCACCGAGCTGGTCGAGCGCAACAACCAGACCCTGCACCGCATCGTCGACCGGCTCGCCGCCACCGCGCCGGCGAACCCCCAAGTACGACAGACAGCCGAACAGAAGCTGGGCGCGTTCTACGCGTCCTGCATGGATTCGACCGCCATCGAGCGCGCCGGCGCCGATCCCCTGAAAAACGAGCTGGCCCGCCTCGACGCGATCGCCTCACGTGAAGATGTGGCGCGCGCCCTGGCCCGCGGCCACCACCACGGCTGGGACCCGCTGTTCAACTTCGGCGGCACACCCGACTTTAAGAACAGCTCGATGGTCATCGCGGCCGCGTCGCAGGGCGGCTTGGGCCTCCCGGACCGCGATTACTACGTGCGCGACGACTCGACCGCCCGTAACCTGCGCGCCGCCTACCTCGAGTACGTGTCGCGCACGCTCGGCCTCCTGGGCGACGCGCCTGCCTCGGCCGACGCCGCAGCGCAGCGCATCGTGGCGCTCGAGACCGCGCTTGCCCGGGCGTCCCTGACCCGTGTAGAACGGCGCGACCCCAACGCCAACTACCACAAGCTGGCGCTCGCCGCCGCCGACTCGCTCACCCCCAACCTCGCCTGGCCCGCGTTCCTGCGGGATGCGGGCGCGCCCGCTACGGCCGCGATCAACATCGGCCAGCCGCGCTTCTTCCGGGCGGCGGACAGCCTGATCGCCGCGGCGCCGCTCGCCGACTGGCGCGCGTACCTCCGTTGGCACTTCGCGCGTCACCTCGCGCCGTGGCTCTCGACCCCGTTCGTGGACCGGAGCTTCCGCTATCAGCAGGCGGTGAGCGGCGTGAAAGAGCAGCAGCCCCGCTGGAAGCGCTGTATCCAGGCCGCGAACTTCATGCTGGGCGACGCACTCGGCGAGGCCTACGTCAAAGAGACGTTCACGCCCGACGCGCGCCGCCGGGCGCGCGACATGGTCGATCACCTGGTCGCCGCCCTGGACGACCGGCTGCACACGCTCGAGTGGATGGGCGACTCGACCCGCGCCCAGGCGGTCGGCAAGCTGCGCGCCTTCGGCAAGAAAATCGGCTATCCCGACAAGTGGCGCGATTACTCCAAGCTCTTAATCGACAAGCAGGACTTCGCGGGCAACGTGGTGCGAGCCCAGACGTTCGCCACCGCGCGCGACCTGGGCCGCATCGACAGGCCGCTCGACAAGACCGAGTGGCGCATGACGGCCCCCACCGTGAACGCGACCTACAGTCCGTCGTTCAACGACATCACCTTTCCCGCGGGGATCCTGCAGGCGCCGTTCTTCGATCCCGAAGCTGACGACGCCGTGAACTACGGCGGTATGGGCGCCGTGATCGGCCACGAGATGACCCACGGGTTCGACGATCAGGGCCGCCAGTTCGACGCCCAGGGCAACCTGCGCGACTGGTGGACCGCGGACGACGCGCAGCGCTTCAAGGACCGCGCCGGCCGGGTCGCGGCGCAGTTCGACGCCTATACGGTCGTGGACAGCGCCACCCACGTGAACGGCCGGCTCACTCTGGGCGAGAATATCGCCGACCTGGGCGGCCTGAAAGTCGCCTACGCGGCGTTCGAGCGGTCGCTCGCCGGCAAGCCGCGCCCGGCGCCGATCGACGGCTTCACCCCGGAGCAGCGCTTTTTCCTGGCGTGGGCCCAGATCTGGCGCGCCAAAGCGACCGACCAGTACCTGCGCAATCAGGTGGTCGTGGACCCGCACGCGCCGGCCAATTGGCGCGGCATGGCAGCGTTGTCGAACCTGAAGGAGTTTGCGGAGGCGTGGGGATGTAAGGCGGGAGA
>WNGL01004777.1_pt1 | contig 28868 bp, 27 predicted proteins | sample 5400591 | NCBI WGS metagenome assembly WNGL01 (sample SAMN13153377, study PRJNA577476) | soil metagenome | isolation source: 80 cm soil or saprolite under Garry oak tree replicate 1 | place: USA:California | collected 2016-06-15 | reverse complement strand
CAACTCGAGCTGCCGCTGGTAGGAGTAGTCCAGGGTCTCACGAGGGTCTTCCATCTTGTCCAGGGCCTTGTTGGCCTTGGCCTTGAAGACAAGTGAGACTCGCTTCATCACGCCCATACGCGCGGCCGTCCCCTTCATTGACTTCTTCGCCGCCACCAAGGCCGCGCGACCGGGCCGAAATTAAGGGCCGGACACCCGGCTAGACGGCGGACGAGCCCGTGCGACTAGTCGCATTCCACCCTACGCGGTTTCCCGCATTGCGAGCTACAGTGTTGGCCCCCGGAGGGCGACCCCCCGGGATCCCCCCGATCATGGTGGGGCTACCCTCCGTGCCCCGGCTAAGCTCTGCTGTCCCCGGGGGGCCAACCCCCCGTCCCCCCGGCTAAGCTCTGCTGTCCCCGGGGGGCCAACCCCCCGTCCCCCCCGGCTAAGCTAGGCCCGTGTTCCGACGCCGTAGCGCCGGGGCGACGGACAGCACAGCCCAGGATTCTCCGGGCGCGCAGAGCCCGGACGACCCGGCCGACACCAAGCCCCGCTCCCCCGCCGAGACGGCCAAGGGACGGCCCACGCCCAAGCGCAGCGAAGCCGAAGCCCGGCGCCGCCAGCCGATCACCGGGTCGCGGGCGCCGGCCGGGCCGCGCACCAAAGAAGACAAGGCCAAGGCCAGGACGACCCGGGTCAGCAAGTACGAGGCGATGAAGCGGGGCGAGGAGTGGGCGCTGAACCCGCGCGACCGCGGCCCGGCCCGCGCCCTGGCCCGTGACTTCGTGGACGCCAAGCGCCGGGCCAGCGAGTACTACATGTACGTGCTGGTCGTCCTGCTCGCCGCGGTGTTCCTGCGGAGCAAGGCGGCCCAGGAGATCATCTCGCCGCTGGTCCTCGTGCTGATCGTGGTCATCGTGCTGGACGCGACGCTGATCCGGCGCAGCCTGCGCCGGCTGCTCGCCGAACGGCTGCCTGGCACGTCCGCCCGGGGCCTGACCACCTACGCGGTGATGCGGGCGCTGCAAATCCGCAGGTTCCGGGTGCCGGCCCCGCGCGTCGGGCCCGGCACCAAGATCTGACCGGCCCTCTAGAGTTGGGGATCATGGAATACCGACACCTTGGCCAGAGCGGCCTGATGGTCAGCGAGATCGCCTACGGGAACTGGATCACCCACGGCGACCAGGTGGAGGAGCAGGCGGCCGCCGATTGCGTCCGGGCCGCGCTGGACGAGGGCATCACCACGTTCGACACCGCCGACGCCTACGCGGGCGGGCGCGCGGAGGAGGTCCTCGGCCGGGCCCTGCACGGGGTGCGGCGCGAATCGGTCGAGATCTTCACCAAGGTGTACTGGCCGACCGGCGACAAGCCCAACGACCGCGGCCTGTCGCGCAAGCACGTCACCGAGTCGCTGCACGCCTCGCTGCGCCGGCTGCAGACCGACTATGTCGACCTGTACCAGGCGCACAGGTACGACCACGAGACCCCGATCGAAGAGACCATGCGCGCCTTCGACGACCTGATCCGCGCGGGCAAGGTCCTGTACGTCGGCGTGTCCGAATGGCGGGCGGAAGAGATCGCGGCCGCGCTGCGGGTGGCCGCCGACCTCGGCCTGGACCGGATCGTGTCCAACCAGCCGCAGTACAACATGCTGTGGCGGGTCATCGAGTCCGAGGTCGTGCCGCTGTGCGAGAAGGAAGGCCTCGGGCAGATCGTCTTCTCGCCGATCGCGCAGGGCGTGCTGACCGGCAAGTACGAGCCGGGCGCGCCGCCGCCGGCCGACTCCCGGGCCACCGATCCCAGCGGTTCCGCCTTCATCAAGCGGCTGCTCAACGACGAGACGCTCACGGCCGTGCAGGGGCTCCGGCCGCTGGCCGCCGAGGCCGGGCTGTCGCCGGCCCAGCTGGCGGTGGCATGGACGCTGCAGAACCAGAACGTGTCCGCGGCCATCGTGGGCGCCACCCGGCCCAAGCAGGTACGGGAGAACGTCAAGGCGGCAGGGGTCCGGCTGGACGCCGGGCTGATGAGCCGGATCGACGAGGCGCTCGGCGACGTAGTCATCCGCGACCCGGCCCGGACCGCCAGCCCGAAGTCGCGCCCGTAGGCCGACCTGGCCCGGCTCAGTCCTCGGGGTGCAGGCTCATCGGGCCGTACTCGGTCCTGGTGTCATCGAGGAGCGAGACCTGATCCACCCCGGCCGCCAGCAGCGCGCGCCAGTTCTCGCCGAGCCAGCTCTCCGCGTCGCCCTGGCTGGCGAAGATCGCCTCCTGTGGCTCATCGGTGGTGATCGCGGTGCCGTCCGCCTTCTCGTACCGCCAGGTCCAGGGCATCGGTGGGTGGCCTCCCGCTGTTGAGACAAGCACTGCGCATGTGCTGACTGAGGCTAGCTCAGGGCCGCGGCCGGACCGCCGCCAGGGCCGCTGGTTCACGCGAGGATCTCCGGCGCGAGCCCGACCCTAGGTAGCCAAGTGAGCGCTAACAGTGCGGATAAGGCGCAGAACAAGATGGCCCAGACGGCCTTGCCGCGGCCGGTGACCGGGCTCCAGCCCCAGACGTCGCTCAGCGCGTCCACCATCTGCAGGCCGCGGCCGGCCTCCTCGTTGCGGTCCGGCATCCGGAGCACCGGGGCATGGTCGGACGGGTCGAGCACCGCGCACATGACCTCGCCGGTCCGGCGCAGCAGGCGCAGGCCGAGCGGCTGGCCGGCCGCCGCGGCCGCCCGCGCGGCGTGCGACACCGCATTGGCCACGAACTCGCCGACGATGGCTTCCGCATCATCGGCGAGCGAGGCGAGGCCCCACTCCTTCAGCGTGCTCCGGGTGAATTTCCTCGCGGTCCGGCCGGACTGGGCCCCGGTGCCGAGCGGGCACGCCGCCACCGCGGGCGAGTCCCACCAGTCCGAGGGCATCCGGACCACCCGGGGGCGGCCAGTCCCGCATTCCTGCAGCCTGGCGGTCAAGTCAAGCGGCCGACGAACGGCAGGATCGACCTTCGTTCGTGTCGGCAACCCTACTTGGCTCAAGCCCATCGCGACCCCGCGAAGCCCTAGAGCGGCAATCCCAGATGATTGACGCAAATCACATCCTGCCCGAGATTCCGCGTTCAATGCAAGACCAAATGCACGTTCGTTTGTAACGTGCACCCCGCGCGAACCCAAGTCACAGAATTTCATGTAATTTTCAAGTAAACGTTCGGCGGGCCCCGGCGGGCGCAGGTCAGGGGCTTGCTGCGGCCCCCCGGCCGGGCGCGCAGGATAGTACCGAACGGCTGGCCGTGGCTGCGATCTCATTGCCGCCGGGCACTCCTGACCCGGCCGCCCCATCGTCACCATCAACTCAGCCGGCGCGGGCGGGGTCGGCGGCCAGAACGGGCCACGTTATCGTGAGTCGTCACCGTGACCTGAGGAGCCGCTGATGCTTGTCGCTGGCGTCGATTCATCCACTCAGTCCACCAAGGTGCTGCTCTGCCAGGCCGACGACGGCGTGGTCGTCGGGCAGGCCACCGCGCCGCACCCGGACGGCACCGAATGCGACCCGGAACTGTGGTGGCAGGCCCTGGCGCAGGCGGGAGACGGCCTGCTCGGCCGGGCTGGCGCCATCGGGGTGGCGGCGCAGCAGCATGGCATGGTGGTGGTGGACGACGCGGGCCAGGTGGTCAGGCCCGCCCTGCTCTGGAACGACGTGCGCTCGGCGCCGCAGGCGGCGGCGCTCATCGCCGAGATGGGCGGAGCCGGGGCCTGGGCGCGGCTGACCGGGAGCGTCCCGACGGCCTCGTTCACCGTCACCAAGCTGCGCTGGCTGGCCGAGAACGAACCGGACGCCGCCGCCCGGACCGCGCACGTGATGCTCCCGCACGACTGGCTGACCTGGCGGCTCGGCGACCGGGCGCACGAGCCCGCCACCGACCGCGGGGACGCCTCAGGCACCGGTTACTTCTCCCCCGCCAGCGGGCGCTGGCTGCCGGAGATGGCCGCGGCCGCACTGGGCAAGCCGGCCGGGCTGCCCCGGCTCGCCGCCCCGGCCGAGATCGTCGCCCGGACTCGCGGCGGCGCGGCGCTGTCCGCCGGAACCGGGGACAACATGGGCGCCGCGCTCGGCCTGGGCCTCGGCCTGGGCGAGGTGGTCGTCTCGATCGGCACCTCGGGCACCGCGTACGCGGTCGCGGCCGAGCCCGCCGCCGACGAGTCAGGCGCCGTGGCTGGCTTCGCCGACGCCACCGGGCGCTTCCTGCCGCTGGTGGCCACGATCAATGCGGCCCGGGTGCTGACGGTCACGGCCCGGATGCTCGGCACCGATGCCGACGGCCTGTCCCGGCTGGCGCTCGCCGCGCCGCCCGGCGCGCAGGGCCTGACCCTGCTGCCCTACCTGGACGGCGAGCGCAGCCCCAACCGGCCCGGCGCCAACGGCGTGCTGCGCGGCCTGACCAGTAGCAACACCACGCGGGAGAACCTCGCCCGGGCCGCAGTCGAAGCGGTGCTCTGCTCGCTCGCGGACGCCATCGACAACCTGGCCGACTGCGGCATCACCGCGCAGCGGGTGATCCTGATCGGCGGCGCCGCCCGGTCCGAGGCCGTGCGCAGGATCGCGCCGGTGGTCTTCGGCGTGCCGGTGACGGTGCCCGAGCCCGCGGGCGGTGCTGGTCCAGGGGGGCGACCCCCCGCACCCCCCGAATGGGTCGCCCTGGGCGCGGCCCGCCAGGCCGCCTGGGCGCTGTCCGGCGCAGCCGAGCCTCCTTCGTGGCCGCTCGCGGGGGCAGCCGCCGAGTACACCGCCGAGCCCGCCCCCCAGGTCCGCGCCCAATACGCCGCCCTCCGCGACGCCACCCTCACCTGGAGCGAGACCAACGCTTCATGAGGGCTCCGCCGGGAGGAACGGGGGGCTCCGCCGGGAGGAGCGAAGGACTCCGCGGGGGAGGGTGGAAGGATGGAAGGCACGAGTGACACGACAGGAAGGACCGCCCAGGTGAGCACTGATTTCGTCCCTACGCGTGAGGACCGATTCTCGTTCGGCCTGTGGACGGTCGGGTGGCAAGGCGTCGACGTCTTCGGGAGCGCGGTGCGGCCGCCGATGCCCGCCGAGCGGGCCGTGTACAAGCTGGCCGACCTCGGCGCCTACGGGGTGAACTTCCATGACAACGACGTGTTCGCCTTCGACGCCACCCCGGCCGAGCGGGACGAGCGCATCGCCGCGTTCCGCAAGGCGCTGGCCGAGACCGGGCTGGTCGTGACCACCGCCACCACCAACCTGTTCGGCCACCCGATGTTCCGGGACGGGGCGTTCACCGCCAACGACCGGGAGATCAGGCGGTTCGCGCTGGCCAAGGTGATGCGCAACCTGGACCTGGCCGCGGACCTCGGCGCGAAGACCTACGTCTTCTGGGGCGGGCGCGAGGGCGCGGAGTCGGGGGCGGCCAAGGACATCAGGGCCGCCCTGGACCGGTACGCCGAGGGCCTGAACCTGCTCTGCGAGTACGTCCGCGAGCAGGGCTATGACCTGCGCTTCGCGATCGAGCCGAAGCCGAACGAGCCGCGCGGTGACATCCTGCTGCCCACGGTGGGGCACGCGCTGGCGTTCATCAACGCGCTCGAGCACGGCGACATGGTGGGGGTAAACCCCGAGGTCGGGCACGAGGAGATGTCGGGGCTGAACTACGCGCACGGGATCGCCCAGGCGCTGTGGCACGGCAAGCTGTTCCACATCGACCTGAACGGGCAGCACGGCCCGCGGTATGACCAGGACCTGCGGTTCGGCGCCGGGAACGTGCGCGGCGCGTTCTGGGTGGTGGACGCGCTTGAGGCGGGCGGGTACGACGGCCCGGTGCACTTCGACTACAAGCCGCCGCGGACCGAGGACGACGACGGCGTCTGGGTATCCGCGGCCGCCTGCATGCGCAACTACCTGATCCTGCGGGCCAAGGTGCGGGCGTTCCGCGCCGACCCCGAGGTAGCCGAGGCACTGCGCGCGTCAGGCGCGGACCAGCTCGGCTCGCCGACGCTGGACCCCGGTGAGACCTGGCGCGACGTCCGCGAGCCGAGGGCCGACGTGGACACGCTGGCCCAGCGGGGCCTGGCCTACGAGCACCTGGACCAGCTCGCGCTCGAGCACCTCTACGGCGTCAGGCCCCCAGGGGGTATGGGCCAGGGGGTATGGGGGGCGGGTAGCCCCCCATAATCGGGGGGTCTGGGGGGGTCGTCCCCCCGGCTAACACGGCATCCAGACGCGCATCGCCCTGCCGTCGCGGTTGTCCCACTGGAAGTACGGGATCGCGATGGCCGTGACCGGGGTGCCCCTGGTCACGGCCGTTCCCGGCGCGGTGACCTCGATCGTCTGGCCGATGCCGTCCAGCATGACGGGGCGCTCGCCGAGGACTTCGCCGGGCTGGATGACCAGGTCGTCCAGCGGGGCGCCGTCGAGCTGGTCGGCCTGCTCGAAACAGTAGACCAGCGGCCCGCGCTCGACGGCCACGCAGCCGCGCACCGCGTCCACGCGCCGGTCCGGGTAGGTCCAGCGCGGAGTCACGTCCAGGTGCAGGGTGATCGTGTCGCCCGGCCGCCAGGGGCGACGCAGAACGTGGTGGCCGGGCGAGATCCCGGTCCGTTCGGAATCGTTGTTTACCGAGATGCGGGTGCTGGCGCTCCAGGCCGGGACGCGCAGCGCCAGCCCGCGCGCGGCCTGCGGCGCGGCGAGCACGCGCAGGTAGACCGCGCCGGACCAGGGGTAGTCGGTAGTGACCTCCAGGTCAAGGCCGGCCCCGGCCAGCCGGGACCCGGTGTACTGGTGGACGTACAGCGTGTCACCGGCTTCCGTGGCGAGGTAGTGTTCCAGGGATGCGGTGAGGCGCATGATGTTCGGCGGGCAGCAGGCGCAGTTGAACCAGACGCGGCGCCGGCCGGGGTCGTCCTTCTCGACGTGATCCTCGCGGCGCTGCAGCGGGTTGACGTAGAAGAACCGCTGGCCCTCGGTGCCGATCGCGGCGCCGAAGCCGTTGTAGAGCACGCGCTCCATGTGGTCCGCGTACTTCGCGTCGCCGGTGGCGAGCAGCAGCCGCCAGCTCCACTGGAAGCTCGCGATCGCCGCGCAGGTCTCGTTGTAGGCCCGGTCGGGAGGCAGCTCGAACCGGTCGCCGAAGCCCTCGGTGGCGTGCCGCGACCCGTTTCCGCCGGTGAGGTACGTCTTGGCGAAAACCATGTCGTCCCAGCGTCGCACCGAGGACTCGAGCAGCTCACGCTCGCCTGTCTCTACAGCAACATCCGTCACTCCCGCTTCGAAGTACAGCGCACGCACTACATGCCCTACCTCGGTGTCCGACGCGCGTACCGGCACGTGGTCCTGCAGGTAGCGGCGGCCCAGGCCGGAATCCCCGGCCAGCCCCCGGCCGCGCTGGTCGACGAACTGGCGGGCCAGCTCGAGGTAGGCGGCGGTCCCGGTCTCGCGGTAGAGCTCGGCCAGCGCGGTCTCGATGATCGGGTGCCCATCCAGGCCTCGCTCCCGGCCCGCGAACTCGCGGACCAGGTGATCGGCCAGGCGCACGGCGACGGCGAGCATGCGGCCGTCACCCGCGCCGCGGTGGAGTGCGACCGCGGCCTGGATCAGGTGGCCGGCGCAGTACATCTCGTGGCTCCAGGCCAGCCGGGTGTACCGCGGCTCGCCGCTGACCTGGAAGTAGGAGTTCAGGTAGCCGTCAGAGTGCTGCGCCTCCTCGAGCAGGGCGGTGACCTCAGCGGCGAAGGAGGCGAGCTCGGGGCCGCGGCCGTGCGCCAGTTCCCAGCCGATCGCCTCCAAGGTCTTGTAGATGTCCGAGTCCATGAACACCGGGCCGCGGTATCCGGTCCCGGGCAGCGGATCGACCGGGCCCACCCCGACCGGGCGGTGCCCGCCCGCCGCGCCGTACCCGTCGGCCCCGGTGACGCTGTCGCCTTCGGCACTAGCGGCCTTGCGCTGGGCCGTCTTGGGCTGGGCCGCGCGGTCCGCCTGGATGGCCAGGCGCACGTTGTCCAGGTTGCCGGCGTCCTCGAGCTGGCGCAGCGCGAGCGGCAGGCTGGCGGCCACGTTCCGCTGCTGCCACTGCCGCAGCAGCCCGGTGCCCAGGCGGGCGCGGGTGAGCGGCTGGTGCGCCCCGGCGACCGCGGCGACGGGGGCGACGGGTCCGGTTACGCTACCGGGCGGACCCGCAGGACCGGCCGGGTCCTGGGGCGGCGCGGCGGGGACAACGGCAGGCGGCATGTCGGCACTGTTCACGTATGCAGCTCCATGGTCCAAGGAATAGGTTTTCCTGATTCCCACGGAAACGTAGGCTAGAGGCTGGCCCGCGGCGCGTCAACAGCGCTGGCCCAACCCGAGGAGTGCAGATGAGGCGGGTGACCATCCGTGACGTGGCGGCCGAGGCCGGCGTGTCCATCGGTACCGCGTCCAAGGCGCTCAACGGGCAGGGCAAGCTGCGCGCCGAGACCAGGGAGCGCGTCGCCGAGGCGGCGCAGCGCCTCGGCTTCGCGCCGAACACGCTGGCCCAGGCCCTGCTCGCGGGCCGCTCGTTCACGGTGGGGCTGATCACCACGGACAGCTTCGGCCGGTTCAGCATCCCGGTCATGCTCGGCGCCGAGGACGCGCTGGGCACCGGCCAGGTCTCGGTGTTCATGTGCGACACCAGGGACGACCCGGACCGCGAGAGGCGTTACGTCGAGATGCTGGCCGCCCGCCGGGTGGACGGCCTGATCGTCACCGGCCGCCGGGTCGAGCCGCGGCCGCCGGTGCGGGCCGGGCCCGGCATCCCGGTCGTGTACGCGATGACCCAGCCGGCGGGCGAGGACGGGCCCGCCGTGATCCCCGACGACGAGGGCGGCGGGCGCGCGGCCGCCGAGCACCTGCTCGGCGCGGGGCGGCGGAGGATCGGCCACATCGCCGGGCCGGAGCGGTTCCTGTGCGCGCGCAAGCGCGCGGCGGGGTTCGGCGACGCGCTCGCGGCGGCCGGCCTGGCGCCGCACGGCGGCGTGCGGTTCGGCGAGTGGAGCGAGCGCTGGGGCCGGGACGCGGCCAGCAAGCTGCTCGCCGACCAGCCGGACACCGACGCGATCTTCTGCGGCAGCGACCAGATCGCCCGCGGCGTGGCCGACACGCTCCGCGCGGCCGGCCGGACCATACCGGGTGATGTCGCGCTGGTCGGCTTCGACAACTGGGAGCCGATGGCGCTCGGCGCCCAGCCCTCGCTGACCAGCGTCGACATGTGCCTGGAGGAGGTCGGCCGGGCGGCCGCCCAGCTGCTGCTTGCCGCCATCGCGGACGAGCCCGCGCACGGCACGCGCACCGTGCCCAGCCGCCTGGTGGTGCGGCAGTCGAGCCGGTGACCCGCTTCGTCGCGGCCAGTTCAGGCCGTCACGCAGCCCGCCGCCACGGAACCAGGCGGCGCGCGGCGATTGGGGGTTGACGTGCCCCCTCCGCCTCCATAACTTGAGAAGGCAAACGATTTCCTTACGGCAAAAGTCGCCAGACAGCTAGACAGCAAATACCCTCCGCTAACCCGTAACGAGCGAGGACCGCAGGCGCCGCGGCCCGCGCCCCACGCAGTACCGCCATGGCCTGAGGCCTGCGCGGCGCCGCCCTCGTGCGGCGCACGCCCGGCTGGCCTGGCAGACGCTGCGCCTTCGCGCCGAAGTCGTCCTGAAGGAACCGACTCATGAAACGAAGAACTTTCGCGCTTTTTTCCGCCACGGCCCTGGTTGCGGCCGCCGCCGCGGGCTGCTCATCCTCGACTTCCACTCCGGCGGCGTCATCAGCCACCGGTCCGGGATCGGCGAGCTTCGGCGCTAACGCCACGGGAACCGTCCAGTTCTGGGCCCGCACCGTGTCCAAGACCCTGGCCCAGAAGCTCGTCAGCGAGTTCAACGCCTCGCACAGCAACCTCAAGGTCAAGCTGACCCTGACGTCGATCAACGACGACACCACCTCGCTGGCCACCTCGATCAGGGCCGGCGACCCGCCGGACGTGGACGGGCTCAACGACATCGACATGCCCACGTTCACCCGCAACGGCTCGTTCCTCGACCTGACCAAGGCGATCGCCAAGCTGCCGTACGCGAGCTCACTGAGCCCCGGCCACCTGGGGCTCGGCACGTACCAGGGCAAGGAATACGGGGTCCCGTACTGGGGCGACCTTTCGGTGCTCTGGTACAACAAGAAGCTGTTCACCCAGGCGGGGCTGAACCCGGACGACCCGCCGACCACCTACGCGCAGATCCTGTCCGACGCGCAGAAGATCAACAAGCTGGGGCACGGGATCAACGGCTTCACGTTCGCCGGCGACTGCCAGGGCTGCCTCGGCTTCACCGTCCAGCCCGGCATCTGGGCCGCCAAAAGCTACCTGACCGCGGGCGCGATCGGCAGCCAGACCGCGACCATCACGGGTAACCAGGCGCTGGTCCAGGCGCTCACGCTGTACCGGCAGATGTGGTCTGGCAAGCTGGTGCCGGACAACGACCGCACCGACAACGGGCCGACCTGGGGCCAGGACTTCGCCGCGGGCAAGATCGGGATCATGCCGGGCGGATACGGGCAGGTCGTCACCATAGCCAAGCCTGCCGACCTCGGCACCGTGTTCGCCGACGCGCCACTGCCCGGCGCGACCGGCAATTACAGCACGTTCGACGGCGGCGACGACTTCGCCATTCCCGCCGCGGCCAAGAACCCCTCAGGAGCGTGGGAGTTCATCACCTGGGTGATGCAGCAGCAACAGCAGGAGCAGTATCCGGACCTGGGCGCGACGCCCATCCGTACCGACCTGCTCACCCCGGCGTTCTCGACCGCGCACCCGCTCGACGCGGTGCCGCTGAAGGCCCTCGCCAACGGCTACGCGCCCGTTACGCTGATCTACAACCAGGCGTTCAACGAGGCGTCAGGCCCGTGGTTCCAGATGTTCCAGACCGCGGTCTACGACGGCAACATGAATCTGGCCCTGCAGCAAGGCCAGAGCGGCTTTACCCGGCTACTGCAGCAGGCGGCGGCTTAGGCAATGATCACGGACGAATCCGGCCCGCGGGACGGCACCGTCCCGCGGGCCCGGCCCGTCAATCGCCGCCCTGGCTGGCCGGCCGCTCTCCTGCGGGGGGGCAGCCTGCGGGCCCAGCGCGCGCGGACCGGGATGATCCTGGTGTCGCCCGCGTTCGCGCTCGTGGCCGTCTTCGTCCTGTTCCCGCTCGGCTTCGCCGTCTACATCTCGCTGACCAACTGGCCGCTGATCGGCTCGTACCAATTCACCGGCGGCCGCAACTACACCGAGCTCATCCACGACCCGGTGTTCCTCCACTCGGTGCTGTTCACCCTGCTGTACACGGCCATCGTGACCGGCCCCATCCTGGTCCTCGGCTACGCGATGGCGGCCTTCGTCCGCGCGAACCGGCCGGGTTCCGTGGTGTTCCGCACCGCGTTCTTCCTCCCGTTCATCGTCGGGCTGGCCACCGAGAGCTTCATGCTGCTGCTCGAGCTGCAGCCAGACTCGGGCGTGGTCGACACGGTGCTCGGCAAGCTCGGGCTGGCCAGCGTGACCACCGCGTGGACCGTCCACTACGACCTGGCGCTCGGCGTGATCTGCGTGTTCGTGGTCTGGTTCGCGTCCGGGCTGACGATGATGATCTTGATGGGCGGGATGCAGGGCATCCCCGGCGACCTCTACGAGGCCGCGAACGTGGACGGCGCCACCTGGTGGCAGAAGGAACGGCGGATCACCATCCCGATGCTGCGCCGCAGCATCGCGCTCAGCCTCATCATCTCGGTCATCGGCTCGTTCCTGGCCTTCAACCAGTTCTACATCCTGACCGAAGGCGGCCCGGGTACGAGCACCGAACCCATCGTGATGTGGATCTACCAGGAGGCGTTCATCGCCTACCACCTCGGCTACGCGACGGCAGGCGCGATCGCCCTGGTCATCGTGGTCGGCATCATCAGCGCCGCGCAGTTCTTCCTGCTCCGAGACGACGACACGATCCCGAAAACCCGGTCTGTGAGGCGCGGATGACTTCGGCCCTCCCGGTCCGCGCCGGACGCCGTCCGGCCGGGCTCGCCGTCTTCCTGACCGTCGGCACGGTGGCGAGCCTGCTGTTCGTGCTGCCGCTGGCCTGGGCCGTCTTCCGGTCCTTGCTGCCCAGCACCATGGTGGTCAGCGCCCCGTCAAGGGCGGACTTCAGCCATCTGACGTTCGGCAACTACAGCGGGCTCATCCGTGGCGGCGACATCCTGCACTACACGCTGAACAGCCTGCTGGTGGCGGTCATGACCGCCGCCGCCACGGCGGTGGCGGCCACGATGGCCGGCTACGGCTTCGCCAGGTTCCGCTTCCGCGGCTCGGGCATCGTGTTCGCGCTCATCCTGGCCACCCTGATGGTGCCGTTCCAGGCGCTGCTGACCCCGTTGTTCCTCGAGATGCACTCGCTCGGCCTGACGAATAACCTGATCGGCCTGGCGCTGTTCTACACCACGTTCAACCTGCCGTTCGGCATGTTCGTGATGCGCAACACGTTCCTGCAGATCCCGTGGGAACTCAGCGAGCAGGCCGCGGTGGACGGCGCGGGCGCCGCGCGCACGCTCTTCTCCGTGCTGCGCCCGCTGGTCGTGCCGGGCATCGCCACCACGGTCCTGTACGCCTTCCTGTTCTCCTGGACCGAATTCGTCGGCGCTCTGACGTTCTTGACCAGCAACAACTTGTTCACGCTGCCGCTGGCGCTGCTCAACATGGAGTACGGCAGCGTCGGCCAGGTCAATTTCGGCTACCTGGAGGCGGGCGCGGTGATCGCCATGATCCCGTGCGTGGTGCTGTACATCGCCCTGCAGCGCTACTACATCCGCGGTCTCACGTCCGGGGTGGTCAAGGGCTAAGGGGTGATATCGCCCTCGGCCTCGCCGGCGGTGCTGGCTGGCGGGGCGGTGCTGGCTTGGTGGGCGGCGCGGGCCTCGCCGGCGACGCGCATCATGTGGCGCTGGGAGCGCACCTGGGTGACGATGATGACCGCCACCAGCGCGATGGTGATCCACAGCCCGTAATGCGAGATCTGCTGCGCCACGACCACGGCGTGATGGCCGAGGGCGTAGCCGAGGCCGGCCAGCAGGCCGGCCCACAGCAGCAGGCCGATGGCGTCCAGGATGATGAACGTGACCAGCCGCATCCCGGCCCAGCCGGCGATGACGTAGATGATCGCGCTGGGGAGCGGCAGGAACGGGGCGAGCACCACGGCGGGCCAGGTGAACTTGCGGCCCCAGCGGTGCACGCGGTTCATGTACCTGGCCCCGCGGTTGCGCCGCCCGGACAGCAGCGCGATGACGCGCTCGCCCCAGCGCTGGCCCGCCCACCAGAAGAACGGATCGAACTTGATCAGCCCGACGACGGCGGCCAGCAGCACCACGGCCAGCGCGCCGTGCCCGACCCGGGCGAACGCGGCGGCGGAGATGATCCCCTCCGTGCTCCCGTTCAGCAGCACGAGCACCAGCGGGTGCTTGCCGACCAGGGAGGCGCGGAAAAACAGCGTCACCCAGTAGAAGATGCCGCCGAGCATGATGCCGGCCCAGCACAAGATGTCGGCCCGCTGCGCCTGGCCGGCCCACGGCACCCGCGGGTCGTCGAATGCAGGCAGCTGCTGTCCCCCGTCGGCGACAACCTGAACCGGCTCCGCCACAGCTTCCTCGTCCACCAAGACACGCTACAACCAATCACGGGTATTTCCGTCTTCCGCCCGGGTTACGCGATGATGACCCTCGTGACTGACGCCCCCTTCGCCGCCGCGGCGGCCAGCGCCGGCCGCCTCACCGCCCTGGCCGGAACGCACGACGCCGCCGTGGTCCTCGGCTCGGGCTGGACGCCGGCCGCCGACGCGATCGGCGCGGCGGAGACCGAGATCCCGCTGGCCGAACTCGGCGGGTTTCCCGCCTCGACCGTGCCGGGGCATACGCCGGTGGTGCGCATCGTCACCGCGGGGCCGGTACGGGTCCTGGTGTTCCTCGGCCGGGTGCACCTGTACGAGGGGCTTTCCCCGGCCGCCGTGGTGCACGGGGTGCGGACGGCGGTGTCGGCGGGCTGCCGCACGGTGGTGCTGACCAACGCGGCCGGCGGCATCAGGTCCGGGCTCAGCGTCGGCGAGCCGGTGCTGATCAGCGACCACCTCAACCTCACCGGCAGGTCCCCGCTGGCCGGCCCGCCCCCGCCCGGGCAGCGGTTCACGGACCTGACCGGCCTGTACTCGCCGCGGCTGCGCGGGCTGGCCCGCGAGGCCGACCCGAGCCTGGCCGAGGGCGTCTACGCGATGATGCCAGGCCCGCACTACGAGACCCCGGCGGAGATCACCATGCTCGGCCGGCTGGGCGCCGACCTGGTCGGGATGTCGACCGCGCTCGAGGCGATCGCGGCCCGGCACCTGGGCGCGGAGGTGCTCGGCATCTCCCTGGTCACCAACCTGGCGGCGGGCCTGGCCGGGCAGGGCCTCAGCCACGCCGAGGTGGTCGAGGCGGGCCGGGCCTCGGCCAGCCGGATGGGCGCCCTGCTCGCCGCGATCCTGCCCCGGGTCTAGGTCCCGGGTCTACGCCCCCGGGTGGTCGGCGAGCACCGCATGGTGGTCGGTGCCGTCCAGCGGGTCGGCGTGCACGCTGACCGCGGCGAGGCGGGGGATGGCGTGGATCAGCGCATGCTCGGCGCTGACCGCGATGTCGTGCGCCTGGACGACGGAGCTCGCCGGGTCCACCGAGATCTCGCACTCGGCGCGGAGGGTCCGGCCGACCCAGCGCAGCCGGACCCGCCCGGTGGCCAGCACCCCCCGGGTGGCGCGCAGGACAGCCTCGGCCTGCTCGGTCAGCGCCGGGTCCACGCTGTCCAGCAGCCGCCGGCCGACCTCACGGGCCGCCTGCCAGCCCACCGTCAGGATGGCGACCGTGATGAGCAGGCCCACCACCGGGTCGGCCCAGCGCCAGCCGATCGCCAGCCCGCCCGCCCCGGCGAGCACCGCCAGCGAGGTGAACCCGTCGGTCCGGGCGTGCAGGCCGTCAGCGACCAGCGCGGCCGAGCCGATCCGGCGTCCCGTCCTGATCCGGTAGCGGGCGACCAGCTCGTTGCCGGCGAAGCCGAGCGCGGCCGCGATGGCGACCGCGGGCAGGTGGGTGACCGGGTGCGGGTGCAGCAGCCTGCTGACGGCGGCGTACGCGGCCGCGGCCGAGGAGAGCACGATCACGGCCACGATGACGACGCCGGCCAGGTCCTCGGCCCGGCCGTAGCCGTAGGTGTAGCGGCGGTTCGGGCGCCGCCGGCTGAGCAGGAACGCGATGCCGAGCGGCACCGCGGTCAACGCGTCGGCCGAGTTGTGCAGCGCGTCGCCGAGCAGCGCGACCGAGCCGGACAGCGCGACCACCACCGCCTGGGCGAGCGCGGTGGCGGCCAGCCCGGCCAGCGAGATCCACAGCGTCCGCAGGCCCTGCGCCGAGGATTCGAGCACCGGGTCGACCGCGCGGTCATGCGCGTGCGAGTGCGGCCCCACGGCGTGCCGGACCCGGGCCAGGAGTCCCTGCCCGTGATCATGGGACTCCGCGTGACCATGGGACCCCGCGTGATCATGGGCCTGGCCGTGATCATGGGTATGCGGGTCGGAGTGATCGTGGCCATGGTCGTGCTCGCTGCTCATCTTTTCAGCATGACCCGGAAAACCCGTTGCCGCACATCGATATCAGCCACCCTCGTGCGGCTGCGAACCGCTCGCAGTTACGGGCCGGCCAGCTGGCCGGCCAGCAGGGCGAGCTCGGCCCGCGAGGAGATCCCGAACTTACGGTAGACGCCGCGCAGGTGATGATCGACGGTGCGCGGGCTGAGGAACAGCTGGGCGGCGGCCTCACGGTTGGTCAGGCCCTGGCTCACCGCCCGGGCCACCTGCAGCTCCTGCGAGGTGAGCCGGTCGATGGCCTGCCCCTGGCCGCGCTTGCGGACGGTCTCGCCGGTCGCCCGCAGCTCGTCGCGGGCGCGCTGGGCCCAGCGGGCGGCGCCGAGCCGCTCGAAGGCGTCGGCGGCGAGGTGCAGGTACCCGCGCGCGTCGGCGCGTCGGCGGTGCCTGCGCAGGTGTGCTCGCCGTACAGCAGCGTCGTCCTGGCCTGCTGCATCGGCTGGTCGGTGGCGGCGTGCAGCCGCAGGCTCTCCTCGAACAGCGCGTCCGCGTCGCCCGGGCCGGCCAGCAGCGCCCGGGACCGGGCGGCCAGCGCGTCGGCCTGCGCCGAGCCGACCGCGTCGGCCCAGGCCAGGTAGCCGGGAAGCCGCTGCGCGCCGAGCTCGGCCCGCACCGCCGCTTCGACCAGGTCGGGCACGCTGTGCCGGGCCAGCCCGCGGTGCACGACGGAGGTCGCCCAGATTCAGGGCGCACGGCACCGGGGGCTCGCCCCGCGGGACCGGGCCGACCGACCGGTAGAGCCCGGCGATCAGCGCGTCGCGCGGGTCACCGCTGTCCGGCAGGGCCGCGAGCAGCGCGGCGATCTCCAGCGCCGCGCCCTCGTCGCCCGCCTGGAACGCGCATTCCCCCGCCGCGGCGAGCATCGCCACCGCGAGGTGCGGATCAGCCTTGACCGCTTCGGCGGCGCCGGGCAGCAGGATGGCCAGCCCGTCGGCGGGCATCCCGGACCGCAGCCCGATCAGGCCGCGGATGTGCCGCAGCCGCAGCCGGACCGCGGGTTCGGGCGGCGGGAGCCGCTCGGCCCGGTCGATCAGGGCCTGCACGCGGGAGGCATCCGCGCCGTGCCAGGCGGCGTCGGCCGCCGCGGCCAGGCGGCGGGACCGGTCCGTGTCGGCCGGGCTGAGCTCGGCGGCGCGTTCCAGCGCGGCGGCGGCCGCGGCGTATCCGCTGCGCCGCAACGTCCTGTTCGCCGCCCGCTCGAGCTCGGCGGCGGCCCGCTCGTCGGGGCCGGCGGCGGCCCGGGCCAGGTGCCAGGCCCGGCGGTCGTCCTCCTCCCGGTCGGCCAGGGCGGCGTGCGCGGCTCGCCGCTCGGCCGGGCTGGCCTGGTAATAGACCGCCGAACGGATGAGCGGGTGCGCGAACACCACGGCCGGGGCCTCGATCGCGATCAGGCCGTCGAGGCGGTCGAGCCCGGCCGCGTCGACGCCGAGAGCGGCGGCCGCCGCGGTGACCGCGGGCAGCCGCCCGGAACAGGCGCACAGCAAGGCCAGCGCGCGCGGGCCCGGGTCCAGCTGGCTGACCCGCGCCGCGAACACGCGCTCGAGCTCCCCGGCCAGCGGGAGCGGCTCGGGCAGCGGCTCGGTCCCGGCGAGCTGGGCCGGACGCAGCGTGCCCGGCAGCTCGATGAGCGCGAGCGGATGGCCCGCGGCGGCCGCGAGCAGCGCGTCCCGGACGGGCGCGGCCAGCGGGCCGCTCCGTTCGGCCAGCAGGGCGCTGGCCTCGCCGGGAGCGAGGCGGCCGATGACCCGCTCGGGCAGTCCGGCCTGGACGAGGCGGTCAACCGGGTCCGTTCGGGTCCAATGATCGCCGGGATCCGGGGCGGCCCGGGCGGCGGCCAGCACGACGATGGGTTCGTCCCGGATCCGGCGGATGACGAAGGCCAGGACGCCGGCGGACGGCCCGTCCAGCCACTGCACGTCGTCGACCAGGCAGAACACGGGCCGGCCCGCGTCCGACAGCAGCGTGAGCACGGCCAGCGAGACCAGGAACGGGTCCGGGGCGTCCGCGGCGGCCTGCAGGCCGAGCGCGATCCGCAGGGCCGCCGCCTGCGGTCCGGGCAGGCCGTCCACGCCGGGCAGCAGCGGGCCGAGCAGCTGGTGCACCGCCGCGTAGGCCAGGCCCGACTCGGCCGCCGTCCCGGCGGCCGCCAGCACGCAGGCGCCGCCGGCCCGCTCGCGCGCGTACCGGAGCAGGGCGGACTTGCCGATCCCCGGCTCGCCGCGGAGCAGCAGGCCGCCGCCCTGGCCGGCCTGCGCCCGGCCGAGCACCGCGTCGATCGCGGACGTCTCCGCAGTCCGTGACCAGAGCATGGTCCCGAATCTAGCCCAGGTGGGCGATTTACCCGATGCGACGCCGGGCCGGGCCCGGCTACGTTCGGCCGCAGGGGGCACGTCTGACGGGAGGAACTTTCATGACGACGACACAGCCGACCCGGGCGGCGGGGCGCACCGCCAGGCGGCGTGCGCTGCGCGGGACCTGCATGGGGGCGGCGGTGCTGCTGGTGATCCAGTTCGGGCTGGGCACCGCGGTGAACCTGTACGTCACGCTGCCGGCGGGCAAGTCGTTCTGGTCGACCGTGTTCAGCCAGGGCGCGGTGGCCGCGCACGCCATCGTCGCGCTCGCGCTGATCGGCGCGTCGGTCAGCGCGCTGGTCCGGTCGATCCGCGCCGGGCACCGGCTCATGGTCGTGCTCACCGCGGCTGGCCTGCTGGCGGTGATCGTCGCCGCGGGCGCCGGGGCGGCGTTCGTGCGCGACGGGAACGACGGCGCGTCCCTGGCCATGGCGCTGGCCGCCGCGGCGGCGCTGTTCTGCTACCTGGCCGCGATCTTCGCCCTCGGCGCTATGCCCGCCGACGGGCGTGCTGGCGAATAATCGGGTTATGGACAACGGGGAAAAGCTGACGACACCTCAGACGGCCGAACGGATGGCGGTTGCCGCCTCGGCGTTCCTCGGGGCGCTGACCGGGGAACAGCGAGTGCGGGCCTGTTACCCGTTCGGCCCCGGCGGCGAGCGGCGGGAGTGGTCGTTCCTGCCCGCACGGGACCGGGACGGGCTGCCGATCGGCGCGCTCCGCGACGAGCAGCGCCGGCTGGCGCACGAGCTGATCCTGACCGGTACGAGCCTGCCCGCGTACACCAAGGTCGTGTCGGTGATGGCGATGGAGCACGTGCTCCGGGCGCTGGCCCCGGGACTGGCCGACCTGTTCGACCCCGAGCGGTACTGCTTCAAGGTGTTCGGCTCGCCGGGCGAGCAGGCGTGGGGCTGGCAGTTCGCCGGGCATCACGTGTCACTCAACTTCACCGTCGTCGGCGGCCGGCACGTCTCCCCCACCCCGTGCATGCTGGGCGCGCAGCCCGCGTCCTACGGGCTGCTCGCGCCGCTGGCGGACGACGAGGAACTCGGCTACCGGCTGGTGAACTCGCTCGATGCCGCCCAGCGGCGCGCCGCGATCATCCACCACCGGCCGCCGCCGGACCTGGCCGCCCGGATGGTGCCCCGGCTGAGCGAGACCGAGCGGCCCGACGCGATGTTCTTCCCGGAGCCGGACTACGTGATAAGCGACGACGAGCGCGACGTCCTCAGCTACGTCCGGTCCAGCCCCAAGGGCGTCCCGGCGTCCGGGCTGAACCAGTTGCAGCTCGATTCGCTCGCGGCCCTGGTCGGGGCGTTCGTGCGGCGGCTGCCCGACGAGGTGGCCGGGGCGCAGCTGCACGACCTGGAACGCGCGGGCATGGACACCCTCACCTTCGCCTGGGCGGGCGGCACGTCGCCCGGGGAGCGGCATTACTACCGGGTCCAGGGCCCGACGCTGCTCATCGAGCATGACAACACCCAGGGAAACGGCACCCACATCCATTCGGCCTGGCGGAACCCGGCGGACGACTTCGGCGACGACGTGCTGGCGGCGCACTACCGTGCGCACCATGCTTAGCGTGGACCTGAGGTGAGGGCTGGGACTCCGGCGGCTGGGCCCTCTGCGGCTGGGGCTCCGGCGGCTGAGGCTCCGGCGAGCCGCTCGCCTTCCCGCCGGGCCCGGCGCCCGTAGGCGATCATCCAGGCGGCGAGGGCCGCGCCGACGCCGTAGGGCATCACCTTGGAAACGGTCAGCGCGGTCCCGGTCGAGGTGGTCTCGACGATGATGACCCGGGCCGCCGCCTCGGCCAGGTACACGACGCCCCAGACCACGGTGAAGAGCCGGAAGGCATGGCGGAATCCGGGGTAGCGCCAGCGCGACTCGAAGTCCCGCCCCTTCGGGGTGTCCGCGCCGATGAACTCGACCGCGAACCGGTAGATCAGCGGGCGGCGCGCCCAGAGTGAGCCGAGGCACAGCAGCCCGAACACCGCAGTGGGCACCGAGCCCTCGACCAGCACCAGCCGGGGATCGCCGCTCAGCAGCCCGAGCACCGTGCCGACCGCGATGCCGGCCAGCACGAGGACCCCGATCGTGTCCACGCGCCGGTGACGGATCAGGCTGGCGATCACGCCCAGCGCCGGGAAGGTACCGCTCAGGACGAGCGCGGAGACCGCGCTCTGCCCGGCCGAGCGCAGCAGCGAGTAGGCCACGAGCGGCCCGCCGATGTCGAAGACCGCGATCATCGCCAGGGCCTGGAAGCGGTTGCGGTCGCGTCGATTGCCTTTCATCATGTCCTCAACGCTACGAGCGCACCCGCGCCCGGCCCCAGTGCGACAGATCCTGACATCGGCATGACGGATGTCACCGACGGAAGGTGACGGCCGGGGCGGCGCGTTGGGTCAGATGATGCACCTCACACGCGGCGGCGGGCTGGTCGCAGCCGCCGGGGAACCGGCAGTGCTGGTCCCGCAGGATCACCGCCCGGCGGATCGCGGCCGGGATGTCGCGGCTGACGCCGACGTCCAGCGGCAGGCTCGGCCCGCCCAGCCGGGCGCCGAGCTGCCGGCGGCGGAGGAACGAGGCGAGCCCGCCCGGACCCGACACGAGGGCGACGGCCTTGCTGATGATGGCCTGCTCCAGGGCGTCCCGCGCCTGGGCATTGTCCGGGTCCGGTGCGGCCGGGTCCGGTGCGGCCGGGTCTGATGCGCCCGGGTCTGGGGCCGACGGGCCAGCCGCGGCCGGGCCGGGTGCGGCCGGGCCGTCGCCGCCGCTGCCATGGTGGAGCTTGTCGAGCTGGGCGCACAGCCGGACCAGGTCATCCAGGGCGGCGAGGTCGACCTCGCCGGTGACCACGGGGGTGAGGGAGGCGTCGCAGGTGAACCCGCGGGCGGCGGTGCCGTCCAGCCAGGCGCCGCCGTCACCGCCGGCTACCGACGCGGCAGCCCGGTGCGCCGCCCACTGGGCGCGGACCTGGGCGGTCCACTCCTGCATCAGCGCGGAGCTGCCGTCCAGCCGCATCAGGTCCGGCAGCGGCATGTGGACCAGGGCCTTGACCGGCTGCCCGGCCCGCTCCGGCAGCAGGCCCGCAGCCAGGAGCCGCCGCATCGACTCCTGGAGCGCGTCGTGGTACCGCTGGGCCTGCGTCCGGGTGTCCTCCGCGCCGGCCGGGGCGGACAGCGCGTCCAGCACGGCGGTCACGACGGCGGCGCACTGCGGGGTCAGGTCACCGTGAAGGACCCCCGCGCCGTCGAACGTGGTCTCCAGCCGCAGCGACCGGTCCTCGAACCCGCCGTCGGGATCCTCATCTTGAGTATCGGGGCGGGAACGTTCATAGAGCTCCCAGGCCAGCGCGGCCAGATCGGGCAGGTCCATGCCCGCCCGGGCCGCGGCGAGCAGGATGGCGTCCGCAGCCAGGCGGCAGTCGTCCGGCAGCTTGTCGGTCCACTGGCAGATCTTCCGGGCCACCGACTCGGACATCTCCCCCGCCGTCATCGCCGCGGCCACCTGCGGATGCGCGGCCGCCCGCCGGACCCAGGCGGTATAGCCCACGGCGGCGCCCCGGGTGATCCTGGTTTTGTGGATCAGCCAGGCTCGCGGGCTGTAATCCGCATCCGCCGCATATCCCTGGCCGGAGGCGAACGCGGCCAGGATCGAGGTCCTGGCGGCCGTGCCCATGGACTGGACCTGCTCCAGCACCCGCAGGCACCGGGCCTGCTCCTCCGCCGCCAGCTGCGTGGCATCCGCCGTGGACAGGTATCCCATCGCTGACCTCAGCATCCCCAGCGCCTCAGCGGCGCTGCCCGGCGACGTGGCAGTGCTCACTGTCGTCGTCACCTCCCTCCAGGATGCTCGCGGACCGGCGGACGGACTCCTCTCCCGGCCATCCTGGCCGGACTAGGTGGTTCGATTTCTAGTTCAAGAGTAGCGGATTGATCTGACATTTTTGGGATTTGATATCGATTAATGCTGGTTAAATCACTTGATTGCTGAGGGTCGTACGGGCTAGATGGGCTCGGTGAGGTTTACCGTGTTGCCGTCCGGGTCCTGGATGTGCGCCACGCGCTGCCCCCAGGGCATGTCGTTCGGCGGGCTCAGTACCCGGCCGCCCAGGGCCTCGACGTGCTGCAGCAGGCCCGCCACGTCCCCGACGCCCAGGTCGGCGACGTTAACGTTGAGCAAGATCCGCTGCGGGACGTCGATGTGCGCATCCCCGTCGGCCACCACGCCGAGCTCGGCGTTGCCGATCTGCAGGCCTACGTAGAACGCCGGGCCGTCCCCGGGCTGGCGGGAGATCTCCACCGCCCCGAGCAGCGCCTTGTAGAACGCCAGCAGCAGCGGGATGCTCGGGGTCACGATGACCGGCTGAATGGTGGTGGGCATTCTTCCTCCGCTTCCTCCCGCGGATATGCGTCACCGCCGACCTACCCCGCTCATCGCTCGCCATGTTTCACGCTGACGACACAATCGCCGTCAGGTCCCGGGCGCCCGGCTAGGTACCGGCCGGGTGCCAGACGGTCTTGGTCTCCAGGTAGGAGAACATGCGCTGCAGCCCGGGCGTCAGCGCCCAGTCCTCCTCACCCGTCCGGACGACCCGCTTGAGGTTCTCCGCCGCGGCCACCGCCAGGTCGCCGGCGAGCGTTCCGGACGCGCCGCACACGTCGATGGCGTTCACGTCCATGTGCGAGGCCAGCCAGGGCGCGATCTCGGCCGTGCGCCCGGTCAGCACGTTGATCACGCCGCCCGGCACGTCGGAGGTCGCGAGCACCTCGGACAGCGACACCGCGGGCAGCGGGAAGCGCTCGCTGGCCACCGCCACCACGGTGTTGCCGCTGACCACCGCGGGCGCGACCACCGAGACGAAGCCGAGCAGGCTGGAGGCCTGCGGCGCGATCACCGCCACCACGCCGGACGGCTCGGGCAGCGAGAAGTTGAAGTAGGGCCCGGCCACCGGGTTGGCCGCGCCGCGCACCTGGGCGAGCTTGTCCGCCCAGCCGGCGTACCAGACCCAGCGGTCGATGGCCGCGTCCACCACCGCCTCGGCCTGCCGGGCGGTCAGCCCCTCGGCGCTGCGCACCTCGGCCGCGAACTGCGCGCGACGGCCCTCAAGCAGTTCGGCGACCCGGTACAGCACCTGCCCGCGGTTGTAGGCGGTGGCCGCCGACCAGCCGCCGAACGCCTTCCGGGCGGCCGCGACGGCATCCCGGGCGTCCTTGCGAGACGCCAGGGCCGCGTTGGCCAGGAACCCGCCCTTGTGGTCGGTCACCACGTAGGACCTTCCGCTCTCCGAGCGAGGAAAGGCCCCGCCGATATACAGCTTGTACGTCTTCCGCACGGTGAGGCGGGCGGCCGCGGCGGTGTCAGACATCGAGGTAGGCCTCCAGTCCGTGCCGGCCGCCTTCCCGGCCGTAGCCGGATTCCTTGTAGCCCCCGAACGGCGACGTCGGATCGAACTTGTTGAACGTATTCGCCCACACCACCCCGGCCCGCAGCCGGGAGGCCATCCACAGGATCAGCGAGCCCTTCTCGGTCCAGACCCCGGCCGACAGCCCGTACGGCGTGTTATTGGCCTTCTCTACCGCCTCGGCCGGCGTCCGGAACGTCAGCACCGAGAGCACCGGCCCGAAGATCTCCTCCCGCGCGATGCGGTGCGCCTGCGACACCCCGGTGAACACCGTGGGCGGGAACCAGAAGCCCTTCACCGGAAGCTCGCACGGCGGCGACCACCGCTGTGCGCCCTCCGCCTCGCCGACCTCGGACAGCTCGCGGATCTTGGCCAGCTGGGCGGCGGAGTTGATGGCGCCGACGTCGGTGTTCTTGTCCAGCGGGTCGCCGAGCCGCAGGGTGGCCAGCCGCCGCTGCAGCGAGGCCAGCACCTCGGCGTAGACGGATTCCTGCACCAGCAGCCGCGAGCCCGCGCAGCAGACGTGGCCCTGGTTGAAGAAGATGCCGTTCACGATGCCCTCGACCGCCTGGTCCACGGGCGCGTCCTCGAACACGATGTTGGCGGCCTTCCCGCCCAGTTCGAGGGTCACCTTCCGGCGCGAAGGAGCGCAGGCGCGGGCGATCTCCTTGCCGACCTCGGTAGAGCCGGTGAACGCGACCTTGTCGATGCCGGGATGGGTGACCAGCGCGCGGCCGGTCTCGCCGGCCCCGGTGACGATGTTGACCACGCCGGGCGGCAGGTCGGCCTGCTGGCAGATCTCGGCGAAGGCCAGCGCGGTCAGCGGCGTCGTCTCGGCCGGCTTGAGCACGACCGTGTTGCCGCAGGCCAGCGCCGGGGCGATCTTCCAGGCCAGCATCAGCAGCGGGAAATTCCACGGGATGACCTGGCCGGCCACCCCGAGCGCACGCGGTGCCGGGCCGTAGCCGGCGTACTCCAGCTTGTCGGCCCATCCGGCGTGGTAGAAGAAGTGCGCCGCGACCAGCGGGATGTCGACATCACGCGACTCGCGGATGGGCTTGCCGTTGTCGAGCGACTCGAGCACGGCGAGTTCACGGGCCTTCTCCTGGATGATCCGGGCGATCCGGAACAGGTACTTGGCTCGCTCCTGCCCCGGCAGCTGGGACCAGGTGTGCTCGTAAGCCTTGCGGGCGGCGGTCACCGCCCGGTCCACGTCGGCGGGACCGGCCTCGGTCACCTCGGCCAGGACCTCCTCGGTAGCCGGCGAGATGGTCTTGAACGCGCGGCCGTCCGCGCCCGGGCTGAACTCGCCGTCGATGAACAGACCGTAGGACTCGCGCAGCGACACGATGGCCCGCGACTCCGGCGCTGGTGCGTACTCGAACTTAGGCATGTCGGTCCAGGGTGAAGTGGGGCAGGGACCTGGCCAGGCTCACGATCCCTCGGCCACCTGGGATTTCGGATCTCATTACCTCTCAAAAGATACCGTTCCTAGTCACTGAGTGGTTGTGAGGCTTGCTCAGCGGGCGGCCCCGAACGGTCGTGGGCTGCCTGGTCGGGCGGGGGTGGCCGGCTGGCTGTCGCGGTCTTGTGCCACGGGGGTGGCTGCCGCTGGGCCGGGCGGGGCCTGCCGTTCCTGGTAGTGCGCGTGGCCGCGGGTGCTCGGGGGGCAGCTCTCCGGCCGCTGGTCCTCTGGCCAGTGGCGGTCACGCCTGCCTTTCGCCGCGCCCGGTGGCCGAGCGCACGCCTGCCGATCACCACCGCCGCGGCGTGGTGGCCGGAAGCCTGCGGGTGATGCGCCTGCAGGGGGGCGAGCCAGTGCTCGGCGCCCCAGCGGGAGGTGTAGGCGGGGTCGACGGCAACGACCGCCAGCCCCGCATTATGCGCCATCTGGATCAGGCGGTCGCGGAACCGGGCGGTGGGGATGCCCGAGACGGCCCGCCGGAACGCCCGGCCGCGCCTGCCCCGTGAGGGGCGGCTGCCTGCCCGTTCCCGCCCCTCGGACCTGGCCTCGGCGAAGTCGAGGTCCTCGATCACGATCGCGCGGGCACCGTGCGCGCGCGCTACGGCGAGGATGCCGCTGATGGCTGCCCGCAGCCGCCCGTCCCTCGTGGCGGCTGGCAGGCCGGCCAGTTCGAGGGGGACTGTGAAGGGGACCCCGAGGATGTTGCCGTCGGCCGTGACGACGGCGGCGGCGAGGTGCCCGGCGTTGACGTCGACGGCCACGACCGGGGCCTGCCGCAGCTCGCCCAGTGACGGCACCGGCCGCGCGGGCGCGCGCCACGACGCGTGCAGGTACCACCGCCCGGATGCGGGGTCGAGTGCGATGTCGTAGCGGACTGCTCCGGTGGCGGCCTGAGCGGCGACCTCGTCCCCCCGGTAGGTGAACGCGACGGGACACGACAGCTGGTACCGCCCGTAGGGGCGGTTCGCCAGGTGCGACAGCGGGGTAGGGAGCTTGATTTCCAGCCATCCGGTGTCGGGGTTGAAGCGGATGGTTTCGTTCCCCCACGGCTTGCCGGCCTCGCCGTCGGCGGTGAGGAACATGCGGGCCGCGTCCCACCGCTCCCGCCACTGGTCCTCGGTCATCGCGGCGGCGGCCAGGTTCGCCCGCTTGCGGAGCAGGTCCCTCCCGCCCCGCACGACGGAGACGGAGCCGTTTTCGAGTTGCCGCTCCACGCGGGCAAGGCGCGCCCGCAGCGCGTGAAGCCGGATGACCTTGCCGTGACGCTCGGCCGGGCTGGCGTACCCGCGCAGCCGTCCCGCCCGCCCTCCGGCCGGGACTGCGATCCGCGCCCTGATCCGCGCCACCCTGGCCTTCAGGCTGGACCGCTCCGCGCGCAGGTTCCGCTCGGCCAGGGCCCACTGGTCCTCGCTCGTCCTGGTGATCGCGCCCGCCCAGCGGGACGATGACCGCGCGGTCAGCGCCCGCTTCCGCTCCCGCCTCGACACAGCCTTCCCCCGCGCGCCGAGCCGTCCCTCCCGCACCCGCGCCGCCAGGTCACGGCCCGCCAGGGACCCCAGATGCCGGCCGGCGGCGCGCAGCACCGCCTCGTCCTGCGCCGTGACCCGCAGCCGGGTGCGGACCCTTGCCCCTGCCGGGGCAACGGCCACGACCGGGGCGGCGATCTCCCGCAGCGCCCTGGTCACGGCACCGCCTGGGGGCTTGCGGGGCCGACGTCCCGGGCCGCGCACCGCAGCGCCTTTTCCGCCCGGTTCCGCGCCGAGCGGCGGCCGTACAGACGCGCGCAGAAGGACGTCAGCACCTCCGTCACGTCCCGCACCAGGTCATCGTCCACCTCATCGGGGTCCAGGACGACCAGCCCGCGGCCGTGTGCGGACAGGGCCGCCTCGACCAGCTCGGTGTTCATCCGCCCGAGCCGGTCCCGGTGCTCGACCACCACCGTCTGCACGCCCGGGTCGGCGAGCAGCCGCCGGGCCTTCGAGCGTGCCCCGTTCATCCCCGACCCGACTTCCGCCTCGACCCGCACGATGGCACGGCCGGACTGCGCGGCCCACGCGGTCAGGCGGGCCACCTGCCGGTCCAGGTCAGCCCTCTGGTCATGGGAGGACACCCGCGCGTACAGGCCGATACCACCCTGGGCAGGGGCGATCACGGCACCAGGCGCGACGAGCACCGACCGCGAGTTCACCCGCACCGCGGGGACCGGAAGCGTCCCCTCCCGGAACCACCGGTACGCCGTCTGCGGGTGAATGCCCTGCAGCCGCGCCCACTCCGTAAGGTTCACGTCACCTACCGTACCACTAGAACAAGTGTGCGCTCACTAAAAATCACTATCCACGAGAGGGGGTGTTCCTCACCCCGTCCCGGGCGCGGATCGCAGCGCGTCCTAGTCCGGGTAGCTGAGCAGGAACTTGCGCTGCGGGTGGTCATCCGGCGCCCGCGCGCGGGCACCGATCCCGCCGCGGTCGCGGCAGATGACGCCCTGCGGCACCGGGCCGCCCGGGCCGTCACGGGCGCCTGCGGCATCCTGGTCGCACTCCCGCTGGCTGGCGCCTGCCTCCTGACGGCGGTTTCGATGCTGTCCCTATCCTGCCGCCCGGCCTGGTGGACCTCCGCGGGATGGGCCCTGCTGGCGCTGCTGCCTGCCCTGGCGGCCCTGATGGGCTGGTGCGCCGTGGTGCTCCTGAGCCCGGCCCGCGCCGTCCCTGGCCGGCGACTGGCCAGATGACCGCCCGTCCCGCGCTGATCGTCGACACCGGCGATGCGACGCCCCCCTACGAGCAGCTGCGCCGCCAGCTGGCCGACCTGATCGAGTCCGCGGTCCTTCAGCCGGGCGACAAGCTGCCTCCGCTTCGCCAGCTCGCCGCCGATCTCGGGCTCGCCGTCGGCACGGTGGCCCGGGCCTACCGGGAACTGGAAGCAGCGGGGCTGATCAGCTCACGGCGTGGCGGCGGGACCCGTGTCACCGCGACAGCGCCAAGCCTGACCGACACCCAGCGCGAGCAGCTCGTGCATAAGCACGCCAGGGCCTTCGTCCAGCAGGCCGTGCTGCTAGGCGCCGACCGGCAGCAGATCCTGGGCGCGGTGACGCAAGCCGTGATCGTTGCGATGGACCAGGTATGACGGAAGGCAGGCGACGGCCAGGGGACGGTGGCCTAGTCCAGGGTGAAGTAGTCGGGCCCCGAGTAGCGGCCGGTGGCCATCTTGGTCCGCTGCATGAGCAGGTCGTTCAGCAGGCTGGAGGCACCCAGGCGGAACCCGCGGGGATCCAGCCAGTCCTCCCCCGCCGTCTCGTTGACCAGGACCAGGTAGCGGAGGGCGTCCTTGGCGGTGCGGATGCCGCCGGCCGGCTTGACGCCGACCTGCCGCCCGTGCGTCTCGCGGAAATCGCGCACGGCCTCCAGCATGACCAGGGTCACCGGGAGCGTGGCGGCCGGGGCGACCTTGCCGGTCGAGGTCTTGATGAAGTCGGCGCCCGCCAGCATGGCCAGCCACGACGCCCGCCGCACGTTGTCCAGCGTGACCAGCTCGCCGGTCTCCAGGATCACCTTGAGGTGGGCACCTCCGGCGGAGCCGGAAGAGGCGGCAGCGTCGCAGGCGTCCTTGACCGCGCTGATCTCGTCGAAGACCTGCTGGTAGCGCCCGGCTAGGAAGGCGCCGCGGTCGATCACCATGTCCACCTCGTCGGCTCCGGCCGCGACCGCGTACCTCACGTCGGCCAGCTTGACGTCCAGGCTGGTCCGCCCGCTGGGGAACGCGGTGGCCACGCTGGCGACGTGCACGCCGCTGCCGTGGAGTTCGGCCGCCGCGACGTGGGCCAGGTCCGGGTAGACGCAGACGGCGGCGACCATCGGCGCGGTCGGGTCGGCGGGGTCGGGGCGCTTGGCCTTGGCGCACAGCGCGCGGACCTTGCCCGGCGTGTCCTGGCCCTCCAGCGTGGTCAGGTCGATCATCGAGATGGCGGCGTCGAGCGCCCACTGCTTGGCCGTG
>WNGL01003944.1_pt1 | contig 28871 bp, 35 predicted proteins | sample 5400591 | NCBI WGS metagenome assembly WNGL01 (sample SAMN13153377, study PRJNA577476) | soil metagenome | isolation source: 80 cm soil or saprolite under Garry oak tree replicate 1 | place: USA:California | collected 2016-06-15 | reverse complement strand
ACATGATGGTTCCCGCCGAGACAGATGCGGTTTCACTCGATGTTCTGGATTACATGTGGGAGGAGTCGTATGCCGCTTTTTCGCAACCCCAGTAAGGAGCCGCTCTGGAAAGACGAGTTTTCGGTGTTCACGAGCGACGAGCGCTACGTGACCCGTCGGCAATTCACGAAGTTTCTCACGCTCGCGAGCCTGGGGATGTTCGCCGGCAACCTCTGGATTCTGGCGAAATCGCGTCTTACCAAGACGACCGCGTTCCCAACGGCTGAAGTTGCCGACATCAACGAAATCCCGGTTCGCGGTGTGAAACTCTTCACCTACCCGACACCCCAGGACCATTGCATCATGATTCGCACCGGCGAGGAAGAATACCTAGCCTACAGCCAGAAGTGCACGCACTTATCCTGCGCCGTATATTACTCAGCAAACAATGACCGGCTCGAATGCCCCTGCCATCAAGGTTTTTTCTCGGTGAAAGATGGTTCCGTTTTGCAAGGTCCTCCACCCCGTCGTCTCCCGCAAATCACCCTCGAACGCGACGGCACAAAGCTACTTGCGATTGCTGTGAAGGGAAGCTGACATGGCCAACCTGGAACCCTCCAAGCAGCGGCGCGGACTAGTCGCCATCGATGGGGCTATGGCCCTCATCGTTATCTTGCTCATTGTGCAAATCTGGCTGCTAAGCGCTACTCTAGAAACCTTCCTTGCAGGTCACTCTGGAGCGGTTGTCCCCGCTGCTATCTTCTCCGGACTGATTTTCTCGGGATGCCTGGCTTTGGATCTCTTCGTGACGCGAGTCGATCAAGAGTCGCGCAAATCGTAACAAGTCCGGAATACTGGATATCGCGGAAATGTGCCCAGTTGTTTCTCGCATTGCCAACGATTCGCTCTCTCCTGCTTTGCCGCGGCATCGTTCTCACGTCGAGTTCATACTACGTGCACATAACTCCGTTCATGAGTGCTTGTCCTGTGCGGCTAAAAGCACGCATTCCCCAGGGAAGGGAAGCCAAGACGTTCAATAGCTTCCCAAGCTTCGGTTGAATCGGCCGCCCTCGCATTAACAGCTCTCGCGAAAAGCATCCTTATATATGTATATATGCCGATTTCCAGCGCGTTCTGTCGAATAGGGGAGGGAATAGGCCGTGACAGTGTGGGATTCTAACCAACGACAGGGCAGCGTTCTAACCAACTGAACTACGTCCCCTTGAACAAACTTACAGATACTTGAGATCAGGCAAGTCTGTAATGAAGCAGGTTCGCGCTTCTTGTCACGATGCCATGAATCCCTCGAAGCGCGAACTAAGAGGATTATAGGCGAAGAGACAGTCGCTCGCAACTTTCCATTTCGTGACGAAACGCATCACTTCGCATCGTTTCCGTTGCGAGTTTCCCCAGTTTCCCTACCAGCTTGTCGTGTGCTCGTTCGGTGCGACCGGACGGGGAAGCGCAGTGGGAAGGTTAGGAGTGGTGGGCACTGTCCGATTCGAACGGACGACCTTTCGGGTGTAAACCGAACGCTCTAACCGCTGAGCTAAGCGCCCACAAAAATTCATCGTACCGGAAGCATGAGAGGGGGTCAACGCACGTATTTCCTCCATTTACCTGAACCTTGCTTTTCGAGCCTCGAAGTCGTTTTCTTGCACTTTCCCTACGCTGCCAGTACACTGACTTGCTTACATTTAGGCCGAGGAACGGATAGGGATGCTGCTCGTACGGGATTTTGTGGCCCACATGGCCCATGAAGTCGTGAAGCGCCTGGTGGAAGGCGGGCAAATTGAGACCAAATCGCAAGAGGCGGTTTCCGCGCGGGTCCGCCAGCGGATGCTCGAAGAGTTGACCGTCGAAGACCGGCTGAACGAGGAAGTTCGCCAAATCCTCGTGGAGCGGCAGGATGAGATGCGCAGCACCGGGGTTTCCTACCAGGAAATGTACAAGAAGGTGAAGCAGCACCTGGCGCGGGACCGCAAGCTGGTATTGCGATGAAAAAACGAAGTAAGGCCTATCATTCCGAGGAGCTTGCCTGCGGCCGGCAGGCGGAACGACGAGGAATCTGCTTTTTGCGTCTGTCTTCCCGGGGGCGGACCTTTGGGTCCGACTTCAAAGTTAGCGATATCAATGGGGCTCTGTAGACCCTAGGCTTCAGCCCAGGGCGCGCAGCGCCCCTGAAGGGATCTCCGAATTTCGATTATCGCTCTTCGAAGGAATGTGCATGCGACTGAGCCGCGAAAAAATTGTCAGAGTTTCCCACCAGATCACCGATGTGCTGGTGGCCAGCGACGAAGTGGAATTCATTGACGACCGCGACACGATTCGCCAGCAAATCGTGCAGATCATGACCGCCATGCTTCGCGACGAGGAAAAAATCGAGCTGGAGGTGCGCAAGCGCATCACTTCGCAAAAGAAGGAAATCCTGGAAGGCAGCGAAGAGTGGGACGTGCTGCATAGGAAGTATTACCAGGACGAACTTCGCCGCCTCGGCATCGCCGCCGCCCCCGACGACCGTCACCGCCCGTAAGCAGCAGTGGCGACTGGTGAATCCACTCGCAAGAATTCCTCGGAGTGTGACAAGAGGGAAAACGCTGCAGGCGCGGGTAGATGAGGGAGCAAAGGCAAGGGAACCAAGCTGCATCATTGGAATCAAAGGCCGAGGGACCCGACCCTGCGCTTCTTGAAAACTGAGGCTTTGCCTATAACGAAACCGCTTAAACGTTGTCCGATGACCGCGACCGGATCCACCTGACGAGGAATTCAGGTGTTTACCGGATTGAGCGCGGGCCGCGTAGGAGCAAAGTAGCCTCAACAAACGCAATGCTGTGGCTAGTAACAGGGGTGAGTTCCTTTGGAAGTTCCACATCCTCGGTCACACCCCGGGAGCCCAAGGGAATCACCCCTCCCGCCCCTTGCCACTGCTCTTGGCGATGAATCCTATGCGACGCTGTTGGTGCCCTAGGACCTTTCGCGGCCGCACATTCGGAAGCGCTCACGGCAAACCTTTGCAAGCTAATTCGCTAAAGAATGAGAGCCGGAAGGGGCTCGTTTTCCTATGACGATTTGCGTCTTCCAGGGGTGACGCAAAGTGGCATCTAGCTGAGCTGGTTAGCCGCTAGGGTGGCTTGCCGACCTCGTCTAGTACTTCTTTTGGTTTGTGTAACCGCAAGAAAAAGAAGCACTTGTTCGATTTGGTGTACAAAGAGGGCCGCGGGTTCCCTTTGGCAGGCTCCTTGCTCCCTTTCCAGCGTGTGCTCTTACGCACGTCACAACCTTTCAAGGAGACTTCATGAAGAAACAGAAGGGCTTCTCTCTTATCGAACTTTTGATCGTCGTGGCGATCATTCTGATCATCGCGGCTATCGCCATCCCGAACTTGCTGCGGTCTAAGATTGCGGCGAACGAATCCTCTGCGGTTGGTTCGGTTCGCACCATCGGGACCGCGGAAGTAACGTATTCGTCCAGCTGGGGCAGCGGTTTCTCGGTTGACTTGCCGTCTCTGGGTGGAGCGTCACCGTGCGTCGCCGCGACCGCAGCGGCGGCTTGCTTAATCGACCCGCTCTTGAGCCAGGCTCCCTTCACGAAGAGCGGCTATGTGTTCAACGCCGCCGGCACTTTGCTCGTGAACGCCGTGTATAACGGCTTTGAAGTAAATGCCACTCCAACCACGTTCCAGACGACTGGCGTGCGCGCGTTCTGCGACGACCAGACGGGCGTGCTGAAGTTCAACGTGAACGGCGCGGCGATTGGCGTGGCAGCTGGTTCTTGCCAGGCCGTTGCGACCGCGGCTGGCGTTTCCGGCCCAGTCGGCAACTAACGCTTAGCTAGTATTTCTCTGGAAAAGGGAGGAAGTTCGCTTCCTCCCTTTTTTTGTGCCAGGCCACTAGATTTATCCTAGGGCAAGAGGCGGACAGCAGTAAAAGTTCCGAAACGGGACAGTACGAACGGTTCTTCCCTTGGCATCTTACGTGCTCATTCTAGTAGTTGGTAGTGGTCTGCAAGAGCCCCAATAGGAGTCCAGTCCCTCTAGGTGAGGCTATGAACAAGCAGCGAGGTTTTTCTCTAATAGAATTGCTCATCGTTGTGGCTATCATCCTGATTATCGCAGCGATAGCCATCCCGAATTTACTGCGTTCCAAGATCGCGGCCAACGAGTCGTCCGCGGTTTCCTCGATCCGAACGATAAACACTGCGGAAGTGACGTATTCATCGAGTTGGGGAGCAGGTTACGCACCCGCTATAGACAATCTCGGCGGAGCTGCGCCATGCCTGAATGCGACGGCGGCTGCGGCTTGTATTATCGATACGGGTTTAAGCCTCGCTCCCTATACAAAGAGCGGCTATTCGTTTGCGGCAGTGGGGAATACACCTGTGGGTGGCGTGAACAATGGGTTTGAGGCGAACGCCACGCCAACCGTAGTGGACGTGACTGGCAAGCGCGCGTTTTGCTCCGACCAGACCGGCGTTCTGCGGGCTAACACCACGGGTGTAGCGATCGGAACCGGCGCGGGCACGTGCGCTACAGTGATTACGCTTATCGTCGGCAACTAGAGTTCGACATCTCATCAGGACGTGTTCGGGGAGGAAGCGATTCCTCCCCGTTTCTTCTGGAACAGAGTTTCCTTCGCCGTACCTAGCCTAAATCTGGTCTTGCCCTTCCTCGCTGTCCATCGGTACTTGCACCAAATGACACCACTACCTGCCCTTTAAATTCATTGCGCTCTTACATATGACAGAAGTAAGCTAGCGGAACTTTTTACTGGCAGCGAGAATTTGGCGCTGCATTTGCGCGGGGCAAGGAGTGGAAGATAAATACGCAGGGATCTCGGTCATACCCAAGGATGGGGAAGACATCTACGAAGGGATTTTCGCTAGTCGAGCTTCTGATAGTTGTCATGATCATTCTGGTTATTTCCGCGGTTGCAATTCCGAGCTTGTTCAGATCCAAAATAGCCGCGAATGAGTCGAGCGCTGTCTCCTCCGTGCGTCAAATCAACACGGCACAAGGAACCTATGCTTCGAGCTGGGGCAGCGGCTACGCAGCGACGCTCCCAAACCTCGGCGGCACAGCCGCCGCGTGTCTTGCTGGTGCGACGGCAGCCAACGCTTGTTTGCTTGACGACCTTATAAGCGTGCCGCCCTTTAGCAAGAGTGGCTACATATTTGCTTCGGCGGGAACAATTCAAGTAGGCGGGATATTTAACAGCTATGAGGTTAACGCCACAGCGACTACGGTGCAAACGACGGGTGTGCGCGCTTTCTGTTCGGATGCGTCTGGCGTAATTAAATTTGTTACGCCAGGTCCGGCCCCCATTGGTTTGGGGGCGGGATCTTGCGGCGCCGTCGCGACAGTTGCTGGAACCTCGGGGCCCGTTGGCAACTGAAAGTTTGTTATAGAGACATTGCGCCCCTCTTTCGGCCGCCAGCCCATCGGTGTTGTCGCGCCACTGGTATACTTGTTTGCTTGCGTGTAAAACTTCAACTCGAATTGTGCGTCCTCCTGTTCTCTTCCGCGTGGCCCCTTTGGAGTAGGCAGAACCCCGCAGACTCGGGCAAAGCTCAAGGTAAGGCAACTGTTGCCACGATTCAGAAGCGATTTGAGGAAAGGTATCGAAGCGCAACGCGGTTGGAAGTTACGTTTCTGGAGCGGTATTCAGAAAGTGGACGGTTGATTCGGACAGAGGCTGGAAAAGCTTACTTCGAGCGCCCAGGCAAAATGCGTTGGGAATACGAGGCGCCCGAGAAGAACGTGTTCCTGGTGGATGGAAAAAATGCCTGGTTTTATGTTCCTGCGGATCATACCGTTACACGCGTTCCAGCAAAGAAGAGCACGGATTGGCGGACGCCCCTGGCCTTGCTTGCTGGGGAAGTGAAGCTTTCGCGGATTTGTAATAAAATTGGATACGCTCCGCAACGGGCCCCTGAAAATTCTGTGGATGTCGTGCTCTACTGTGAGCTGCATGGCGCGTCTAAAAAGGAAGGAAGGGAAACCGGCAGCCAGCCTGGGGCAGAAGTGCAGGATGTTGCTTATCTGGAAGTTGTTGAAAGTTCCGGAGAGCTCGTCCGTGTCTTAGTCAATGATTCAGGAGGCGTAGGGATCGAGTTTCACTTTGCGAACTGGCAACTCAATCCCAAGGTCGAAGATTCGTTTTTTCGCTTCCAGGTTCCGCGCGGTGTCGCCATCGTGAACGGAGAGCTGGGAGCGGCCCAAAAATCGGCAAGTCCATAAACTCCCCCGTAGGAATGGCTCCCTTACCAGTCAGGAACGGCCAACCCCCAGGACCCCCTACGCATATCATGTAGATGAGGTAAACTGAAAGTCTATGGGTGAATTTGTCTGTCGCGTGGCGGATGCCGACGGGCGTGTCTTTTCGCACGTGGAACCCGCGAATACTCTGGACGAAGCGCGCCAAAAGCTGGCGGACCGGGGCCTATACGTTTACTCGGTCGAATCGCGCGGCGGGCGCCTTGGCAGCTTGGTTCGCCGCAGAACCGGGCGGCAGGTGGGTGGCTCGGATTTCCTGATTCTGAACCAGCAGTTCAATACTTTAATCAAAGCTGGGTTGCCGATTTTGAAGGCGCTGGACCTTCTGGCCACGCGCGCTACCTCTCCGAAACTCCGGCCAGTCGTCGCGCAAATTCGAGATCAGGTGCGGGAAGGGAAGTCGCTGTCCGAAGCGGTGGATCAAGCTGGCGTTTTTTCTAAAGTTTACTCTACGGCAATTTTGGCTGGTGAAAAGAGCGGCAATCTGCCGGGCGTGCTGGACTACTACATCGGCTATCAGCGAGTTAGCACCGGCGTGAAAAAGAAAATCATCGCCACGCTCGTTTATCCGACCTTGCTGATTTGTGTTGCCACTGTCATTGTGACGTACCTGGTTACCGGCGTCATTCCGAAGTTCGCGTTACTCTACAGAGATTTGAACGTGGAGCTTCCGACGCCAACGCGAATCTTGATTGCATTGACCGTGGATTACCGGATGTATTTCGTGGGACTTGTGGGTACGTTGGCGGTTACTGCGGTTGGCGTTTTTCTGTGGTCACGCACGGAAGAGGGTGGAACAGCCTTCGATCGGTTCAAGTTCCGCCTGCCGTTGGTCGGGGATACCCTTCTGAAGTTTCAAGTTGCGCAATTTTGCCGGACGCTCTCAACACTCTTGACCGGCGGTACCCCGTTGGTAGCCGGCCTGCAAACGGCGACGGAAGCCATTACCAGCAAGTTGTTGCAAGGTACGGTCGCTCACGCCACAAAAATGGTGCGTGAAGGCGAATCGTTGGCGGGCGCGCTTTCCTCACAGGGTGTGATGCCGCAGATGGCAGTAGACATGATTGAAGTAGGCGAGTCGAGCGGTGCGATTTCTCCGATGCTGAACAGCGTGGCGGAGTTTTACGAAGAAGAAGTGAATTTGCGTCTCGCCGCGCTGGTAGCCGTGATCGAACCCGTTTTGCTCATCATTATGGGGTTGTTTGTTGCGTTCATTCTGATTTCGCTATATCTGCCAATCTTTTCGTTTTCCATAAACGGGACAAAATAGGAGTTATGGCTAGCACGGATCAACTTCCACCAGTTCCTCCGGCGCCCGGGCCACCGGGCGACGATGATGAACAGCGCGAACGTGAGTTCGCCCGCAAGCTTGCCGAAAGGTATAGATATACGTTCATCGATCTGCGCGAGCAGCGCATTGACCCGGAGTTGATTCGCACGATTTCCGCCGACCTGATGTTCCGCTACAACTTCGTGCCTCTCGAAACGCACAACAACGTATTGGCGATTGCCGCTGCGGATCCGGGATTGGTTCAGAGCAGCGATGAGTTGCCCTTGTTGCTCGGCAAGAAGCTGCTGATTCGCGTTGCGACGGCGCGGCAAATCGCCGACGTACTGAAGCGCACGGAACAATCCCAGCGCGTTCTGGAACAGGCCACGGAAGCGTTTGCCCTCCAGGCATCCAAAGAGGAAGAGGAAACCGAGGAGACAATCTCCGGCGATCGCCTGACACGAGACAGCACGGCGAGTCCGGTAGTTCGCTTGGTGGAAACTATCATCTTCACCGCGCTTGAGAGGCGCGCCAGCGATATCCATATTGAGGCGCGCGACACGGAAGTTGCCGTGAAGTACCGCATTGACGGCGTCCTGCAGCACGCTATGCAGCCCATCGCGAAGGAACATCATTCGTCCGTGCTTTCGCGTATAAAAGTTTTGAGCGAACTCGATATTGCCGAGCGCCGCGTTCCCCAGGACGGGCGTTTCCGCGTGAAGTACAAGGGCCGCTACATCGATTTGCGCGTTTCCATCATGCCCGCAAGCCACGGGGAAGATGCGGTCCTGCGCGTGCTAGACAAAGAAACACTTTCCGAAAAATTTGCGAACCTGACTTTGGACGTGGTTGGTTTCTCCGCCGAAGAGCTCTATCGCTTCCGCCGTTACATTCATGAACCTTACGGCATGGTGCTGGTCACGGGTCCGACGGGCTCGGGCAAGACGACCACGCTGTACGCGGCCATCAATGAAATCAAAAGCGACGACGACAAGTTCATCACGATCGAGGACCCTGTCGAATACCAGGTGCGCGGCATCACGCAAATTCCTGTCAACGAGAAGAAAGGTCTGACTTTTGCCCGAGGCTTGCGGTCCATCCTGCGGCACGACCCGGACAAAATCATGGTCGGCGAAATTCGCGACCAGGAAACGGCGCAAATCGCCATTCAATCGGCTCTGACTGGCCACCTGGTGTTTACAACGGTTCACGCCAACAACGTGACGGACGTCATCGGGCGGTTCGTCAATATGGGCGTCGAGCCTTACAACTTTGTATCCGCGCTGAACTGCATCCTGGCGCAACGCTTGGTGCGCGTCATCTGCCCGAATTGCAAGCGGCCCAAGAAATACACTCCGGAAGATCTGAAAGAAGCTGGCCTCGATCCCGCGGTGTGGGGGAGTGTGGCCATTATGGAAAGCATTGGATGCTTGGAGTGCTCCGGTACGGGCTATCACGGGCGGACGGCGATTTGCGAATTGATGGACCTGACTGATCGAATCCGCGAAATGATTGTGGACCGTCGCCCGACTTCGGAAATCAAGCGCGCCGCGCGCGAAGAAGGAATGGCCACGTTGCGCGAAAGCGGACTTGCGAAAGTGAAAGCGGGTATTACCAGCATCAAGGAAATTAACAAGGTGACGTTCGTCGATGAGTAGCGCTACGGCAGTTCGTCAAGGCATTTATAAGAGCGGGCTCGCTCGCCGTGCGACGCGCTGGCTGGATGCCATCCCGCACCCCCCGGTGGCGATGGAAATTTCCGCGGATCGGGTTGCCGTTGCGAGATGGAGCCGCTCCGGGGCCCCCGATGCATTCGCCGTTGAATTGTTTCCGCCCGGAGCGGTGATCCCTTCCGCGGTGGAGGCCAACCTGGTGAATTCGGGAGCGGCAAAGAACGCGGTGGCCAAGGCCTGCGACCGGCTTCGCACGAAGCCCGAGGACGTCGCTTTGATTCTTCCCGACCCCGTGATTCGTGTTTTTGTGCAGCACTTCGAGGATTTCCCGCGTTCTTCGGAAGAAGCGATTCCGTTATTGCGCTGGAAGCTGAAGAAGAGCGTACCCTTCGAGGCCGACGAGACGATCATCTCTTATTTTCGGCAGGACCCGCGCGACGCTGGCGTGGATATCGTTACAGCGTTGGCGAGGCTGCGCATTATTCACGAATACGAATCGCTGGCTGAAGGAATCGGATTGCAGCCGGGCGTGGTGCTTAGCTCTTCCTTAGCGGCCCTTTCGCTGCTCGATGGTAGCAGGCCCGTTTTAATGGCTCGCATTTCGGGCTCCGCCCTGACCACCGCCATCGTGCGATCTGGCTTGCTTTGTGGCTATCGCTGCACGGAACTCCCGGCGCACGGCGCCAGCCTTACCCCGCAGATGCTGCTGGAGGAGATTTTTCCGGTCGCAGCCTACTATCAGGACACGTGGAATGAGGGGATTTCCTCGGTTCGGATTGCCGGCCTGGGCATAAGGCTCGGTGAGTTTTCCGGACTGCTGGAGCGAGAATTTCATTGTGAGGTAAAGTCCCTGTTGAATTCCGCGCATTCGGAAGGAATCATCAAAGACGAAGCGCGCCAGTTGGCCGACCGCGATCTGGATGGGCTGGTCGGCTGGATGTTGCATCGTAGTTAAAAGAGATTTCTTTGAGTTTGAGGAGATAGGTAGGAAATGGAAGTTCGGCTCAATTTAGCGACGAAACCGCTGGAATCGCACAGGCGTTTCCTGGCGGGCGCGAGCTTTTCTGCGTTCGTCGCGGCTGTGGTGTTTGCCGCGCTGGGATGGCACGTTTATTCGGTGCGCAAAGCAGCCACCGAGGTCCTTGCACGCACGGAAAAGATAAGCCAGGAGCGTGCCGAGTACGAGGCGAAGCGCAGGGAACTGGAGCGGTACTTCAAGCAAAAAAGCATTGCCGACATCCACGACCGCGCTGCTTTCATTAATGGCATCATCGCCGTGCGCAGCTTCAACTGGACGAAAATGTTCATGGACCTGGAGCGCATTTTGCCGGGTGGCGTGCGGATCATCAGCGTGGAGCCCAAGCAGGACTCCGGGCATGTCGAGCTGACCCTGACTATTGGCGCGGCTGGCGATGACGTCAAGCTGCAGTTCATCCATGCTCTGGAAACTTCCAAGCAATTCTCGGAAGTGCAGATTCGCAGTGACGTCACGCCGACTCTGGGGAACGGTCCGAACAATGACCAACGGGTCGTTCAGCTATCCACTTATTATTCGGGGACTTGATGGCACAAGATTTCACAACCCGCAAACGGGCCATCCTGGGCGGCATGATTTGCCTGGTGGCGGCCGATTTGGCCCTGGCTGGCTATAGTTATCAGCTTGCTTCCCAGCCCCTGACTACGGGCCCTGCATTTGTTAGACAGGAAGATTACGTCAAGAAATTGAAGGGTTCGGTTGCGAGAGCAGAACAAATCCGCGAAGACATGCCGAACACGCAGAAGGATTGCGAGAAGTTTGAGCATATGCTTCTGCCTGCCAGCACCGGGTATTCTTCCGTCTTGTCGGAACTGCGTGACATCGCCAAAAAGAGCGGGCTAAAGGCCCCGGATGTTGGCTTCAAGACGACGTCCGTTCCGTCGCGCGGATTGACCGAAGTGGCCATGGAATCGACCATTGAGGGCGACTACAAGAACGTAATTCTTTTCTTGAACGGGCTGCAACGTTCGTCCAATATTTATGAGGTAGAGTCTCTGGCGCTGGCCCCGCAAAAGGATAGTAAAGGGCCTGCCAACGTCATTAAAGTCGGGCTGCATCTCAAGACGTACTTTCGGACGGGGGCATGAAGCAGAAGCGACAAATCGGCGTCCTCTTCATATTGATAGTGGCCGCGGGCATTGTGTGGGCGTGGAATTTCCGCGACAAGCGCGTTGTAACCGCTGATGCCAGCCCCAACCTGCAGGAAGATCCCATCATTCAAGTTCCCAATCCGCATATTCGCATGGAACAAATCGAGCGCGCCCGGAATGCCGAGTATAAAGGTTCCGGACGCAATCCGTTCAGCCCGGTACAAGCGCCTCCGCCGCGTGCTACGAATCCGGAAAAGAAATTTGACAAATACGGGCCAGAACCTCCAGCTCCCACACCGCCTCCGCCTCCATTAGCTCTTCCGCCGAACGTAAAATTCTACGGGTATGGCACGGGGCCTAGCGGTACCTCTCGCCGCGCTTTTTTCCACGACGGCGACGATGTGCAAATCTTGGGTGAAGGTGACGTGCTGTTGAAGCGCTTCCGTATTATCAGAATCGGGAACGATCATCTGGAATTTGAAGAGATTTCTACCGGCCGCATCGGCACGGCTCCGCTCGAGGAACAAGCCGCAGGTCCACAGCAATGATGGCACAAGCCCGCGCAAAATCTCGAAGGCCCCGCGAGCGGGGATATGCCCTGTTGATGGTGATCTTTATGACCACCATGTTGCTCATCCTCGCCACGATGGTGGCTCCCAATATCAAGACCGAAGGGCAACGCGAAAAAGAGAAAGAGATGATTTGGCGCGGCAAGCAATATGCGCGCGGCATCAAGCTGTATTACCGGAAACTGGGGCGTTTCCCCACGAGCGTCGACGACCTGACCAAGCCCAAAGTCGGCTCGCTGCGTTTCATGCGCCAGGCTTACAAGGACCCGATGAACGCGCAGGATGGCTCCTGGAGGCTCATTTATGTTGGCCCGGCGGGGCAGCTTATCGGCAGCCTTAAGCCACCTGGGGCGAACCTCCAGTTTGGACAAGCTCAAGGGATGGGCACACCCGTTGCTGCTATGGCCGGGCCGGTCGCTCCAAACAGTGGGTTCGGGTCTGTCCTGGGGCAGGCAATTGGGCAAGTAGGCAGCCTCAATCCGCAGGGCCAGGGAGGAACGCAGCCGGCAAGCTCCACAGGTCCGGGCGTCAATCCTTTGAGTTCCTCGAATCCTTCAAATCCTACAGCCACGACCGGACCCGCGGTCTCCGCCGATCAGTCAACGGGCGCAAGTGGCGACGCCCCAATCCCCGATGGTGACACGCCCACAATCATGGGAGGAAACATTATTGGGGTTGGCAGCAAGATCAACAAGAAGTCCGTCATGGTCTACGATAAGGCCAAAAACTATCGTCTGTTCGAGTTTATCTGGGACCCGTCAAAAGATACGTTTGGCATGGGTCAGCCTGGCATGCAGACGGGAACAGGTCTCGGGGGACAGCCGATTGGACAGCCCATCGGTCAACCGGCGGGACAGAGTCCGTTTGGACAGCAGCCCGGTCAGAATCCGCCGAATCCGCAGCAGAATCCACAAAACCCGCAGCAGCCTCAGAATCCTCAACAGCAATAAGATCCAGTTTTTCCCGGGCTTCCCGGCCCTTGAAACGCCCCTCGTCACCTCCGCGGAACTTCCGTAGAATCATCCTGCTTGGCAGGCAAACCATTGGCACATAGCTTCATCTCCGGTCCGTCACCCGTCTACGAGGACTACACGCGCTGTATTCACTGCGGACTTTGCCTGAATGCTTGCCCCACGTATCGCCTCTGGAATCTCGAAGCGGATTCGCCGCGCGGTCGCATCCAGCAAATGTTCCACGTTTTCCAGAACGAGCTTGGCGGCAATGCGCAGCCGGACGCGCGAATCAGCGAGGGATTCGTCGATCACATTGACAAATGCCTGGACTGCCGCGCCTGTGAAACCGCCTGCCCTTCCGGCGTTGAGTATGGAAAGCTGGTTGAGCACGCCCGCGCCCGCATCGAACGCGGTTACGAGCGCTCCTGGTTTGCTCACGTTGCGCGCAATTTCTTTTTTAGCGATTTTCTTTCCGCCCCTCATTTCATCGAGGATGCCGCGCAGATTTTCCGCTTCTATCAGCGCTCGGGTCTGCAGACCGTCGCACGCGGCATTGGCGTTCTTAAGCTCTTAGGGCTTGCCGAACGCGACCGGCTTCTTCCACGAATCGACGGTGCATTTTTCTTTGAGCGTTTCGGCTCGATGTTCGCCCCAGTGGGTCCGCGCCGTGCGCGAGTGGCGTTTTTCGCGGGCTGCATCGCGAACGTCACCTTTTCCGAACTGAACGAAGCCACCATCCGAGTGCTAACAGCCAATGGCTGCGAGGTGGTCGTTCCGAAGGAGCAGTCTTGCTGCGGCGCGCTTTCGGCTCATGCGGGATTTCGCGATACCGCGCGCGACTTCGCACGCAAGAACTTGGCCGCGTTCCGGATCGACGATTTTGACGCTATTGTCACGAATGCCGCCGGCTGTGGCTCCACAATGAAGGAATACCATCACCTTTTTTCGGCAGACGAGCCAGAGCACGCGCAGGCCCGCGCGTTTGCGGCCAAGACGCGCGACGTCACTGAATTTCTCGCAGACCTTGACTTAACTGCGAGACTCTATCCGTTGCGCCATCGCGTGACGTATCAAGATTCCTGCCACCTCCTGCACGGGCAGAAAATCCACGAGGCACCCCGCAAGCTGTTGCACGCGATCCCTAATCTCGATTTTGTGGAGTTGCCATACTCGGAAATCTGCTGCGGCTCTGCGGGAACCTACAACGTCACGCAGACCGAAACATCGCTGCAATTACTCGCAGAGAAAATGCGCCACGCGCAATCCACCGGCGCACAAACCATCGTTACTGCCAACCCGGGGTGCATTTTGCAACTCCGCGCGGGCGTTGCTCTTCATCAAACAAACCAGAACGTCCTCCACGTCGTTGAGCTGCTAGACCGGGCCTTGGCGGGAGGAGCGCAACCATCCTGAACGAGGCGAGTGCGGCCTTTTTCCTTAGTTCCGCGCTTCATTGCGTCATTACTTCCTTAATAAAAACGGCGGCGCCCTTTCCGCGGCGATGGGGGTTGCCGTGAAAAGGGCGTGCCGTCTTCAGGAGAGAAGATCGGTTTTACTCAGCTAGGTCGTAAGAATCTCCTTACGAGAATCAGTTCTCCGCTGGAGGCGGGCCCTGACGCCGGCCCATCCTTCTGCCTGCTCCCGGGTGTTTCTGCGTCACGCTGTAATCGGACGGCACGGCAAAGAGCGTTGCATCCGGCTCCGCGCGCTGGATATTCGTCAGCGAATAGATCGTCTCCCCGGACCAGGGATCGCTCCGCTTGCTCATCACCACCGTTTGTAAATCGTTGGAATACCAAACCTCGCGAACGATGGTAATCGGCTTCTCGTTTCCGATTTGTCCGGCCGGAATCGTTTTCGTCACTCGAGTCCCTTGCGCGGTGACTCCTGCGATGGTTTGCGTGCCGAGGTCTTCTCGCTTCAGGTTGACGCCGGTCTTCTCTTCACGGCGGAATTTCATCTGGTCTTTCATTGCCCGTCTGGTGGCGCCTTTCATCTCGCCGAAAGGCTTTCCCATTTTCTCAGCGGTTTTCTGATCGGGATGCAACACAAAAGTTGTGCCCGCCACAGGATCATTAACGACCACAAACGTCTTGGGCTGTTCCGAAGTCGTAAGAGGACCAAACCCTGCAAGCATGATTTCCTTGCGGATGCGCCCTTGGCTGTCGCGGAAAACATTGGTCTGCGTTTTCCGCGTGATGTGGTTTCCGTCTGCGAGAGTTAGCGTGGTTTCCGAAACGGCGACGGCGCTAAACGGCGCGCCAGTCACCACTTTTCCGCCGTGCATTCCGCCAAAGCCGAGCAGCTCCATGCGCTCCCCAAAGGGAGGCGGCGGTAATTCACCTTCGGGCCCACCTTGCATCATCCCTGGCGCGTGAGGCGGGGGAGGGGGCCCCTGCTGCGCTCCCGCGATTCCCGCGTAGAACACAAGCAAACACCCGAGGATCATGCTCTCAATTATTCTGCGATTCATGCTTTCTTCTCCTCTTCTCTCCCGATCTACAAAAATATTGTCTAGCCTTCATTCGAGCAGGCGGACGGCCTGAGGCAATCCGTCGTTCCCGACGAGCAAATCGACTTGAATCCATTCGGCGGAGCGGTCTTCGTTTACCGGCAGCCCGAGCGCGCCCAGTGCGCCACGCTGCATACGAACGTTCAAAATAGCGGAACCATCTGTTTCTGCCGGCAAGACTCCCGGCAACAAAGTGAAATCGCCCAATTCATTGTCGGCCATGAGGGTTTGCGAATCTCCGGTGGCATTTTGATCGGACGAAACCTGATTCGAAGCAGGCGAGTCCGGTTTGACAGCGACCTTGTTTTGCTGATTGCTGCTCCATTTCACCCAGCTCATCGCGCCCACAAGCACCGCCGCCGCGGCCAAGCCCCAGGCGGCCACGACGGCCGTGCGGCGCACCTTGGGCGCGTGATACTGCGTGCGAAACTGCTGGCGAAGGCGCATCTCAACGCGCGCGGGGGCAGCAAGAGTGCCGGTCGCTTGCGCAAGCGCGCGCAACTCAAGGCGCGTGGCTTCCCAGGAATCGCGGAGCGCCGCGCAGCGAGGGCAGGAAGCCACATGAGCCGTAGCGGCCGTGCGTTGTGCGTCGCTCAAAGATGCGTCGCGCTCCGCATCCAACCCCATTTCTTCAAATTCATTGCACGTCATTGCACACTTCCTTCGTCCAGCAAAATCCATTCACTTTGCCACGCTTGCCTGTGGCGGTAGCGGCGCGCGCCGGGGCGCGTCCCTCAGCATTTCGAGCCGGGCCATCAGCAAAGCTCTCCCGCGATGCAGCCGCGAGCGAATCGTGCCAATCGGGCAGCCGATCATTTGCGCCGCTTCTTCATAACTCCGCTCTTCCAACTCGCACAGCACCACCGCTTCGCGAAACTCTACGCGCAAATCCAGGACCGCGGCCCATACTTGTTCCACGCGTTCCCGTTTCTCCGCTTGAATTGCCGGCGTAGTTGCATCCACCAGGACAATTCCCGAACCGGTGCCGTTTTCATTTTTCTCTTCCAGCGAAACTTCCCGTTGCGGCGTGCGCTCGAGATGCTTCAGCACGCGGTTGCGGGTCACGCCATAGAGGAAGCCGCCAACAGTGCCGCGGGCTGGGTCGTACTTTTTCGGGTCTCTCATCAGGGTCATAAAAACGTCCTGCACAATCTCCTCAGCAGCCCACGCGTTTCCGCTCATACGCAGCGCAAAGCGATACAGCGCCGCCTGATGGCGCCGATAGAGGAGCGTGAAAGCTTCCTGGTCGCCCTTGCCGGCGCGCCGGAGCAGCACGTCGTCTCTTTCCTGGTCCGCGATGCTCATCTCTCCTATAAGACGTTTTGCCCGGCTCTATATGTACATTCCGCTATTCAAAGGGATAGGTTCCCGGCGAATCGCTTAGATTTGGAAGCGCATAAGTCCTTGCAGTACAATAGGTTAATGGTGATAGCCGGTCGGTTTCTGTTAATTGAAAGATCTAACAGATTGGGGCCTACACTCATCGGGCAGTCTTACTGCGAGCTGCATTTTGTATCGGTGAAGGCGATGTAGATCACCGACCAGCACTTGCCTCGGATAGATAGGATTCGGCGAATCGTCGAGCCACAGTTGGGAACAAGCAGAGGCTTTGCACGCTAATACCTTGGAATTGGGCAGCACAATGTGCCCGCTGTGCTTTTGCTCGACATGTGCGTATGACGCAGCGCCTAGAATAAGCACTATTGCCGCGATGACTCTCTTCATGCTGGCCTCCAGGGGAATACATCGACTGCTTAGTGGTCTTCATGCCTTGTCTAGGATAGAATGCCGCCACTTCGATGCCTATGGCACGACGCAGATTGTTGTTGTATCCGCGGAAGCAACTGGACATTCGCTGGCGCGACCTTGCGGCTGGCATGCTGCGGTGTCTTTTTCCGGGTGATGCGGCGAAATCGGAAGCGCAAATCTGCCGCGCATTTGCTCCAGACCAGCCGGTGCTGGTTACCTTCGCCGTGCGCGCCGGCTTCGATCTTTTCCTGAAGGCGCAAGCATGGTCTGCTGGCAGTGAAATCCTGATGTCCGCTCTCACAATTCGCGAAATGGCGGACATCGCCCGGAAACACGGTTTGGTTCCGGTTCCGCTGGATTTGAATCTGGCAAAACTCGCGCCGGAAGTTTCAACGATGGAAGCCGCCATAACGCCGAGAACCCGCGCCGTCGTCATCGCACATCTTTTTGGCAGCCGCGTGGAGATGGATCCATTCATTGCGGTCGCAAAGCGCCACAGATCCGCAGCTTCTGGAAAAAATGCGTTCGCTGCAACGCGGATATCCCCTGCAGTCGCGTGCAGAGTATTTCCATCTGGCGTTCACGCATGTTCTCGTGAAGCTGTTTACGATTCCGTTGCTCTATGGTCTTTTTTACCGCGTCTGCATCTGGCTCGAAAAAGATTTCGACCAGGTGATTAACGCGGTGCGGAATCTTCCGCCGGAAGATGAAGAGGAAGACCTGGCGCTAATTCGAAAGCAGCCATCGGCTCCGCTCCTGGCGCTTTTGCTGAGGCGGCTCCGGACGTTCAGCACTCAGCGGTTACGTGAACGCCGGGAAGTAGGAAGACAGTTCGCGCGCGGCCTTCCGGCTGGAATGACTTGCCTCGGCAGCGAAGCGCCATTCCATGGCTACTGGGTTTTTCCAGTACTCGTGGAAGCTCCTGAGCGGTTCGCAGCTGCGTTGCGCACGTACGGATTTGACGCCACGACAGCAGGGTCCGCACTTTCGGTGATCGCGCCTCCACCAGAAGGAAAGGTCCCGGCGCCCGAAAATCTGCGCGCCGCCCACCGTAAGCTGCTCTATCTTCCGGTATATCCCGCGGTGCCGACCCGGGCGCGCGCGCGACTCCAAAGCGCGCTTCACGAAATTCAGAAAGAAACTCCGCACCTGCGAATGGTTGATGCTCGCCGCGTCTACTCTGCGAGGGTGGGAACGATTGACTCTCCGCGCACTATCTCAGGGATTCGCGAAGTTCTGGAGCAAGCGCGCAAACGCAATCAGCCAGTTTGCCTGATGGGGACAACACACAATCTTGGCGGGCATGCTTTCCTGGATGGAGCCGTCGCTCTCGACCTCAAACGTTTTGATCGCGTTATCGCGCTCGATGTGCCCGGCAAGCGCATCACGGTGCAGAGCGGCATCACTTGGGAAAAGATTCAAAACACCATAAACTCGTCGGGTTTGGCTGTGAAGGCCATGCAGTCCGACAACAATTTCACCGTGGGCGGCTCGCTTTCGGCGAACGCGCATGGACGGGACCTGCAGTTTTCGACAGTCATTCAAAGCGTGCTTGGTTTTCGCATCATGCTCGCTGATGGTTCTGTAGTTCACGCCAGCCGGTCCGAAAACACCGAACTGTTTCGACTGGCCATCGGCGGCTATGGCATGTTTGGCATCATTCTTGAAGTGGACCTGGAACTCGTTGAAAACTCTGTTTACGAGCAGAGTTCGGAGATTCTGCCTCTTGCCTCTCTCCCCGAATATTTTGTTCGCAAGGTTCAAGGCGATCCGCACGCAAAGCTTTTCATTGCGCGTCCTTCTATCGCATCGAATGGCTTTCTCGACGACACCATCGTGACGAAGTGGAGACTAACGCCCGCGCGGCCAAAGAACGTTTTCCGGCTCGACCACGAACGGAACGTCCGCCGCGACCGCTTCCTCTTTGCGTTATCGCGAAAATACTCTTGGGGGAAGACCCTTCGCTGGCACGCTGAAAAGTTCATTTCCGTGCATCCGTCTGGCGGCGGATTCGTCTCTCGCAATAACGCCATGCGGCCCCCGGTCTCCGCGATCAAAATGTTTGATTATCACTCGCCTGCGGACACCGACATCATCCAGGAGTTTTTCGTTCCCATTCCGCGCTTTCTCTCTTTCATGGAATCGGCGCGTGCTGTCTTGCGCGAATCCGGGACGAACCTGCTAGGAGTAACGATTCGCTACGTAGTTCAGGATCCCGAATCCATTCTTTCTTACGCCCCTCGTGAAGAAGCCTTCGCCATTGTGCTCTACATCAATGAGGAGCTCTCGCCAGAGGGATGGGCCAAAAGCAACGCGCTTGCACAGCGTTTAATACGCCTGGCAATACAGAACGGCGGGACCTTTTATCTCACCTATGCCCGCGAGGTGGAACCCGACGACCTGCGCCGCGCTTATCCGAATATGGATGCTTTTTCCCAACAGAAACACCACTTCGACTTGGAGAATCGCTTTACCAGCCGCTTCTTTGAGTACTATCGCCCGCACTTCCTGGCACGTCGCGCCGCCGCAAGCGACTAGGCGTTTCAAACTAAAACAATTCATGTGGCATGACTGCTATCCTCTCGAAATACCTGGGAGTGCTGACAGATTCTATTTTTCTTTGGGCTTGAACATCCGAGCAGCCATCCGCGTAACAAATCGCCGCGGAACCAGACGTTCGCCGTGCGCGCCGAGGTAATTTCCAATGCCTGAGATGACGTAGCTTTTTCCTGCGGCAAGAGCCTTGAGGCCGGTGCGCGCCACTTTCTGGGCAGTCTCTTCCCGGTGAATGAATTTGTCCTGACCTGCGACGACATGGAATTCTGATTCCGTGGAGCCAGGGCACAATGCACAAACACGGATGCCGTAAGGCTTCAATTCTTCCGCGAGTCCTTCCGCAAACAGCAGGTCGAAAGCTTTGGTCGCCGCGTACGTGGAGATGTAGGGCACGGCCTGGAAAGATGCCGTCGAGGCGAGGATGAGGATGTCACCGCGGCGCCGCGCAACCATGCCTTGCACAAGAAGTTGCGTCAGGTGCACGACCGCAGCACAATTCACCTGAACCATTTCGAGCAGGCGCTCTTTCGCAACGGAATGAAATTCCCGGTACTTGCCGAAGCCGGCGTTGTTGATGAGCAGATCGATTTCGATCCCTTTGTCGCGCGTGAAGGCAAAAATACGTTCCGAGGCGGCAGGATCAGCCAGGTCGGCAGGGAACACTTGCGTTTGTATTTTGTAGGTCGCGGCCAGGCGTCGCGCAAGAGCGTCGAGGCGATCTTTGCGCCGTGCCGTAAGCACAATGTTGGTCCCGCCTTGCGCGAGTTCCTCAGCGAGAGCCTCGCCAATCCCCGCGCTGGCGCCTGTTACGAGTGCCCATTTGCCCCGCCAATCGGCAGTCATAATTCCTCCGCGAACCAGCACACGTCAGTTTGGAATTACTTATTCTACCGATTGACATCGAACCCTGCATCTCTTCGGCGGCAATTCCTTCCTAAAGCTTGTTTTGCCCGAAAAGCCGCGCAGTCCCCGTTATTCCGGCACGACCGCAATCGCTTCCACCTCGATCAAGAATGGCTCTCGGAACAAGCGCTTGACCTCAACTGCAGTGCTCGCCGGTGGATTTGCGGTGTTGATGAATTGGTCTCGCACTTCACGAACAACCGAAAGCTGCGTGATGTCCGAAAAGTAGTAGTTCAGCTTGATCACATCCTCAAACTTCGCGCCGCTTGCTTCAAGCGCAGCTTTCAGGTTTTCAAACGTTTGCTGCGCCTGAGCGCGCATGTCGCCCTCACCCACAACCTTTCCCGAGCGATCCAGAGCGACTTGCCCCGCGACATAAATGATGCGTCCACGCCTGATTTCCACGGCTTGCGAGTACCCCGGCGAAGGCGGCAGATTCTCAGACTTTACAAAACGTACGGCACCTAACGACTGATTCATCGGCTTCGTCTCCTTTTTGCTTTGAGTTAGAGAAAACAATCCAGCAAACAGCACACACACAACGACTGACGCCGTTCGCATATACGGCCCCCCCTGCTTCACCTGAACATGGCTTCAGGAACTCTTATTCACACGCCCAGCGGCCCTCACGCAGCGCGGGTTTATGCACGGCTGCGGTTTCTATTGGGAAAAACCGGAAGCCGTATCTCCGTCAACGATTCGCCTTCTCTCCCGTTGGCAGGCTCACTCCAGTAGATTTCGCATTTGGGCCCGCGGGAAACGAGGCCGTTCCTTCCCAGCCAAGCGTGTAATGCGTGGTAGGCCCGGGGAATGCTTTGGTCGACCCCTGTGTGAAAGAGCGATACGACGCTGACTGCAGACATCTGGTACACACGAATTCCCCGCGTTGGGCTGGCCGGGTGTTTCAGGAAGCGCAATGCTTCACAATCGATTTGTGGGCCGTCATTTGCGCAGGTGTGCCACAAGGCCGCCCGTGTTCCCATCAGAAAGTCCTGTCCGATTCGGCGTTCGATCTCCGCAAACAGGCCGTCGGACTCTTCATAAGAGCGAATTTTTTGCCGTGTAGAGGCTACCCAAACGGGCTGTGTCTCGCGCATCTCGATGTGCCAGTCTTCCTGCGCCTCCTTGTGCGTCACTGCACGCAACTGGGCCTCAATTCTTGCCAGGCATTCCACATCATCCGCAATCCGCTGTTTCAACAAGGCCCGTCTCTCGCGGAGGATTTGCTGACGCTCCGCGGAGCTGGGGCGCTCTCGCAGCAGTTCGCGAATCTCCGCCAGTGAAAATCGCATTGCTTTGTACAAACGGATGTCTTGCAAATCACCAAGTTGCTTGGGCTCGTAGCTCCTGTAATTGGTAAAAGGATCGACGTACGATGGCTCTAACAGACCGCCTTCATGGTAAAACCGCAGCGCGCGGATGGAGACGTTTCCTAGCTGGGCAAATTCGCCGATTTTTAGCAACGTTCGCTCCTTCCTTTTGCGTCCGTTGCAGGCTAAACCCTGCCGTAGCGAGAGAGTCAAGCGAAATCTGAGGCTGGGGAGCGCCTCGCGGGCGCTACTTCTCTGGACCCATCAGTGCGTCTCTCCATCGTGTAGTTTCGCGCTTGATGCGTTCCATGATGCGCCGCGCCCAGACAAATTCGGCGGCAAGCAAACCCAGACCCAGGAGGATAACGGGCGTGCCCGGTCCCGGAGTGAATATCATCACGATTCCCAGGGCCAGCAGGGTGAACCCGGCAAGGATTAGAAAAATTCGTCGGACCTGCTTAACCGTACGAAGGATCATCAGCCCTTAGGAAGTAACTTTCTGGCGGAGAGGGTGGGATTCGAACCCACGGTACGGTTTCCCGCACGCTCGCTTTCGAGGCGAGTACTTTAAACCGCTCAGTCACCTCTCCGCGTGGTTGTCACTCCATCGTAGCAGAGCGTTCGATTTTTCGGCAATGCGTGTCTCAACGGTGTGCTTTTCGCCCTTCTGCTAGCGTCGTTCCGAGAAGAACGACTGAATTGCCGCCGCGCATTCTGCGCCAAGAACTCCGGCAGTAATTTCAACCTGATGATTCAGTCGCGGGTTGGAAAGTATTTGGAAGCAGGAGCGCGCCGCGCCGCCTTTGGGGTCGTCCGCTCCATAAACTAGGCGCGGAATGCGCGCCTGAATCATCGCTCCCGCGCACATGCTGCAAGGTTCAACCGTCACGTACAGAGTTGTCTTCACCAGTCGGTAATTGCCGAGCACGCGCGCGGCCTCCCGGAGAACGATAATCTCCGCGTGCGCCGTGGGGTCGCAATCCCGGATGGTGCGGTTCCCGGAGCGGGCGATGATTTTGCCTTCATGCACGATCAAGGCTCCGATAGGAACTTCGCCGGCCGCCGCCGCTGAACGTGCCTCCTCGAGAGCTTCTTGCATGAAGTGGACATCGGAATCCATGTCGCAGAGAGAATAGCACGCGGAATAATGAAGCACGCACTTATGGCTGAAAAGCGCAATTCCGCAGCAGATTGCTTGACAATTCCTCCTGGTGGAAACAAACTACAGCCATGCGGGAGCTTCTTGAGCGGTTATTCCAAGTTGATTTCATCAAAGGCCTTGCCGTCACCTTCCGGATGCAGAATCCGAAGGAGATCGTCACCGAACAATATCCCCTCGAGCGGCCCATGGTCGCCGAGCGGTACCGCGGCGCGCCTCGCCTGAATAACAATCCGGAAACCGGCGAAACGCTTTGTATCGGCTGCAATTTGTGCGCGCTGGCGTGCCCGGAAAATCTTATCGTCGTCGGATGGTCGAGAGACGATGCCACCCGCAGAAAAGTGCTGACGCACTTCACTTACGACACTTCGCGTTGCATGTTTTGCGGGTTGTGCGAAGACGCCTGCCCCACGGACGCTTTGGAATTGACGCAGGATTTCGAAATGGCTTATTACACTCGTGAAGGAGCCATCTGGGACCGGCACCGTTTGGAGCAGGGCCCCACACCCGCGCGTTATACCCGTTAAAAGATATTGCATGGAACTTCGCAAAGATCCCATCACTCAAAGCTGGGTCATCCTGGGACAGAGAGAAGTCGTTGCGGAGGCTCCGGAGCAGTGTCCCCTCGAACCCGCGAAAATTGAGAAAGTTCCCGCCATTTTGACTTGGCCCGCCTCGGGGTCATGGCAAGTACGCGTGGTTCCGCATCCCGAGCCGCTCTATCACGTCGAGGGCGATCCGGGACGGCTTGCCGAAGGCATGTACGACAAGATGGGCGCGCTTGGCGCCCACGAAGTTGTCGTCGAGACACCCCAGCACGACCGCCGATTGTCTCAATTCAGTGACGAAGAGATCGAGCGCGTCCTTTGGGTATGGGCTTCGCGCATCGCCGATTTGAAGAAAGATGCTCGCTTCAAATACATCAGCGTATTCAAAAACCAGGGCTCGCTCGCCGGGGAAGAGTGGCCCCACGCGCACTCGCAAGTGACCGCAACCATCTTTGTTCCCCGCCGCATTAAGTACGAGTTGAGCTCTTCGCACGAATGGTTCAAAGACAAAGAGCGCTGCATTTTCTGCGACATGGTGCGCCAGGAAGAAAAGCTGGGGAAGCGCATTGTGGACGTGCAGGGCGATTACTATGCGCTGTGTCCCTATGCCTCGCGCGTGCCTTACGAAATCTGGCTGCTCCACCGCCGCCATAATCATACTTTCGAACAGCCTCGGCCCGGGTCGAACCGCCGCCAGTTAGCTGCGCTTCTGGGAAGAACTCTGCGGCGCTTGGAAAAAGTTGCCCGCGCCTATCATTTGGTGCTCCACACCTCACCCAGCACTATGAACAAAAAGGGTGAAATGGCGGGCTATTGGAAGACCCTTCCCGATGATTACCACTGGCACATCGAAATCCTCCCGATCCTGGAAAAACGCAGCAAGTCGTATAGCATCAAGGAAGTCTACTTTAATGCCGAATTGCCGGAGCAGGCGGCAGCTAATTTGCGAGCGCTGGATCCCAATTCATGAAGCGTTTCAAGCCCAGGCCGAACGAGACTGGTGGCATCCTCATCAAATTAATCGTCTCTCTCTTCCTCATGACGTTTTTCTTGGGCCTTTACTTTGTTCGTCACCCTGTCTTCCGTTTTGCAGCGGAGTCTTGGGTCGTCGAAGATCCCCTCGATAAGGCCGACGTTCTCATTGTCTTGAGCGACGATAATTTCTACGCGGATCGCGGCACTCGCGCGGCCGAATTATTCAGGGAAGGGAAGGCCCCGCTAGTGGTCGCGAGCGGACGAAAGCTGCGCCCTAGTGCAGGAATTGCCGAACTCATGGAACACGATTTGGTCGAGCGCGGTGTTCCCAAAGAAAAAATCTTGCGCTTTGCGCACGATGGCGACAGCACTCGCGAAGAGGCAGAAGCCCTCGCCAAGCTGGCCAAAACGAAAAAATGGCACAAGGCCATCGTGGTTACGTCAAATTATCACACCCGGCGCGCCCGGTATATCTTCCGCCAGGTTTTTCCACAGGACATAGAGATACGCGTGGCCAGCGCTCGCGACGGCGACTTCGATCCCCAGAATTGGTGGGAAAAACGCAAATCCACCAAGCTTCTTATGCGCGAACTCACCGGAATGATGGTAGCGATTTGGGAACTCAGGCCTGGAACCGAGGCACCTGCCACTCAAGGAATGGTAGAGTTGAGAGGACTACATCCACTAGCCTTGGGGTAGTTATTCAAGAAACACACTACATTTACTATCCGCCTTTCTTGTTTACAGCCTCTAAGTACTGTATTATGTTCGCTCTTCTGAGTCGCGGCTTCCCGACCAGCCCTGCGATGAGCGACTTCGAAAATCCCATTTTCGATGTCGAGGTGTCCAATGTGGAAAAAAGAAGATGCAAAGTCTCAAGGAGTTGCTGAGAATTCCTCAGCTGCCTCCGGTTTAGGTACGTCACAGAGCTCTGATTCCTCCAATTCTTTTTCAGCTTCTTCGCGAGCCTCTGCAAGTATCAGCCAGGGAATCAAAATCAAAGGCGAAGTGACCGGGACCGAAGATTTGTTTGTCGACGGTGTTGTCGAAGGAAAACTGAACCTCACCGCAAACTGCTGCTTGACTGTTGGGCCCAACGGAAATGTGAAAGCCGATTTGATCGCGCGCGAAATCATTGTGCGCGGAAGAGTCGAAGGCAAAGTCACCGCGCGGGATAAGCTCCAAATCGGCAGCACCGGCCAGATTACCGGGGAAGTGCAAACCGACCGTTTGGCTATCGAAGACGGGGCGACTTTGCGGGGAAAGGTCGAGGCTGGCAAGCAAGTGAAGCCGGCTGAGACCAGGACAATGGACAGCAAGACTGCTGCGGCCGCTGCTGCCGCATCTACCTCCCTTGGTTCTGGAACGGTGGCAGACTGATGAGTTTTCTCAACAAACTCGGGATTGGGGTTGGTAGCACGCAAGGAGTGCGTCACGAAGTTACCGGGCCGATTCACCTGACCTCTCGCGCGCGCACTCCCGCGGCGGCTCCTCCTCAGGCAGGCTCGCCTCGCGCGTCGCTGGAACGAGAATCCAACCGCCTTTCGAACGGCTTGAAGGAACTGCTTTGGAACCTGAATGGCCTGGAGCGCGGTACTCTTTTGGATCTCGGGCCTGCCTGGCAAACGACTTTGAGTTTCTTTATCGAGCGCGGGTTCCGCGTTTCTTCTGAAGACATTCTCCGGGCGTGGAAGAATTTTCTGAACGAAGAAGAGGCGCGTTTGAAGCAAGACTTCGCCGCCGGCGAAACCCTCGAAATGACCCCCAGTGCCCGGGCCGCGCGCTTCATGAAAGAGAATCTGCAATACCCGCGCAGTTCCTTTGATGCTGTGCTTCTTTGGGATCTCCTGGACTATCTCGAGCAAGCTGTGGTGAAGCAAGTTGTCGCGAGTCTGACAGAATTGTTGCGGCCCAGTGGCGTCGTCTTTGCGATGTTCCACACCAAGAAACCTGAAGGCTTCCAGCGCTATCGTGTCGTGGATTCGACTACGCTGCAAATGGTTCCGACCGCGGTCATTTGCCCGGCGCAGCGCGTTTATCAGAACAGGGAAATTCAGGACCTCTTTGGCCGCTATCGGACCATGAAATCCTTTATCAGTCGCGACCAGTTGCGCGAGACTCTCTTCATAAAATAAACTTCGCCGTCTTTTGTTCATCGCCAGGAAACACGTGAATTAGCCGATTCGCTAAATTTTCTCTTGCACCCAACGGTTTCGAGGAGTACAAGCAAGTCGTGAGCTCATTGAGCTCCGGAGGGAACATGACTCCACCGGGCTTAGAGCTGCACCAAAACTGAACGCACCACTTTTGCGGTGCGAGTCGTTCGAAAACGGTGCGTGCCGTTTGCGTGCTTTCGAGACGACAGAGTAATCAGCAAGGAGGGGAGCCGCCAGGCTCCCCTCCTTGTTTTAATTGGCGATTAATGCTTGGACGAACTCTTGTGATGCCCGTGGCGCCGCGCGGTACTGTTGCGATGATGATGGTGGCGGTCGTGAGAGGACGCTTGATTTGAGGTTCTAGTCTGCTGCTTGTCTGCCGGCTGCGGGTTCGATTGTTTGGCATTGGCAGTATGCGAGGGAAGCGCAATCAAAGCTCCCACAACGAACACGAAACTCAAAACCCACTTCATTTGACGAATCTCCTTGCTGCAATTCCCCGGTGATGGTTATGTAATCATAAAATATCAGAAAAGTATTGGAAGGTCGAGGGAAGGCGCCTTCGTGGACAGAAGGCCGGACTTTGCCGCGGAACTTGTGAAGTGAGGGACAGGTGGACTGCGGGAGCTCGGTCAGAGCTTGGATCCCTTAGTTCCCGGCCTTGAGCTGTTCCAGCCACCGAATGGCATCGCGCTGGTTGGCAATGATCTGCGCCTGCCAGACGAGGGCAACGGACATGGCGCTCATGATAAGGAGGCAAAAAATCAGGGTAACGCCGATGTGCGACTCGCGAATCTCACTCCGAAAAACGCGGCGAATCCATTCCATGGTTGGAGTTCTCCTAGTACTTTCCTTGCGAGCCGACGCGGATTCGTCGCCTGTCCTTAAAATCTTAGCAATCGCAGCGCCACACGCTGAGCATCCCGCAGTGGCACCAATCGTTTAGAAAACAAGCTGTTTATCGAAAAATTAGAATACCTTTCCCCAAAACAAGCCAAATAGCGCTATGCAAATTTACTCTTGAATTGTGCAATTCTTTTTCGCACGCCTAGGATTTTGGAACGACGCTCTCCAGCACCCGGTCCCAAACTTCTGGCGTGAGCAACGGGACCTTGTCAATCCGGCCGCGTAGTCGTCCGTTGGCGGACAATTCGAAACGATCCTCCAGCTTGCGATCTGCCAGCAGAATGTTCCTGTCGCAGAAAGGAAACAGGTCCGCAGCAAGATCCGCCGTTGCTATCGCCACGGAATGAGCATGGTATCGCAGCGCCCGGTCATAAAGCTTAGTCAACGCGTTAACGCATCGCTGGATGCTTGCCCCAACGGCGGCCGACCACAGCACCCCGTGCTGGCGGAATTCCATTCTGCGTTTGCGGCCTTCCGCAAGGAACTGCTTCACCTGGGTGTCCGAGGCGCCTGCAAAGAAGAACAACTCGTCAAAATCGCGCTGCCGGGCCAATTCTGCCTCGCGCGCAGGCAGCCCCGTGTTTTGCGCAAGCTCCCGAAGCGAAAGCGAGCGCAAGGTTACAATAGGTACGCTCGTCTCCTGGGAAAGCGCTTCCAGGGCGTCAGCCGCCGCGGGCAGCGCCTCAGCGGAGGGAATGCACGTAAAGCGGCCAAGCCTCAGCGTGGAGGTTTTGGCCGCGCGCGGACCAGCAGAATCCGGGCGCAGGTGAAAATAATCCTCAGGCAGATAGACGCCGCATCCCTCTTCGGCAATGAACGGATGGGCATGGCCCAACTTTCGGCGTGGCTCGTCAAATTGGAGGCGCGAGCGGGTGGTCAGCCAAACCGCAGGTATTCCCTGGTGATCGAGCGCGGCCGTGAATTCATCAAAGCCGGCGATGCTTTTTCCGATCTCCGGAAGCAGAGTATCAACCGCTATATAAAGAACGCTGGACGTCTGGCGCAAACCAATCTCCGAAACCTAGGAAAGCAATTCTAGCGGATTTGGATTGCTCTTGGCGGGAACAGCAACAAAAAAAGGCGGGCAGAAACTTCTGCCCGCCTCTCGCACACCCGGCTGACTCAGCCAGGGTTCTCTCTTTGTTAGTTGCCAGACTTTGTTGCGGCGGAGCTGGCTTCCTGATTCGCCTTCGGAATGCTAACGTATCCGCTGATCGTGTCTTTGCCGATCTTGTTGATGACGATTTCTTCGGGA
>WNGL01001480.1_pt1 | contig 28876 bp, 30 predicted proteins | sample 5400591 | NCBI WGS metagenome assembly WNGL01 (sample SAMN13153377, study PRJNA577476) | soil metagenome | isolation source: 80 cm soil or saprolite under Garry oak tree replicate 1 | place: USA:California | collected 2016-06-15 | reverse complement strand
TTCTCCCGCTGCTTGAACGTTCGCAGCTTCGATCCCTCCCGCTTCAAAAAGTTCTCGGCAATCGACGCCAAGGTGTCGGCCCTGGTTCTGGCGACGTCGAGCCGGGCGGCGGACTGCGCCTCGCCGGGATCGCGCTTCTCAGCCACGTCCTTTGCGGCCACGGCGGCCAGGACGCGCGCGTCCGCCAGCGTCGTGCCGGCCGGGAACGTGAGCTTGGCGGCCTTGCCGTTACCGGGTCTTCGATATCGAAATAGGAAGCTCTTATGGCCGCTCGATTGCACTCCGATCCTCAACGGCGAGAGCACGTCCCGAACCTCGTAATAGGCGCCCTGCGGCCTCAAGTTCTCGATCGTCTTGGGCGTCAGCCTCACCCGCGGCCGGTTCTGCTTGTTCATGGTGTTTACCTCGACCCCGTCTGCAGGTAACGAAAGCCGGCTTCTGCGGCCGTTACCTAGCGTCCACGAATGTCGTAGGTTTGCACCGTATCCGCAAGGGAAAACGCGGTCTACCGGGCAGAAAATGTCACCGGGTGTCCACGGTTGACCATGCTGCCCTCCTGATACTGGCGCATTGGAAAATCGGGGAGAACACGGCAATGAAAGCGAAACATGTACGCCGGCTGCTGTTGACGGTGCTCGGAATTGGTGTGGCTGGAACGGCAATTGGAAGCGCGCAAGCGTCCAGCGACATCTTTGCCAGACAATTTCTCGACAAGGGGGCGGAAATGAAGATCCCCAACATGGTCTACGATCCAAAGTTGCAGATGATGGTGGACCCGGTTACGCTGCAACCGATCTATCAGAAGAACGATCAGATGCAGTTGGCGAAAGTGACGGCCGGCTGCGGCGACTGTCCGAAATACGACACTCCGTGAGGCGCGGGTTGCGACGGGGAGCCCTGCAGTCGTAGTAAAGGGTTGCCTCTGAGCACCAAGATATTTGGCGAACAGCCGACCTCGAACGTTGACGCGTGGTGATGAAGACTGTTCTGCTCATCACCGCGCGCTTCGATCCGACGGCGGACCTGCTCCTCACCGAACTGCGACGCCGCGATGTGCCGTGCGTGCGCTGGAACACATATGAGTTTCCTCTCGAATCGGCTCTGACCTACCGCGCCACGAATCACGGCTTCGCCGCGGAGATCGTCTCCGACGGCCGCATGGTCGATCTCGACACCGTTGGCAGCGTTTGGTGGCAGTGGGATCAGCCGGGCGGGTTCCCGGCAGATCTCGTTGGCGCGGAGCGACGCTTTGCGGAAGCCGAAGCTCAGCTGGCGCTTACCGCATTGGTGACGGGGGCAATTTCGTTTGGATCAATCACCCCACCCGCGAACGGCTCGCTCTGTCCAAACCCGCTCAGTTGTTCATCGCGCGGCAGGTCGGATTGGACATTCCCCGGACCATTATCAGCAATGACCCTGCCGAGGTCCGGCGGTTCATCGAGCAGTCGGGGACGCCAATCGTTTACAAGGCTTTTTCTCAGCCGAGAAACATGGACGGCAACGTGCTCTATACCGGCCTCGTCACCGACGAGAAGCTCGAGAACCTCGATCGCATTCGCTTGACTCCCGGGATTTTTCAGGAGCGTATCGAGAAATCCCATGAACTGCGCATCACGGTGGTCGGGTCGCACGCCTTCAGCGCCAGGATCGACTCCCAAGCGCATGCCGAAACCAAGCTGGATTGGCGGCGTGCGCAGCACGATGTCGGATACCAAGCGGTCGATCTGCCGCACGAGGTGGAGGCGAAGATCCATGCATTCATGCGGGCGTTCGGGTTGATCTATGGGGCATTCGATTTCATAGTGACGCCGGAGGGGCGTTACGTGTTTCTCGAAGTCAATCCGGGAGGTGCGTATATGTGGGTCGAGTGCGCAACCGGTCTCGGCATCACCCCGGCGCTCGCCGACGCCCTCACCGATCCGTGCCGGGCCTAGATGGTCTGCTCCTGTTCAGGGCGGGTTCGGGGCTTCAGAGCGGCATGGCGGCCATCTCTGGCCTAATGTTCTGCTTCAACCAACAACAAGGAGAGAACGGTGAAAAAATTTGTTTTTTTGTGCACTACGGCTTTGAAAAGCCCACACCAGAAATCATGGCAGGCTGGGGCAAGTGGTTCGAGTCAATGAAAGACCATATCATCGACATGGGGGGCCATTTCAGGGGCGGTCGAGAAATCTCGAAAGCTGGAACCAAGGATTTGCCACTGGGACTTGAATCCATCACCGGCTTCACGATTGTGAGCGCCGACAGCCTTGATGATGCAGAGAAGATGGCGCAGAGCAATCCGTACATATCGAGCATCAGGGTCTATGAAGTGATGTCGAAGTAGACTTGCCCTATTCGTGAATAGGGTAATCACGAACAGTAATTATCAGCTTGAGAAACGACGCCCCGGCTTTGCCGGGGTTTTCTTTTGCTCGGTGTTATAAGCGGAACACCTACTAATGGACATTCGACCGAGGAAAAGTTGACCCGAGCACAATCGCGGGAATCAGATCAGCATGGCCGCCAAAATCGCAAACCCATTCGTATCAATTAGACTGGCCCGCAATCGCTACCCCGCGGCAAGGCCCGGGATCGGCACCCCAAAGCTCTGCAGGATCAGGATCGCGTTGAGCAGCAGCACCACCGCGGTCCCGATCCTCGCCGCGACCGCGGTGAGCCGGCCGTTGGCGAACCGGCCCATGATATCGGCGCGTCCGGTGAAGCGGAGCAGCGCGATCATCGGCAGCGGCAGGGCGATGCTGAGCACGACCTGGCTCGCCACGAGTGCCTCCGTCGCATTCACGCCGAGCGCGACGACCACGAAGGCGGGCGCCATCGTCACCAGCCGCCGAACCCAGACCGGGATGCGGAATCCGACGAAGCCCTGCATGATCACCTGGCCGGCCATGGTTCCGACCGCCGAGCTCGAGATGCCGGATGCGAGCAGGGAAAGCAGAAACACGCCCGCCGCGCCGGCGCCGAGCAGCGGGGTCAGCGTGTGATAGGCCGTCTCGATCTGAGCGACGTCGCTGTGTCCGGCGTGGAACGCACCCGACGCCGTCATCACCATCGCCATGTTGACCAAGCCGGCGAGCGCGAGCGCGATGACGACCTCGTGGTTGGAGATGCGCACCAGCTTCTGCCGCTCCGCCTCGTCGCGCCCCGGGGTGCGCGCCTGGGTCAGGCCGGAATGCAGATAGACGGCGTGCGGCATGACCGTGGCACCGATGATGCCGACCGCGAGCAGCAACGCCCCGCCGTCGGCGATCTGCGGCAGCACGGTATGCACGGCCGCGGCGCTCCAATCGACCGGAGCGATGAAGATCTCGACGAGATAGCAGAGCGCGATGACGCCGACCAAGGTGCCGATGATCAGCTCGAACGGCCGGAAGCCGAAGCGTTCGAACGTCAGGATGCCGTAGGTCAGGAGCCCGGTGATCGCCATCCCGGCCAGCAGCGGCATCCCGAACAGCAACGAGAGCCCGATGGCGCCGCCGAGGAACTCGGCAAGATCGGTCGCCATGGCGGCGATCTCGCTGATGACCCACATGGCCCAGACCACCGGCCGCGGAAATTGCTCGCGGCACATTTCCGCGAGATTGCGTCCGGTGACGATGCCGAGCTTGGCCGAGAGCGCCTGAAACAGCATCGCGATCAGATTGGCCAGCAGCACGACCCACAGCAGGCCGTAGCCGTATTTGGCGCCCGCCTGGATGTTGGTCGCGAAATTTCCGGGGTCCATGTAGGCGATCGAGGCGACCACGGCCGGGCCCGCGAAGACGAGATAGGCGCGCACGCCTCGCCGCCGCCCGGCCAGCACCTCGCGCGCCGCCGCGGCCGTCCGCTCGGAGAGCGACCCCCGCGCGGCGATCGATTCCGTCATGGGATCTCCACGGAGGTCCGCCCTTGGGCCATCCGCCATACTAGCTACTTGCGAATCGTTTGCAATTGGGCGGTCGAGCCTCAGCTCTTGCCATTTTCGGACATCCGGCCGAACCGGTTGGTCTTGGGGAAGCCTTTCGGGGCCAGCCTGCCGGCGTCGGCGCGATTGCCGCGCCAATCGCCGAGGTCCCGAATGGATAGGGTGTAGGTCCGCCCGGCCGGATCGATCCAGGTCAGGCCGTCGGCGGCCTGGAAGGTTTTGACGTCGGAGAGCCCGCCGTCCTTATATCGCTGCAGCCGCACCCCGCGCCCGCGCGTCATCTCCGGAACCTGCTCAATCGGGAAGATCAGCATCTTGCGGTTCTCGCCCACGCTCGCCACGAGCTCGCCTTCCACCGGCGCAATTGCGCGCGCCTCATCGGGCAGGTCGACGTTGAGCACCTGCTTGCCCTTGCGGGTATTGGCGACGCACTCGTCCTCCGGGACGACGAAGCCACGTCCGGCGCCGCTGGCGACCAGGAACTTGCGGCCGCCGCGGAACGGGAACACGGTCACGACGTCGGCCTCCTGCTCGATGTCGACGAAGAGCCGGATCGGCTCGCCGTGGCCGCGGCCGCCGGGCAGCTTCGAGGCTTCGAGCGTGTAGAAACGGCCGTTGGTGGCGAACACCAGGCATTTCGAGGTGGTCTCGGCGAAGAACGAAAGCTTCAGCCGGTCGTCCGCCTTGAACGCGATGCCGGAGAGATCGGTGACATTGCCTCGGAGCGCGCGAATCCAGCCCTTGTCCGAGACCACGACCGTGATCGGCTCGCGCTCGATCATGGCGGCCTCGACCGCCGCCTCGTCGTGCTCGGGCGCCTCGCCGAAATGGGTGCGGCGCTTGCCGAGCGCGGTCGCCGGACCGAAGGTCTTGCGCACTTCCTTGATCTCGGCGGCGACGCTCTTCCACTGCAGCTTGTCGGAGCCGAGCAGCTTCTCGATCTCGCCCTTCTCCTCGCGCAGCGACTTGTCCTCGCGCCTGATCTCGATCTCCTCGAGCTTGCGCAGATTGCGCAGCCGCATGTTGAGAACGGCTTCGGCCTGCACGTCGGAGAGCTTGAAGCGCTTCATCAGCACCGGCTTGGGCTCGTCCTCCTCACGGATGATCTTGATCACCTTGTCGATGTTCAGGTAGGCGACGAGATAGCCACCGAGCACCTCCAGGCGATGCTCGATCGCGGCCAGGCGGTGGCGCGAGCGGCGCAGCAGCACGTCGCGGCGGTGGTCGAGCCATTCCCGCAGCGCCTCGGCGAGCCCGATCACCCGCGGCACGCGGCCCTTGACCAGCACGTTCATGTTGAGCGGAATGCGGCTCTCGAGCTCCGTGAGCTTGAACAGCGATTCCATCAGCAAGGTCGGATCGACGGTGCGGGCCCGCGGCTCGAGCACAAGCCGCACGTCCTTGGTCGATTCGTCGCGGACGTCGGCGAGCAGCGGCAGCTTTCGCTCGTTGAGCAGCTCGGCGATGCGTTCGATCAGCCGTGATTTCTGCACCAGCCAGGGAATTTCGGTGACGACGATGACGTAGGTGCCGCGCCCGGTCTCCTCCTTTTCCCAGCGCGCCCGGACCCGGAACGAGCCGCGGCCCGTGGCATAGGCCTCCGCGAGCGTTTCGCGAGGATCGACGATGATGCCGCCGGTCGGGAAATCGGGGCCGGGCACGAATTTCATCAGCTCGCGACTCTTGGCTCGCTTGTGCTCGATCAGATGGAGCGCGGCGTCGCACAGCTCCGCGGCATTGTGCGGCGGGATCGACGTCGCCATTCCGACCGCGATCCCCTGCGAGCCGTTGGCCAGCAGATTGGGAAAGGCCCCGGGCAGGACCACGGGCTCCTGCTCGCTGCCGTCGTAGGTCGGTCGGAAATCGACGGCGTCCTCCTCGATGCCGTCGAGCAGGAGCCTTGCGACTTCGGTCAGGCGCGATTCGGTGTAGCGCATGGCGGCCGCGCTATCGCCGTCGATGTTGCCGAAATTGCCCTGGCCGTCGATCAGCGGATAGCGTTGGGAGAAATCCTGGGCGAGCCGCACCAGCGCGTCGTAGATCGCCTGGTCGCCATGGGGATGGAACGTGCCCATGACGTCGCCGACGATCTTCGCGGATTTCTTGAACGTCGCGCCCGGATCGAGCCGGAGCAGGCGCATGCCGTAGAGGATGCGCCGGTGCACGGGCTTGAGCCCGTCGCGGGCGTCGGGAAGCGCCCGCTGCATGATGGTGGAAAGCGCATAGGCGAGATAGCGCTCCTCGAGCGCCTCGCGCAGCGCGATCTCCTGGACGGCGGACGGTTCCTGCGGGGGAATCAATCGTTTGCCCATGGACGATGGGTAATGCTTGGATCGGCGGCGAACAAGGGGCGAGGAGCGACCGCGGCAGGGACCGCAACAGGAGAAGGCTTATGCAAAAACTCATGCTCGCGGCGACCATAGCGCTTGCTTTCGGCTGGATCGGCCCCTCGCTCGCGTCGCCGGGGCCCGCGAACGCGGTCGCGATCAGCCGGGCGGTCGGCGCAGACTCGCCGGTGATGGAGGCCGGTTGCTGGTTTCGCCGCTGGTGCGGGCCGACCAAGTGCCATCGCCGCCTCGTGTGCCGTTGAGCCCGGACGAGCGGTTGCCAGGGCGTGGTCCGGTAGGCTACGCGTGGAGTGCCGCCATTTGAGATGAAAAGCGGGGATTTGGGATCGGCTCGCCTCGAAGGGGCCACGGGAGGGGGAAATGCGAAAATTGGGTTTCATGCTGATGACGGCCGCGATCCTGGCCGCGGCGCCGCTCATTTCGAGCGAGGCCGAGGCATTTGGAGCGGCTCGCATTCGGGCCGCCGTCGAAGGCTTGAACCTGGTCCAGGCCAAGCCCTGCCGGGAAAAGCGTTCGGGCTGGCACGGCTGGGGCTGGTACCCCTGCAAGGAGCCGGTGAACACCTGCGAAAAATGCCGCTGGCGCTGGGGCTACAAATACTGCTGGAAGGTCTGCTGACGCCGTTCCGGGCAACGCCTAGCCGGCGGCACGCCTGGTCTGCAGGATCGCGGCGAGGAATTGGGCGCGCGCTTGCGGCTCCGCCTCGCCGCGCGGCGCGAACACATAGCGGTTGAGAAAGAAGCCCGTCAGCGCAAACCCATCCGCAAGCTCCTTCGGCGAAGGCGCGGTCCGGGGTTCCTCCTCGCCCAGAAACCGCGGCAGGCGCAGCAGTTTGTCCTCCCATGCCGCCCCCGCAGCGCGAGAGACCGCCCGGCCCGATTTCGGCGAGACATAGGCGAGGTCGACGGCCTCGCCGGTGACCGCGCACGCGCCGAGATCGAGGCCAAATCCGAGCTCGGCGATCAGCTGCAGCTCGAACCGCGCCACGGCTGCGCCGGCCAGGGCGCGATCGTGCAGCCGGTCGAGGATGGCCACGACGGCGTCGTACATGGCCGGGTGCGGGTCGCGCTCGGGGAGCAGGCGGCAGAGCGCGGCGAGGTGCGTCACCCCGAAGAGCGCATGCGACACCGGCAGGAACGACCCTACCCGCAACTGCAGGCCCTCGACCACGAAATGTCCGAGATGCTCGTCGAGCCGGGCCCGCCACACCGCGCGGACGGAGTTGCCCGGCTGCAGCACCGGCCGCATCCGCGAGCCGGCCCCGCCGCGAACGAGACCGAGGTGCCGGCCGTGCTCGCGGGTCATCAGCTCCAGGATCGCATTGGCCTCGCCGTGGCGACGCACGCCGAGCACGATGCCCTGGTCGGTCCATTCCATGCGCTTGGTCCGTCTCGAATGCGGTTCAGCGTTCCGGGAACTCCAATCCCATCCCGCGGTAGCGCTCCGGATCCTCGCCCCAGTGCTCGCGCACTTTCACGAACAGAAACAGGTGCACCGGAGCCTCGATCGCTTCCGCGATCTCCCGGCGTGCTTCGGAGCCGATCGCCTTGATCGTCCGCCCGTCCTTGCCGAGCAGAATTTTCCGCTGACTCTCGCGCTCCACGAAGACAGTCTGCTCGATTCGCACCGAGCCGTCCTTCAATTGCTTCCATACATCGGTTTCCACCGTCGAGCGATACGGCAGCTCCTGGTGCAGGCGCAGATAGAGCTTCTCGCGGGTGATCTCGGCGGCGAATTGGCGCAGCGGCGCGTCGGTGAGCTGATCCTCCGGGTAGTGCCACGGGCCTTCCGGCACGCGCGCGGCGAGCCAGCGCTTCAGGTCCGCCACGCCGTCGCCGGTGAGCGCCGATATCATGAAGGTCGTTTCGAACGCGACGGCCTCGTTCAATCGCGCCGCAAGCGCCAGCAATCCGGGCTTGGGCACGAGATCGATCTTGTTCAGCACGAGGATTTTCGGCTGCCGCAACGGCGCGAGCCGCTCCAGGATGGCGCCGGCCTCTTCGTCGAGGCCGCGCGGGGCATCGATCAGCAAAGCGATGAGATCCGCATCCTGGGCCACGCCCCAGGCGCCGGTCACCATCGCCCGGTCGAGCCTGCGCTTGGGAGCGAAGATGCCCGGCGTATCCATGAAGATCAGCTGGGAGGTATCCTCGACCGCGATGCCTCGGATGAGCGTGCGGGTCGTCTGCGCCTTGTGGGTGACGATCGATACTTTCGAGCCGACGAGCGCGTTGACGAGCGTCGACTTGCCGGCATTAGGCGCGCCGATGACGGCGATGAAGCCGCAGCGCCGCCCGCCACGTTCACCCGTTTGACTGGGGTCGTCGACATTCTTGGTACCGGCCATCGTACCGAAAGCCCTGTGAAACAATAAAATGGCCGGCACGCGTGACCCGGCCAACGCGGTGGCATTGGCCGGTCGCAAGCTTCGGTCCTGGCGCTATACGCCGCGAAACAACTCCACCCGTCGCTCGATACCCCGCGAGTGCTTCACGCCGCCTCGGAGTCCAAGAGATCCACGAGCCGGTCGGGCGCGATCACCATGGCATCGTGGCCGGCCTTGATCTCGACCATGCTCCATCCGGCGGCCTTGACCCAATTGCGGCTCGCTTCCAGCGGCTTGTAGATCGGGTCGGTGCACACGATGTAGCTCACCGACACGCCGTTGCCGACCTTGTGCTCGAGCTTGAGCGGCGAGACGAACGTATTGAACGGATGCGGGGTGAAACGGTTCGCGACGAACTGCGTCTGCGCCGCGTCGGTGATGCCGAAGGCGGCAGGCGGCGGCGCCGGAATGCTCAAGCCGCCGCTCGACTCCTGAGCCGCCTTGGTGCGTGCCTCGACGACATCCTTGGGCAGCTGGCCGAACACGCTCTGACCGTTCTCCAGCATGACGGCGTCGAGATAGACGAGCCGGCGGATCCGGTCCCGCATGCGGTCGGCGACGCCGGAGATGGCATTGCCGCCGAAGCTGTGGCCGACCAGCACCACGTCGTTGAGATCTTCCCACTTGAGCACATTGGCGATGTCGGTGATGAAGACGTCGAGGTCGATGGATTTGGACAACAGGTGCGAGCGCTCGCCGAGCCCGGTCTGTGTCGGGGCGAGCATGGTGTGGCCGCGCCCGCGCAGGACCGACGCAACCTTGCTCCAGCACCAGCCGCCGTGCCAGGCGCCGTGAACGAGCACGAAAGTCTTCGACGTCACCGCCGCCCTCCCGGGCGCAGCGCCTGCGGCCGCCAGAACCGCGGTCGTGGCGAGAAATGATCGACGATCCATGAAACCCTCCCTGATGCGAGCGCGCCCGAGCCGCCTCCACCTCGGGATTGTACGCACTAGCGACCCGGACTGCCAGCACGCCGCAAACCGGCGCTCGATTCTAGCCGTGTCCGATGTAGTCCATCCGGCCGCCGTCCACCGTCAGCGTCTGTGCGGTGATCCAGCCCGACTCCGGCGAGACCAGGAACGCGACCGCATTGGCGATGTCCTCCGGTTCGCCGATGCGACCCATCATCGCTCGTGCGGCGAGACGCTGCTCCGTCCCCTGCCAATCCGCGGCGCCACGGCCGCGCTGCGTCATGTCGGTGCGCACGAAGCCCGGCGCCACCGCGTTCACGCTGATGCCGTGCGGACCGAGCTCCATGGCAAAGCGCCGCGTCAGAATCAGCACCTCGGCCTTGGTTGCCGCGTAGAACGCATTGCCGGGCAGCGCGGTGCCGATCGCCGCGATCGAGCTCACGTTGACGATCCGGCCGTAGCGCCGCGTCCGCATGCCGCCCATCACCGCACGCGTGGCATAAATCACGCCGTCCACATTGACCTGGCGCATGCGCGCGACCTCGTCCCGGTCGTAGCTGTCGAGCGTGCCCTGCCAGGAAATGCCGGCGTTGTTCACCAGGATCGTCACCGGCCCCAGCTCGGCTTCGGCGCGGGCGACCATGGCGTCGACCGCCGCCGCATCCGCGACATCCGCCGCCACTGCGATCGCCCGCCCGCCCGCGGCCGCGATCTCCGCGATCAGCGCTTCGGCCGCATCCGCTTGCGCGGCATAGTTCACGCATACGGCGGCGCCGCGTTGCGCGAGCAGCCGCGCCGTTGCTCGGCCGAGGCCGCGGGCGCTGCCCGTCACCACAGCCACTTGGTCACGCCATTGCACGATGTGCCCTCTTCGTAACGATCGCGCCGCCGGTCCTGCGAACATCCGAAATGCACCGGAAGCGGCTAGTTTCCTGGACCAAAACGGCTCGGCAGTACGATGCGACTTGGTGGCGTTCGCGCGTGGGGGGTCGATGCAACGCCGTATCCTAAGAACGATCATTCAGGAGGTTTGGCAAGCTCCTCGAAACCCTTCCTCACGCGCTCGGCCTCGGCCTTAGTCGGGCAATCGGGGCTTCGATCTCGGGTGACGTCCGGCGCCGCGCCGGCGACGGATCGAAGCCGGAGCGGCGGCATGTTTCGAACGGCGCTTGCGGAAAGAGCGGAGTGGCCTCACAGCCACGTCGTTGCGTTCATCAGCCATCCCGGCATCGTGCGCGTCAGATTGGCCTCGACAACCTTGTCGAGACCCGTGAGGACGAACAGGCCGACGGCAGCCAACGCTACGCCCATGGCCGGTTTGCCGATGCCCGAGAGCCGCCACAGACGATCGCGGCGGGCGAGCATGGTTTGCCGCGAGCCGTAGGCCAGCGCGAGAATCGGCGTGGCGGCGCCGAACGCGAACAGCGCCATCGCCGCTGCGGCATAGACCAGGCTGCCGCCCTGGGCGGCGAAAGCCACGGCGGCACCGAGCGTTGGTCCCGCGCACGGCGACCAGACCGCGCCGAGAAGAACGCCGAGCATGAACTGCCCGCCTATGCCGCCGGGGTTCAGACGTTCGAGCAATCGATTGACGCCACCCGCCAACGGCGCCGCTATTTGCGTCAACCGGGTCTGTAGATCCGGGATCAGAAGGACGATGCCGAAGCCGGCCATCAGCGCAGCGGCCGCATATCGCAAAACGTCCGCATCCAGGCCGCCGAGGCCCAATCCGAGCGAGGCGATCAAGATGCCGATCGCGGCGAAAGAACCGGACAGCCCGACGGCAAGCGCCAGCGGCGCCAACGCGTGCTGCTCGAGCGCGCTCACAAGCAGGACAGGAAGCAACGGCAACACGCACGGCGAGAGCGTCGAGAGCGCACCGGCCGCGTAACTGAGCGCCAAACTGCCGATTGCGGCCATCACCGGGCCATATCGACCAAGGCTCGGATCCGAGCCGGATCCGTCTCGCCGATCGATCGCCCGATTTCCTGCTCGCCCTGGAACAGGATCAATGTGCTCTGGTAGCGGACACCAAACTGTTTCAGGACGGCCTTCTCGGAGTCGAAGTCGACCTCGTAGACGATCAGATTCGGCTTCTCCCGTTCCAGCCGCTCGACGATGGGGCGCTGCTTCCTGCAGGTCGGGCACCACGGCGCGGTGACGTCGACCAGGATGCTCCTGCCGGCGGCTTGCGCCTGTTGAAACGCCTTGGCGTCGAATGGTTGCGCCGCCTGCGCGGCGAAGACGATGGCCAAGACCGCCATTCCGATGACGAGACCGCTTATCTGTTTCGACATGTCCGACTTGCTCCGCCAAAGGCAATTCGGGCCGATATGGCCCCCTATGGCCCGTGTGAAGTGATTTCGCCGGCGGGCGGCAGGAAGTTACATTGCGCAGCGAGACAATTGCGCAGCGAGACAAAAGAAAGCCACGCCGACCGATCGCCAGCCCGGGCACCCCGGATGCCGGCTTCCGATTGGGACAGATGAATTCACCCGACAGTGAATTCGCGGTGAGGCGGAAGGAGGTTACATAGACGAACCGGAGCTGCCGAGCCCCGAGACATGACCCTAAAATTCCGTCACGGGCGGCGCAGCTCGGTTTCGAACAGCCGAAATCGGCTTTTTGCCGCATCGCTCTTGGCCTGCGCGATCAGACGCGCCGCCTCACCGCCGTGCGGCAGAGTTTGCAGCAGCTCGCGATAGACTTGGGTCTCGTAGTAATCATCGGGATCAACCTCCAGCCACACGCGCGCGCGCGCTGCCGGTCCAGGGCATCTCGATGGCGGCCGTTTGTTCCGGCAGCAGCCGCGTGTCGGAGATTTCGGTCCATTGCTCGTTTTCGTAGCTGACGCGGCGGGCTATCAGGTGCGAACGAAGCGTCTCCGGGCGAGGCTTGCCCTCGGCATCAAGCGCGATGGCATTCATCACCACGCGCGGGGTCACGTATGTGGGAAATGCATGTCCCGCCCCGGTATTGGCGATCTCGAAGCGCACCCCGGCGGCGTCGCTCGTGATCCGCGGCGTGAGAGCCGCAGCGACCATTGCCGGATCATGGATGCCGCGCCACAGGTGCCGGCGATCGGGCATATGGCAAGTCTGGCACGTGACCTGCCGGCTCGCCTGAGGGCTGGCCTTCCATTCCACGTAGGTGTTTTCCAGGGGCTTGCCGTTGACCGCCAATTCCGCCGGGAACTGATGACAGCCGCTGCAGAATTCCGGCGAATCGAAGAAAGTCGTCCGGAACACTCCACCGTGGGGCGCGGCAAGTTCGCTCTGCCCGGTCGCGCCGCTGTTCCGCTGCGGCGGTCCAAATCGACGATGGTGGCGGACATGGCATCCGCCGCAGCCGTTGCCTGCCGACGCAAGCCCTTGTTGCTCGGGACGATGCGCCAATCCCACGGTCCGTGCCGCCTCGAACGCGGCGTGCTGCTCGGCCAACGGCGCATGACAGCGCATGCACTCTGCCGTATCCGCCGCGTCGAAGCTCAATAGCTGCCCGACCAGCCCCGGCGAAAATGCCTGTGCGTGGCGCGACGTGCGCCATTGCTGCAGTTGATCGGCGTGGCATTGGCCGCAATCTTCGGGTGCCAGGGATCGCTCCAATGAGGTCCAGTCCGGCGGCAGCTTGCCCTGGCTCGCAAGCGGCGCGCGCCAGAAGCCGGACGGGTCGAAGCCGTGCCCCTGCGTGCGGGCGCTGATCGCAGCCAGCATCATCACGGCGACCACAAGGATGGCCAGCGCCACGGGAACGGCGCTTCGGCGTGAAAAGCGCGGCAACGTTCGTCTCATTTCATTGCGGCATTCGGGCAAGACGCGGCGGCGCACCAGGCCGCACACCCATTCGGTATTCGCCGGACTGCCGAGAAAGGTTTCAGCCTGCTCGCGAATCGCAAGGCAGTCCGCGTTCGGACTAGCCGCGATCGGGCTGCGCTTCGAGCACGTCGCATCCTGGTGGATGTAACCTTGCGTCCTCCGACAACGAAATAGCTGTCGTAAACGTGCTCGATCGGCAGGCCTGCCGGTACGCCTGATACAAATGGGGGCTGAAGATGCAAAGATTGTTCGGGATGTCGGCGCTCTCGGTGATGCTGACGTTAGCAGCCGGAGCCATGATACTGAGCGGCGATCGGGCCGTGGGGCAAACAAATCCCTGTGCGTCCAAATCGGTGAATCCGGGTGCCGCCAAGGCCGCCAATCCTTGCGCTCCGAAGCCGGCGGCCAACCCTTGCGCGGGTAAGCCGGAGGTCGATTCCAAGCTGATATTGCGTCCGAAGGCCACAAATCTGGCCGAGGGAAATCGGGCGCAATTGATCAAACAGGGCCAGGCGCTGTTCAACGACACCAAGCTCAGCACCAACGGCATGTCCTGCATGAACTGCCATGCCGACAACGCCAATTTCGCCGCGAGCTTCACCACACCCTACCCGCACCGGATGGCCATGGCCGCGGAGAAGAGCGGGGTGGAACAAGTTCGCCTCGATGAAGCGATCCAGTTCTGCATGATCGTTCCCATGCAGGCGAAGCCGTTGTCTTGGAGCTCGCGCGAGCTCTCGGCGCTGACCGCCTACATGGGCGAATTGCAGACCGCGGTTCGCAAAGAGACGGCGGGCGCTACCGGCAGCAAAAGCGCCAACCCGTGTGCCCCCCAAGCGGCAAATCCCTGCGCGCCCAAGAAATAGCGGACGTGGCTCGGATCCGCGCCGATCTTTCACGAGCCTTTCACGAGCGAAGGAGAAACGACGATGAACACCTTGCACAAATCGCTGCTCTCGCTGGCGGCGGCCATTGCGGTCGGCGGCCTGGTCTCGGCGATCCCGGTGACGGCCATGGCACAGGCTGCCAATCCGTGCGCCCCCAAGGCCCAGTCCACCGTGAAGCCGGACGCCAAGGCCGGCAATCCCTGCGCGGCGAAGCCCGCTGCTCCCAAAGCCGCGAACCCATGTGCGCCCAAGAAATAATTCTGGCCGCAAGCTGACCGCTCGCCGCGGTTGGAGCGCCTCAGCTATCGATCCCTTCGGATTCGACGCCTTCGCGCGCGAGCATGGCGGCAGCCGCCGCCTGCTCGGCCGCCCGCTTCGAGCGGCCGAGCCCCTCCGCCGGCTGGCAATCCGCGACCTCGACAACGACCCGGAACTCGGGATCGTGGTCGGGTCCCGAGCGCTCGATCTCGCGGTAGAGCGGCGCCGGCATGCCGCGGGCCTGGGCCCACTCCTGCAGCATGGTCTTGGCGTCGCGCAGCGGGCGCTTGGGCTTGAGCGTGCGTTCCTGCCAGAAGCGCTCGATCAGGCCCGCGGCCGCCGCATAGCCGCCGTCGATGAATACCGCCCCGATCAGCGCCTCGCAGATGTCCGCCAGGATCGCGATGCGCCGGCGGCCGCCGGCGTTGACCTCGGAGGCGCCGAGCTTCATGGCCGGTCCGAGCTCCATGGCCCGGGCGACGTCGGCGCAGGTCTCCTTGCGGACCAGATCGGCAAGCCGCCGCGACAGCTCGCCCTCCTCGGCGTCCGGGAAGGCGCGAAACAGCATGTCGGAGATGACGAGGCCGAGCACGTGGTCGCCGAGGAACTCGAGCCGCTGATAGCTGCCGGCGCGGTTCTTGCTCCCCGCCAGCGCGGAGATATGGGTCAGCGCGCAATCCAGCAGCGCCGGATTGCCGAAGGAATAACCGATCCTCAGCTCGAGTTCTTTGTGGGCCTTCGACTTGCGGCTCATCGAACCGTTGTGAGCAGCCGATCCCAGCGCACCGCCCAAGGCCAGCGCCAGACCTGCCAGGCTCGCGCGCCGTCGCCGATCGAGAAGAAGATGATTTCGGCCCGCCCGACGAGGTTCTCGAAGGGCACATAGCCGACCTGGGACAGCACCCGGCTGTCGGTTGAATTGTCGCGATTGTCGCCCATCATGAAATAATGGCCCGGCGGCACGGTGTAGACCGGGGTGTCGTCGTAGACGCCGTTCTCGACCCGGTCGAGCGTGGTGTAGCTCACTCCGTTCGGCAGCGTTTCGCGCCAGCGCTTGACCCGCACTGGGTGCCCCGGATCCTCGATGTCGACATAATCCTCGATCCGCTGGCGCTTGACCGGCTGATCGTTGATGTGAAGCAGACCGCCGATCATCTGGATGCGATCGCCGGGGAAGCCGATGACGCGCTTGATGTAGTCGACCGAATCGTCCTTCGGCAGCCGGAACACCACGACGTCGCCGCGTTGGGGTTCCCGCGCCAACATGCGCCCGGAGAACAGCGGCGGCGAGAACGGCAGGGAATAATGGCTGTAGCCGTACGCGTATTTCGACACGAAGAGGTAGTCGCCCACGAGCAGGGTCGCTTCCATCGAGCCCGAGGGAATGTTGAACGGCTGGAACAAGAACGTCCGGATGACGACAGCAATGATCAGCGCATGAACGATGACCCGAATGGTCTCGGCAAAACCGCCTTCGCGGCGCTTCGGCTCGCTCGACACGCTCATCGGCCCTCTCATGCCACGATCAGCCACTGGGGTTTCCCATGGGTTCGATGCGGCGCGCCCGCTACGGCGCTTCGCCAGACGAATGCGGCCCCATCCGCGGTCCGGAAGGGACATTCGTCATCCGGTGGGGAGGATCGGCAACTGCCGGCCGCCGCCCTTGTAGCGGCTCGGAACGAGCGGCGCAACGAACGCCGAGGCTCCCCTGCCCTCCTGTCGCGATTGTGATTCTCGGCCGCATGCCGTCGATCACCGCGCTCCGGTGCTCCTGCGAGTTCACGAGAGGAGCCCGGGCCCGGCTCGCCTGGGGAATGCCCGCAGGGCAAATAGGCGCGATTGCCACCCGGTCAAGCTGCGCAGGCTCTTTCCCGTCCGGGGAAAACCGCCGGAAGCGGAAAAACCGCAGCATTGCGGAATCCGGACCAAGGGGCCGGCCCGAATCGGGCAACAAGAAGCCCCGCCGAAGCGGGGCCCAAGTCAGGGAGGAAACGCCCCAAGAGGGGCAAATTCACATTACCTGAGTCGCGCGATCGACGCGAAGTTTTCCTTTGCCGTTGCGCCAGCGAGCTTGTGGACAGAGGGGACAAGCCACGAGATCCGCTATGGCTTCGCCGAAGGAACGGCGGAAATCACGACGATGGCCTGCGCGAGCGGCCCTTCGTCGGTGATGGTGACGTCGATGCGAGCTTCGGTTCCCGGCGGAGTGATCGCCGCGAGTCGATCGAGCGCGCCTCCCGTCAACCGCATGGTCGGGCGGCCCGAGGCGAGATTGACGACGCCCATATCGCGCCAGAACACGCCCTTGCGTATGCCCGTCCCCAGCGCCTTGGCACAGGCCTCCTTGGCGGCGAATCGTTTGGCGTAAGTAGCGCTCTGGTTCGCTCTCCTCTGCGCGCGCGTGCGCTCGGTCGGCGTGAACACCCGGCTCAAGAACCGTTCGCCATGCCGGCCGATCACCTGCTCGATGCGGCGAATATCGACGAGGTCGGACCCGATGCCGAGGATCATGAGACCGCCTTGCCGCGGCCGCGCTCCATCGCCGCCCGCATCGTCCGGATGCTCTGCGCGAAGCCGACGAAGAGCGCTTCGCCGACGAGAAAATGCCCGATGTTCAGTTCCACGATCTCGGAAAGGGTGGCGATGTGCTCCGCGGATTGGAAATTGAGGCCGTGCCCGGCATGGACCTCGAGGCCGAGCCGCCGCGCCAGGCGCGCGCCCTCCGATATGCGCTGCCATTCGCCCGCCGCGAGACGCTGGTCGTTGCCTGCGAGGGCATCGCACCAGGATCCGGTGTGAATCTCGATCGCCGGCGCGCCGATTTGCGCCGCAGCCGTGATCTGCGCCGGATCGGCGGCAATGAACAACGCGACCACGACCCCCGCCTTCGTGAGCGCGGAAACGATCGGCTCGAGAGCATTTTGCTGGGAAGCGGCATCGAGCCCGCCCTCGGTCGTGCGTTCCTGCCGCCGCTCCGGGACGAGGCACGCCGCATGCGGATGCGTTTTGAGCGCGATTGCCAGCATCTCCTGCGTCGCCGCCATTTCGAGATTGAGCGGCCTCGGGATTTCGGCTTTCAGCCGCGCGATATCCTCGTCGCGGATATGGCGGCGATCCTCCCGCAGATGCGCAGTGATTCTGTCAGCTCCGGCTTCGATCGCGACGCGGGCCGCCCGGACGGGATCGGGGTGATCGCCGCCGCGTGCGTTCCGAACCGTGGCGACGTGATCGATATTGATGCCGAGGCGCAGATGAGGAATTTCCGGCAAATGATTGTTCCCGAACAGGGTTGGACGGCCGCCGAACCGGGGATCCTAGCCGTTCACCCGTTCGGCATTCGCGACCACGTCCTTGGCGCGCAATTGTCCGATGATGGCGGTCAGGTGCTTGAGGTCATAGACCTCGAGATCGATCAGCAGCTCCGTGAAATCCGGCGAGCGGCGGGTCATGCGGATGTTGTCGATATTGCCGTCGTGCTCGGCGATCACTTGCGCGATCTGGGCGAGCGTGCCTGGCTCGTTCACCGAATGGACGGCGATGCGCGCCGGAAACCGGTGGGGGCTGGCATCCTCGATGTCCCAGCGCACGTCGAGCCAGCGTTCCGGTACGTCCTCGAAATCTTTCAGCGCGTGCGACTGAATGGGGTAGATCGTGATTCCCTCTCCGGGCGTCAGGATCCCGACGATGCGATCTCCGGGCACGGCTCCGCCCTCCGGCGCGAAGCGCACCGGAAGCTCGCCGGTGATGCCGCGGATCGGGATGGCCGTGGCTTCCGCCGGACCGGTGGGAACCTTGAATTTCACCGCCTTGGCCTTCTTGAGCCCGAACCAGCCGCTTTCTTTCGGCGGCGGGGTCGGCGCGGTGCGTTCCTCCTTGTAATCGGGATACATCGCCCGGGCCACGTCCGAGGACTTCATCTCGCCGCGCCCGACCGCCGCCATGACGTCATCGATCGAGCCACGGGCCAGCCGCGGCAGCGCTCCCTGGAGCTTTTCGTCGCTGTATTCCTTCTTGGCGCGCACGAACAGCCGCTCGACGATTCGGCGTCCGAGCCCGGCATATTGCTTGCGCACCGCGGCCCGCGTCGCACGCCGGATCGCCGCGCGCGCCTTGCCGGTGACCACGATCGATTCCCATGCCGCCGGTGGCGCGAGCTGCGCCCGCGAAGTCAGGATCTCGACCTCGTCGCCATTGGCGAGCTCGGAGACCAGCGGCGCGATCTTGCCGTTGATCTTGCAGCCGACCGCGGTGTTGCCGACGTCGGTATGGACCGCGTAGGCGAAATCGATCGGCGTCGCCTTGCGCGGCAACGCGATCAGCTTGCCCTTCGGAGAGAAGCAGAACACCTGGTCGTGGAATAATTCGAGCTTGGTGTGCTCCAGGAACTCTTCCGGATTGGAGCCTTCGGCAAGCAGCTCGATCGTGCGCCGAAGCCAGGCATACGCATTGGACTCGCGCGAGAGCATTTCGGTCGGCGAACCACGCGCGTCCTTGTAGAGGGCGTGCGCGGCGATGCCGTATTCGGCGATCTCGTGCATCGTTCGCGTGCGGATCTGCAGCTCGACGCGCTGGCGGCCCGGCCCGATCACGGTGGTGTGGATCGAGCGATAATCGTTCTGCTTCGGGGTCGAGACGTAATCCTTGAACCGGCCGGGCACCACCGGCCACGTGGTGTGCACGATGCCGAGCGCGCGATAGCACTCCTGGACGTCTCCGACCATGACGCGAAAGCCGAAAATGTCCGACAGCTGCTCGAATCCGACGGATTTGCGCTCCATCTTGCGCCAGATCGAGTAGGGCCGCTTCTGGCGGCCGTCGACCTCCGCTTGGATGCCGCTGTCGGCGAACTTGCTGGCGAGCTGGTGTTCGATGTCGGAAATCAGGTCCCGATTGCGCTCGGCCAAGGACTGCAGCCGCGCCAGGACCACATCGTAGGCGTCCGGATTGAGCTCGCGGAACGCCAGGTCTTCGAGCTCCTCTCGCATCCCGTGCATGCCCATCCGGGCGGCGAGCGGCGCATAGATGTCGAGCGTTTCCTCCGCGATCCGACGCCGCGCGTCCGGCGGCACGAAGTCGAGGGTGCGCATGTTGTGCAGCCGGTCCGCCAACTTGACCAACAGGACCCGCACGTCCTCGGCGATGGCGAGCAGAAGCTTGCGCAGGTTTTCCGCCTGGGCCGCTTGCCTCGAGACGAGGTCCAGCTTCTTGAGCTTGGTCAGGCCATCGACCAGCGTGCCGATATCCGGCCCGAACAGCTGATCGATCTCGGCACGCGTGACCGGCGTGTCCTCGATCGTGTCGTGCAGCAGGGCCGCCGCGATGGTGGCATCGTCGAGCTTGAGGTCGGTGAGGATCGCGGCGACTTCCAGCGGATGGGAGAAATACGGGTCACCCGAGGCTCGTGTTTGCGAGCCGTGCGCCTTCATGGCGTACACATAGGCCCGATTGAGCAGCCCCTCATCGGTATTGCGATTGTAGTGGCGCACGCGCTCGATCAGGTCGTACTGCCGCATGATCGGCGGCTTGCGGGATTTTCCCCTGATTTCAGCTAAATCTGGTTGATTGTTGAGAGCGCGCGTCAACAGCGCAGCAGAGCGTGGCTCATGCTGCATCCGCGACGGATCGGTAACCGACCGGGCCATGGCTTAACCCCGGCGAGCCACATTCGGGCCGCTCCAATGATTTCACCGACGATATCACGGCTGACCGCGGGTTTCGCAAGCAATTCGAGGCATGCTTGGCAAAACCCGAATGGCCCATGGTTCGAGGGCCAGCCGTCGTCCTGAGGTGCGAGGCGGGTGGTTCGAGGGCCCGCCGTCATCCTGGAGGTGCAAGGCGCGCAGCGCCGGCCCTCGAACGAGGGCTGGCCACCTCAGCATGAAGGGCAAGAGGATGGGTGACCGGGCCTCGAAGAACGGGCCGCGTTCACTCCTCTTCGTCGGTCTCGGGCTGCTCGGGTTCCTGCTCCGGAGGGGTCAGGCCTTCCAAGCCCTTGAGCAGCTCTTCCTCGGTCATGCGGTCGACAACGACCTCGGTATCGTCGGCATCCACCCCCTCGCCGGAGCCGCCGATGAGCGGCACGCTCTCGGACTCCGGCTCGTCCACTTCGACGTATTTCTGGAGCGAATGGATGAGGTCTTCCTTGAGATCGCCGGGGGAGATCGTCTCATCGGCGATTTCGCGCAAGGCCACCACCGGATTCTTGTCGTTGTCGCGGTCGACGGTGATCTGCGCGCCCGAGGAAATCATGCGCGCCCGATGGCTGGCCAGCAGCACGAGATCGAACCGGTTCTCGACCTTGTCGATACAATCTTCCACGGTGACACGGGCCATGGGCTCGCCGCTCCTTTGCCGTCAAGTCTTTGGAAATCCTGCCGTTAGCTAGACCCGGCGGGGGCAAAGCGCAAGGGCGAAATTTGTCTTGGCGCCGGGACCTGCCTCTGTTAGGCAACCGCCCGGAAGTCGTGCCGATCGGGCCGCTGTTTTTCCTGGACCGGGCACGAGGGTTGCGTTCGCTCAGCTTTGCAATTGACGCAACGCCGCGATCGCTCCCCAAGACCGACCGCTATCGGTTCCGCCGATCATTCTCGACGGGACGCCGACCGAATTGGTTTCGATCACGAGAGAACCAGCATGTCCCCTCCGCAAGAGAAGATCGCATTGTTCATCGATGGCGCCAATCTTTACGCGACCGCCAAGACGCTGGGCTTCGACATCGATTACAAGCGGCTGCTGCGCGAATTCCAGTCGCGCGGATATCTGCTGCGCGCCTTCTATTACACCGCGGTGATCGAGGATCAGGAATATTCCTCGATTCGGCCGCTGATCGATTGGCTCGACTACAACGGTTACACCGTGGTGACCAAGGCGACCAAGGAGTTCATCGACCAGACCGGCCGGCGCAAGGTCAAGGGCAACATGGATATCGAGCTTGCCGTCGACGCCATGGAGATCGCCGGCTCGATCGACCACATGGTGCTGTTCTCCGGCGACGGCGATTTCCGCTCCCTGGTGGAAGCCGTGCAGCGGCGCGGCGTGCGGGTCACCGTGGTTTCCACCGTGACCACTCAGCCGCCGATGGTCGCCGACGAGCTGCGCCGGCAGGCGGATATCTTCGTGGACATCGTCGAGCTGCAGCCGAAGATCGGCCGCGATCCGGCCGAACGCGCCGCCCGGGAGTCCCGGGAGCCCCGGCACACGCCGCAATTCCTGCAACGCCCCACGGCGCCGCAACGCGCCGGCGATGACGACGATTTCGAGGAAGATTGACAAACGCCACGACGCCGGGCGGGCCCGCCGAACCCGACCGTGATTGTCCGCGCTGCCCGCGGCTGGTGACTCTGCGCAGCACTCTGCGCAAGCGCGAGCCCAGCTGGTTCAACGCGCCGGTCCCCTCGTTCGGCTCATCCGAGGCGCGACTGCTCGTCGTCGGCCTCGCCCCCGGCCTGACGGGTGCCAATCGCACCGGTCGGCCTTTCACCGGCGATTTCGCCGGCGATCTGCTCTATGAGACATTGAAGCGGCACGGCTTCGCTCGCGGGCGCTATCAGGCGCGTCCAGACGACGGCCTGAGGCTGATCGATTGCCGCATCACCAATGCGGTGCGCTGCGTGCCTCCCGAGAACAAGCCGGCGGGCACAGAGGTCGCATCCTGCCGCGCTTTCCTGACGGGCACGATCGCCCAAATGCAGCGGCTGCGCTTCATCGTGGCGCTCGGCCGCGTCGCCCACGAGACCACCGTGGCCTCGCTCGGCGCTCGCCCCTCGACCGTTCCGTTCGAGCACGGCCGCGCGCATACGATCGGCGAGCTCACGCTTTACGACAGCTATCATTGCTCGCGCCAGAACACCAATACCGGCAGGCTTACGCCGGAGATGTTCGCCGCCGTGTTTGCCAAGATCCGCGCTCAATTCGACGAGCGGGCCTGAAGCCAAGCGATCACCTCCTCGGCGCTGCGGTCGGGAGGAAATACCGGATAAAATACGTGGACGATGGCGCCATCGTCGATCACGAGCACAAGGCGTTTGAGCAAGGTCATGCCCTTGAGCTGAAAGCTGGGCAGTCGCAACGCGCGTTGCAATTTCGTCTCGGCGTCGGAGAGCAGCGGAAACGGCAGGTGCAGCCGCTCGACGACTTCGCGCTGGTAATCGCTATCCTGTGTCGAAAGTCCGTAGACCCGCGCCACCCCCAGCGCCTCGAGCTCCCGGAAGTGGTCGCGGAACCCGCAGCTCTGGGGGGTGCAGCCGCGCGCGCCCGGAATGGCATCCCAGCCATCCGGCAACGGCACGCCTGGCCGGCCGGTGCGCGGATAGACGTAAACGATGGTCCGGCCGGATAAACGCGAAAGGTTGACCGAGCTGCCGTCGGTGGCCGCAAGCGAAAGGTCCGGCGCGCGCATGCCGGCGAGGTGCCGGGCGCCGCCGTCATCCTGCGGCACCGGCAGATCGCTCGGAAGGTTGAGCGGATTGTGGACGGTCATGCGAAGCGAGCCTTGCTTGCCGTGGGAAGCTTTGATCGCTCAATCACCATACCGAAAGCCGATCGGCCGGACCAGGCATGCTCACCCCTTTTCGCGCATCAACCGCGCCCGCTCGCGCTGCCAGCTGCGCTGTTTCTCGGCCTCCCGCTTGTCGTGCAATTTCTTGCCGCGGGCGACCGCGAGCTCGATCTTGGCGCGCCCCCTCGGGTTGAAATAGAGTTTCAGCGGCACGAGTGTCATGCCCTCGCGCTCCACCGCGCCCCTTAGCTTGTGGATCTCACGAGCGTGCAGGAGCAACTTGCGCGGACGCCGCGGCAAATGATTGAAGCGGCTCGCCTGCAGATATTCGGGGATGTAGGCGTTGTAGAGCCACAATTCCCCGTCCTGCTCCGCGGCATAGGATTCGGCGATCGTCGCCTTGCCCTGCCGCAGCGACTTGACCTCGGTCCCGGTCAGGGCGATGCCGGCCTCGAAGGTGTCGCCGATCTCGTAATGAAAGCGCGCCCTGCGATTGTCCGCGACGATCTTGCTTGCGCGTTGCGGCTTCTCCGCCATCGCCGGTCAGTTGATGAGTCCGGCATGAACCATGGCCTCGCGCACCGCGCTTCGCGTATGCTCTGCGACCGGCACCATCGGCAGGCGCACCGTCTCCTGGCATTTGCCCAGCACGGAAAGCGCGTACTTGGCCGGTGCCGGATTGGTCTCGATGAACAGCGTGGTGTGCAGCGGCATCAGCTTGTCCTGAAGCTTGAGCGCGGTCGCGTAATCGCCTCGCAAGCATGCATGCTGAAACTCGGCACACAGCCGCGGCGCCACGTTCGAAGTCACGGAAATGCAGCCGTGGCCGCCGTGCGCCATGAACCCGAGCGCGCTCGCATCCTCGCCCGAGAGCTGATTGAACTCCGGCCCCATCGCCCGGCGCTGCTGGGACACCCGAATGACGTTGGCGGTGGCATCTTTGACGCCGGCGATATTCTGGAGCTCGAACAGGCGCCTCATGGTGTCGACCGACATGTCGATGACCGAGCGCGACGGAATGTTGTAGATGATGATCGGAATCCCGACCGCGTCGTTGATCGCCTTGAAGTGCCGGTACAGGCCCTCCTGGGTCGGCTTGTTGTAGTAGGGCGTCACGATCAGGACGGCGTCGGCTCCGGCCTTCTCCGCGTGTCGGGCGAAGTCGATCGCCTCCGCGGTCGAGTTCGAGCCCGCGCCGGCCACCACCGGAATGCGGCGGTTCGCCTGCTCGACGCACCATTCCACCACCCGCCGATGCTCGTCATGGCTCAGCGTCGGGCTCTCGCCGGTGGTGCCCACCGGCACCAACCCGCGCGTGCCCTCGGCGATTTGCCAATCCACCAGCTCGCGAAACGCTTTCTCGTCGAGCGAGCCGTTCCTGAACGGGGTGACGAGCGCGGTGAAGGAACCTCGGAAGCTCGTCCTAGCGGTCATGACACCATCCTTTGCTCGCTGGCGGACCGAACAGAGCCCCATCCATACCGGGTCGGAACCGGGGATGAAAGCCTCGGCCGAGGCTTTGGTTTCGCCAAAGCAGCCTGCGCCGAGATCGCGAGGGACAATAGGGGTTTTGCCTAGCTTTCGCCCCGGTCTTATCCGATCATTTACGCGGGTCCGCCATGATCGGCCGGGAGGTTGCGCCAAGCTGAGTATTTTGCAGCCGAATTTCGGTGTTTTGCCGCGAGTTCGGCGCTAAAAGCCGCGATCGCGTCTGATCGGGGCCGAGGGAGGCTGTGCTCAGCCCACAATGAGGAAACGGCCCCACTTGCCGAACCACAGCGAATCGTCGATCCGACATGCACGGTTGGAACTGTCGTCAGGTCCGATGAAATTCCCCTGTATCGCAGTCGCTTCCATCCTGGCCCTGGCGACGGCCCTCGCTTGGCTAGCCGACGGTACGGCCTCCCTCGCTGCCACCAAATCCATTAAATCCATTCCCCTGCCGCGCCCGCGGCCCACCTTGGTCGCTCGGACCGAATCGGCGGTCGCGACGCCGGTCGCGCTGCATTCGAAGCTCTCCTCCCCTTCGGGGGCGCCTAGCCCCGCGCCCAGCCCCGATCTCGCTGCCGTGAAACAAGCCTTGGAACTCATCCGGCGCGGCAAATCCGGAGAGGCCACCTCGGTCGAGGCGAGCATCCATGATCCTGCCGCCAAGAAGCTCGTCGAATGGGCCATTCTACGCAGCGACGAGAACAATGTGGGATTCGACCGTTATGTCGCATTCCTTTCCGCGAACCCGAGCTGGCCCAGCGTCGGCATGCTGCGCCGGCGCGCCGAAGCCGCACTCCTGCAGGAAGGGCGCGGCCCCTTCGCCGTGCTGGCGTTCTTCGCCAAGACCCAGCCGATGACGCCCAGGGGGCGGTTCGCGCTCGCCCGTGCGCTGCTGGCGCAGGGCGACCGCACCGCGGCTCAGTACTACGTACGCGAGGCCTGGCGCTACGATGCGTTTCCCGAGGAGCTGGAGACCCAGGCACTCGACGCGTTTCGCGATTTCATCACGCGGGCCGACCACGTCGCCCGCATGGACGACCGATTCTCGGCTCAGGATATAGAGGGCGGAATGCGGGCGGCGCGGCGGCTCGGCGGGGTCGAGATGGCCATCGCCAAGGCACGAGCCGCCGTGATCGCCAAGGCCGCCAATGCCGGCCAGCTGCTCGATGCCGTTCCCGAAGAGGGCCGCAGCGATCCAGGCTACATGTTCAGCCGCATTCAGTGGCTGCGCCGCAACGAGCGCTTTGCCGAAGCCGCGAGCCTGTTGCTGGCGGCTCCCACCGATCGCGCGGTTCTGCACAATCTCGACGAGTGGTGGATCGAGCGTCGCCTCGTCTGCCGCAAATTGCTCGACCTCGGGGATCCGCAAACGGCCTATCAAATCGCTCGCGATGCCGTCCCTCCGCCCCGGGAGAACTATCGGGGCGAGCACCAATTCACGGCCGGCTGGATCGCGCTCCGGTTCCTGAACGATCCGGAGCTGGCGATGCCGCATTTCGCCCGGATCGCGCAGGGGATCACCAACCCGATCACGCTGGCGCGGTCGGAATATTGGCAGGGCCGGGCGGCGGAGGCCGCGCACCGGCTCGCGCAGGCGCGCGCGCATTACGAGGCCTCGGCCCAATATCCCACCGCCTATTACGGCCAGATCGCCCGGGGCAGGCTCGGCCTTTCCCAGATCGCGTTGCGGCGGCTGCCGGAGCCGAACTCGACCCAGCGCGCCGCGCTCGCCAATCTCGACGTGTTGCGGTCAGCCGAAATACTGTACGCGGCCGGCGCGCACAACCTCAGTCTACCGTTCGTGGCGGATCTGGCCGACCGACTGCCGGAGCCGCATGTGCTGGAACAGCTTGCCCAGATCGTCGAGCGGCACGAGGATGCCCGCGCCTTGCTGCTCATCGGCAAGGGGGCACTGGCGCAGGGCTTCGCGTTGGATGCTTATGCGTTTCCCACCATCGGCATTCCCCATTTCGGCGCCATCGGTCCGGAGGTCGATCGCAGCATCATCTATTCGATCGTGCGCCAGGAGAGCGCCTTCGACCAGAACGACGTCTCGACCGCGAACGCCATGGGCTTGATGCAGGTCACCCCGGAAGCGGGGCGCCACGTCGCGAGCCGCTTCGGGGTTCGCTACGACCAGAAGAAATTGCGTCACGACGCCGTTTACAACAGCCAGATGGGCGCCGCGGAGCTCGGAGAGCTTCTGCAGATCTATCGCGGCTCCTACATCTTGGCGTTCGCCGCCTACAATGCCGGCCAGGGTCGGGTCAAAGAATGGCTCGAGCGGTATGGCGATCCCCGCGATCCCGCCGTCGATCCCCTCGATTGGGTCGAGCGCATTCCGTTCGCGGAGACGCGCAACTACGTGCAGCGGGTGATGGAGAATCTGCAGGTCTATCGCATCCGGCTCGGGGGCGGATCGAAGCTGATGATCGAGGCGGATCTCTATCGCGGCGCCGCCGTCAATTGAACGCGCCGTGGACCTCTAGTCGAGGAATATGGTAAGGCGCTAAAAGCAACGGCTCGGCTCTCGCGCCACGCAAGCGAAAGACCGACAACGAGCCCGCAACGTGAGGCGGCAGCTCGCGCAGAAACGGGGGGTGTTATGAGGAAAGTCGTATTTGCCGCGGTAATGATCGGTTTATCGACGGGCTTCGGTTATTCCCAAACTATGCAGCAGCGGCAGGAAGAAAGGGGCACGACCGTCACGAAGACACCGCTCCAGCTGATAGAGGAGGAGCGGATGCGGAGGGCTCAAGACGTCGAGAAGGACTATGAGGCGGCCATGAAGAGGTCGAAGTCATCCGCCTCGACGCCCGCAGCCCCGAGTGATCCTTGGCGGAATGTGAGACCCGCCGGCGCGACCGGCGACAAGAAGTAAAGTTAGTACGCTCAGCCGATCGAGACGGAACGCTCTGGCCAAATCAGCCCGGTACCGTGCGTTCCCTAAACCTCACTCGCCGGCGGCGCGACCCATCTGACCGTTCCATCGAGAAGCCACAGATCCGGATGCTGGATAGTTCCGACAGCGTGGATTTTGTCGAGGCCGACGGCTGGTCGCCCGTCTTCGTCACCGCACAGGATGGCCTGCGGCTTCACGTCCGCAATTACCAGGTGCGCGACGCGAAAGGGCTGCCGGTCGTGTGCCTGCCGGGGCTGGCCCGCACCGGGGACGATTTTCACGGGCTCGCGCGCGCGCTGGCGAATGATCCAGGGGAGCCCCGGCGGGTGATCGCGCTGGATTCCCGCGGCCGCGGCCGCTCCGATTACGACCGCCAGCCGGCCAACTACAGCCTTCCCGTCGAGGTTGCGGATCTCGTCTCGGTGCTCACCGCGCTCGAGATCGACCGCGCGGTGTTCGTGGGCACCTCCCGCGGCGGCATCCTGGCGATGCTGCTCGCACCTGTGCGACCGACCGCCATGGCCGGCGTGGTCCTCAACGACATCGGCCCGGTGACCGAGCCACAGGGTCTGATCCGCATCAAGGGCATGGTCGGCAAATTGCCGACCCCGCGCACGTTCGAAGAGGGCGCCGACATCCTGCGCCGGATCGGCGCGGCCCAGTTCCCCAATCTCACCCTTGCCGACTGGCTGCGGCAATCCAGGCGCACCTGGAAGAGAGCAGATCACCGGCTCGTGCTCGATTATGACCCGAAGCTCGCGACGATTCTCGACGGGCTCGACCTGGAGCGGCCGCTTCCCCCGTTGTGGTGGCAGTTCGATGCGCTCGCCCGCGTGCCGCTGATGGTGATCCACGGCGGAAATTCCGACATCCTGTCGCGCGCGACGGTCGAGGCGATGCGCGCCCGCCGCCCCGATCTCGATCTCGTCGAGGTCCCCGACCAGGGTCACGCACCGCTGCTCGACGATCCCGGCATGATCCGCCGCATCGCCGGCTTCGTCGCGCTGTGCAAGTGACGGATCACGGGACATAAAGTGGCCGGGAAAGCAGGGCTAACTGGGTCCGCACAAATTATGACCCGCAACCAACTTCATGGCGTCTCCAGTCGGCCCCGAGCAGAGGTGACGGCGGTCCTGGGTCAGGCGATCGCCGCCCATCAGGCCGGCAATCTTGCTCGGGCGAACCGCTGTACCAACTTGTTCTCAATTGGGTGACTTTACCAAGGCGGATCGACTCCTACGTCTGGCCCTGAAGCTCGATCCTCGGTCGTTCGAGGCCTTTTCCAATCATGCGCGGATTCTGCTCGAGCTCAAGCAGTACGATCAGGCTCTCGGCGCCGCCGACAAGGCGCTGTCGCTGCATCCGGGCTACGTCAATGCTCATCTGCTTCGCGGTTCCGCACTGTTGTTGTCGCGGAAGCTCGAGCCGGCGCTGCGGAGCTTCGACAGGGCATTGGAACTCAAGCCGGACTTCGCGA
>WNGL01001561.1_pt1 | contig 28885 bp, 29 predicted proteins | sample 5400591 | NCBI WGS metagenome assembly WNGL01 (sample SAMN13153377, study PRJNA577476) | soil metagenome | isolation source: 80 cm soil or saprolite under Garry oak tree replicate 1 | place: USA:California | collected 2016-06-15 | reverse complement strand
GGGAATTTCACGACTGACGCGACGTTCCTCCCGGAGCTGCGGGCCCAGAAAGACCGCACCCTCTCCCTCATCGACACCCGCCAGGCCGCGTTCACCGCGAGAACCGGCGCCCCCATGGCCCCCGGCAACGTCTGGCTCGACGGACGGCACCGCGAGACCGCCGCCCTCGACGCCATCATCACCGCCCTCGAATCATCGCCCGAAGCGCCAGGCGACGGCAGCCCGCAGGCCGTCCGCGGAGCCGGGACCGCTGCCCGGACCGACGCCGCGATCGCCAGGCAGGAGGGCCGTAATGCCCGGTAACACCGCCAACCTGCGGAAAGCGGCCGCTGCCCGGACCGCCGCGGCCGCCGCCCGCGCCGAGAACGCGCTCGTCGCCATGATCAAGGCGGGCGAGCCCGTGACCTTCCGCGGCCTCGCCGCGAAGTCAGGGGTTTCCCTGGACTTCCTCTACCGCAACGACGGCATCCGCCAGCGCGTCGAGCACCACCGATCCGCCCGCCCCAGACGAGACGAACCCACCGGAACCCAGGCCCGGCAGGACCAGCCGTCAAGCGTCGTGCGCACGCTGACCGCTCAGCTCACCGACCTCAAGCGCCGCCACCGCGAGGAAACCGCCGCCCTGCGCCAGGCGCTGGAGCAGGCGCACGGCGAGAACCTCGCCCTGCGCCGCAGGCTCGCCGGCGGCAAGCAGGAACCCGAGTCCGGGAACCTAACGTGACGGCCGCCAGCAGCACGGGACATGACGTCGGCACCCTCGACACGATTCCGCTGTTCGATGTCAAAATCCCGTTGACGCCCGCCAGGGCCGCTACAAGGACCGGCAGGCCGCCCAGCAGCGCTACCAGGCCCTCGCCCGCGCAATAGCGTCCTCGTCACAGACGCGTACGCGACAGTCCTGACCTGCGGAAACTTGATGAAAATTTGTTCGAACTGAAGATAACCGGGGTGTACTGGTGGCCGGTCTACCATGCGCTGGCGGGCGCCGGGATCGAGGTGTGCGTGTGCAACGCGGCGCACATGCGCAACGTCCCGGGCCGCAAACGCGATATCACGGACTGCCAGTGGATCGCCGAGCTGCACGAGTACGGGCTGCTGCGGCCCAGCTTCATCCCGGACGCGCAGGTGACGGCGCTGCGGCAGCGGACGAGGTACCGCAAGAAGCTCATCGAGCAGCGCACCAGCGAGGGCCAGCGGCTGGCCAAGGTGCTGGAGGACGCCGGCATCAAGATCGACTCGGTGGCCTCCCGGCTGCTGGGCAAGTCCGGGCGGGCGATGATCGAGGCGCTGATCGCCGGCGAGCGGGACCCGGCCCGGCTGGCAGATCTGGCCCTGAGAAGGCTGCGCCGCAAGACCGAAGAGCTGCAGATGGCCTGCGACGGCCGGTTCACCGCGGGCCACGCGCAGATGTGCCGGCTGCACCTGGATGCCTACGACCACCTGACCGCCCAGATCGCCGGGCTGGACAAGCTGGTCGCCGAGGCGGCCGCGCCATTCGAGCGGCTCATCGCCCGGCTGATCACCATCCCCGGGGTCGGGCAGCGGACCGCCGAGGTCATCGTCGCCGAGACCGGCGGCGACATGGCCCGGTTCGCCACCGCGGCCCGGCTGGCGGCCTGGGCCGGGCTGGCGCCCGGCGACAACGAGTCCGCCGGCAAGCGCAAGAAGGCGCCCACCCGCCAGGGCGACCGGCAGCTACGCGTGGCCATGGTGGAAGCGGCCTGGGCGACCTGGCGCACCGCCACCCGCCCCGGTTCCGCCGCCTGGCCCGCCGGTTCGGCAAGGGTAACGAGAAGAAGGCCGCGGTCGCCGTCGCGCACACCCTGCTGTGCATCGCCTGGGCGGTCATGCGCTACGACGCCGGCTACATCGACGCCGGCACCGACTACTACGAGCGGCGCGACCAGCGCAACCGCGAGCATCTGGTCCGCTACCACCAGAACGCCCTGGCCCGGCTCGGCGTCGAGGTCATCGTGACCCCGCCCGGTGACGGCGCCCCACCGCCCCCGACCCCGGATAACCCAGGCCAGGCAGCCTGACCCGCACGGCACTTCACCGGCCCGCCAGTTAGCCGGCTGCGCCAGCGCTGCCGCGCGCCAGGCTGAGGTCCCCAAGTTTCGTCACAGGTCGTTTCAGGCAGGGGGTCAACCTGCCCGTGTCCAGGTCGGAGGACGTTCACTGTGCCCTGGGTGACCGCTGGCGACCGCAGTTTTCCGCCCGTTCTGGCACGGATGTGGCACGAATGCGAGCATCCACGCCGGATACCAGCTTACGGCTCCGGAGGCGGTAGATCACCGGGACGTCTAGCTGCACAGATCAGCGATCGATCCGGCACCTGGTCCGCGTCTGGTCCGCAACGATACGGGCCTCTCCGCTTCCCAGAACCGTTGTTGGCAGGGCGTTTGTCAGGCGGTCGGCTCGCCAAACGTCTCGATTCCATCGATCGTCCTTGGCAGCCACCAGGGCATATAGCCTAGAATACGCGATGACTGAGAGCGGCGACTGCCGGCCGAGCACAGACCTTGAGTCACTCTATGAGCGGCTCGACGTAGCGCGGGCCAAGCTGAAAAAGATCAGCGCTGCGTATTTTGCCCGTCAGATCGACCTGGGGCAGCTCATCATCTTGGCCAAGCCCTTCTGGGATGAGGTGGAGGAAGTAAAGGATGAGCTTCACAGGGCCTACTTCGGACCCGATTCCGTCCGTGACCGCGACCGCGAGCGCCTGGCCCAAGTGAGAGCTCAGTTCGAGCTTCCTTTCGGATATCAGCACAGCTTCCGTGACTGCGAGCTCACAGCCAAGATCACTTGGTTCTGCACTGGCTGCGGCACTCACGACCCTATGGTGGTTGTGTTCAAGCAGCCCTACGACGTACCCGGTGCTGACCGCCGCACCCGCCAGCTTCTGGTTCTCCGCGACATCCACGAAGGCATCCGGAGGCTAGAGGCGGCGCTGCGTAAGGAGGTCACCGGTCACCCGGGGCCGCCTCGGCCACCTGACGAAATTACCGCCGGGGTGCCGCACCGGCAACACGTCGAGATGGTATGCGTGGAGTGCGGGCGCCAGCTACGGCTGGGCGGACGACAACTGAACCGCGCCGGTCGTTCCGGGGTCACCGAGATCGATATCTCGTTGCCGTTGCCCTTCTCACCAGGGTACTCTCAAGAACGCTAGGAGTTCTCGGTAAGCCATCGCGCCCAAACAGGACTCGCACTTCTGCATGTGCGAGGACCCCGATGGCGAGAACCGCCCGCGAACGAACCCGGCCCATTAAGGCGATTCGGCATCACCCCGGCGACCAAGAGGCGATCGATGCTGCCCATGCCAATCGCCGCGCTGCCGTCACCAACCAGGTCACCCGCCGGGTCACCGACCTGCTACCCCTCTCACCCAGTCAGAGAACCCGTCTGGCCTTGCTGCTGCTTCGCCCCACGGCACGGGCGACGTCGGATGCGGCGGGCCGAAGGACTTCTTCCAAAGTCTCCTCCGGTGATCTCACAGGGCGAAACCAAGTGTTCGGATTCGTGCTCGCCCTCATCGCATTCGGCGGAGCAATCGCGCTGACCGTGCTGGGCATGCCGGACGTCGGCGCCATGTTCCTGTCTACACCGGTGGTGGCGGTGATCTTCGCGTTCGTGGTCCGCCGCTGAACCGGCCCGTTCTCCTCGGTAGGTGCTGAGGTCTCGCCGCGCGCGTTTCGGGGCCTGGCCTTTGGCCTGGCCCTCGCCGTCAGGCCCGCAGGGGCGCCGGAGGGGCCGCCCCGGACAATGCGCGGCGTTCCGGCTCGGTGCCTGTGACCGTCTCGCGGCGACCGGCGCATCTGGCGCGAGCGACGGCCTGGCCCTGCTCGCGTGGCGCGGCATCGGGGGCGTTGCGGTGGGGATCGGTTGCGGCCGGTGGCGGGGGAGCCGTGCGCGGCAGCAGCTCGCGTCCGTAGGGCCCGCGTCCGAAGGACGCGAGCGAAGCTGCCGCCCCGCAATGGCGAGATCCCGGCAACCCCGGCCGCTTGCGGCCGGTCATCCTGGCCGCTCTGCTCTCCCTCGGTTGCTCGCGCCAACTCGCGTAGTTGGCCCAGGCCGTCAGGCCCGGCGCGCCGAAGGTGCGCCCTTGAAGCCGTAGAGAAAGTTGTCGCAGCACCGGGAAGGGGCACCGGGAAGGGGCCAGGCGCGGACCTAACGGCCCACTGTTACCGGTGTTCGCTCCCAACGGGCTCCCAAAATCGGACACTGTGGAGCGCGTAATGCAAACGGCAGGTCACGAGATGCCTTGTGACCTGCCGTTTCCTTGTCGGGGTGGCCGGATTTGAACCGGCGGCCTCTTCGTCCCGAACTAGCGGCGCCGCTGGGCGTTTGCCGATCCTCCCAGCTAGCTCAGTGTGTTGCTGGTCGCGCCCGCTGGCGGCTGTATGGGGACGTTGCTGTACTTCCGTGCTGTACGGTGTGCCGCATTAGCAGCTCGGGGCATAGTTGTTCGGATCGGTTGAAGCTGGACCGGGAGCGGCGGAGCGAACGAGTACGCGCAACTACTGATGGAGGGCGTACATTGGCCGCGTTGGCCAGGATATCCGCTTGCCGCGCCATGGAATCTGCTTGCGACCGTGCGCTCCGGGAGATGTGAGCTGTCCGGGAAGCTTGCTGAGCGCGGACCCAAGGGACATGAATGGCTGCGGGTTCTCAAGCCCGGGCAGAAAAACCGTATAGCGGCCGAGCGCGACGGCGAGGCTGCGCAGCTCATGAGGCTCTTGAACCACAACGAGGTCGCGCCTATAGGGCACCGCGGCTGGGTCGGCCAGAGCAAGCGGTGGCAGCAGCGTGGCATCTGGATCTGCAAGCTGTGCCCTGAGCGGCGCCAGGTAAGGCATGTAGACGTACGGCCAGCCGAGCGCCGCGAACGCTACCAGATAGGCTGCCCGCAGCCACGACAACCGCGCCCGCACTAGGTCCACTTGCTTGGTCAACTCGAACCCTATCTGGCCGCCCGGACGGTTTCCCGCGGCCGACTGATCAAGTCTCGCCGTCATCTCCGCGTGTTGTCTGGGGTCGCTCCGCCTGGGATCGACGAACAGCAGGAAGGCGTCGTCGACGTGGCGGATATCTCCCCGCGTCATGCTTTCGTCGACCATGATCTTTCCTGTGAGCGCCCGGTCGGGTGCCCGACCCGCGAGGAAATCGAGCTGCTCCTCACGGAGCCGAGCCTGCTCATCCAGACGGGTACCTGCGGTGCTATTGCATTTCTCGCAGGTGAGCACCAGCCATCGGCCGCCGACCGACTTCGGCGGCACGTCCTCAATCGTGAGCGTGCCGTTGCTGAGCGCCTCGCGCCCATGCTGGCTCATGCAGCAAGGGCAGACGTAGTGCTCACCGGCCGGCGGCAGATCGTCTGGCCTACCGGTTGCCGCGTGATAGCGACGCAGCGCTGCCGCGCCTTCGGTGAACCGTCGCTCCCGCCATTCCTGCGGCTTCATCATGCCAGTATCGACTACGAATCGCATCGTGGCACCCGATTATGGGTCGTTCTGGGGCCAGTCCCACTAGCTTTCCTCGTACTGTCAGCTTGGGAATCGGACAGATCATCGCCTGTAACCCCTGTTGACCAGCTGATTTCGTAGACCTCTACTGCCCGTGATTGACTGCTCGTCACCCTGTCTAATTGCACGCTAATTGCACGACGTTCTTCTCTCCTCGTGACTGATCCCCGCACCTTGCAGGGGATGGCCTGCGTCCGGTCCGGGCAGGCTGCGGCCTGGCCCTTGGTTTCTGACCGGAGTGTCCGTAGAGGCTCCGGGGTCAAGCATGACTTTGCGTGTACGTTCACCAGGCACCTTCACCTGTGCTCGTTGCCCTGCGGTTACAGTCATGCTTGAGGCTGGAGGGGCGGACACGTACACTTCGCAGGCCATCCCTGGATCTGAGCCCGGCCAGGACTCCTGCCGTTTGCACGCGATGACGTATTGACCTCGTTTGGCGGGGCGGCGTAGATTTGGCGGTCACGCTGCAACCTGGGAGAGGTCGCAGCGGGGGGAGCCCGCCATGAGGCGCTTGACCACATTTGTGACCAATGTGGGAATTCCTTCCCAGCGCGAGCGGGTGGATATCCGCGCCGTCCGGCCACGCAGCGACCTGGCCGACGTGACGGACCCGCCGGATTCCGGGGACTTCGCCGACTGGCACCCGCATCCGTTAGCACCTTATGCCGGGCGAACCAGGCCTGTACCTGCTGCCCACCAAGAAGAGGGGCGATCGCAATGCATTCTCTCAACTGGTCCCCAACAAGGGGATCCCGAAACGCACGCCTTGCCGTGCTGTCCGCATTGGTGGCGTGCGGAATGCTGCTCGTCATGGTGCAACCGGCTGCGGCGCAGCTGGTCGACCGGATCCATCAGCACATCGTGCTGACCATCCCGGACGACGAGGTTTGCGGCGTGCCGGTCACCACCACGGTCGACATCATCGCCAACGACCAGGAACGGCTGGCCCGCAGCGGGTTCCCGCTGTTCATGACCACCGGCCAGGGCACGGTCACCTGGACCAACCCGGCGACCGGCAAGTCGGTCAGTAGTTTCTTCGCCGGAGTATCCACCAAGGACCTGACCGTGGTCGACAACGGGGACGGCACCATCACCCTGCGAACGGCCATCACCGGCGTCCCGCAAAAGATCACGCTGGCTAACGGCCAGCCACTGATAATGGACGTGGGCCGCGTGGTGTTCGTGAGTGTGATCGACTACAACGGCACTCCAACCAACGCCGACGACGACGTGCTGATCTCCCAGTCCGTCGAGTCGATCTCCGGGCCGCACCCCGAGCTGCAAAGTAACTTCGCGCTGTTCTGCCAGGTCGTGGTTGCCGCGCTCACCTAGGGGGCAGTGCCGGACCTCCTATCCGTGCGGGACCTGCTACCACACCTGTCCTGCTTCTTCCGCCGATGCGCCGCAGCCGCCGGATTCCTGGTAAGCGGCTGCGGCGCCAAGGGGTGGCGCTTGCGCCATCGCGTTAGCGACGCCCGGAGACGCCCTTAAGGCGGCGACCGTGAGCTAGACAATCGGGAGCAAGTACGACGCGACCGCGCCGCTCCTAGTCGGTGTTCGCTAGAGCCATCTTGATCTGCGTGCGCTCCGAAGCGCGGCCCGGCGTGCGCCGGGCGGGCCTCCCAAGGCAGAGCCCGGCGCTGAAGCCGGGCCAGCGGCGCCGCGAGGCGCCGCCTTGATCTAAGAACGGCTCAATTCGGCAACGCGACTTGGGGAAGACAGACCTGGGGAGCCTAGCCAGACGTGGTGTATCAGACTCACGGACAAGTGTGGAGCCTCGTGCCGCTTGCGTGCGAGATCGCTCAAAGAGGCACCTGACGGTGGGCGCTGTGATTTAGGACTATGGTCACTTTTCGGCCCCGGGCACCTGGTCGATCAAATACAGCTCATTAGGAAGTGTAACGTGCGTTTCCAACGGATACTGTTATACTTCGGGCATCGCCTCCGGTTTGCACAAGTTGTGCTGCAATTCTTAGTCGGAAAATCCCGCTGACATTTAGGCTTACGGCTTTTGGGTGCGCAAGCGAGACATGAACGGTGTCAATGAGTTGTCCGTCTGCATAGAATGAAACAAACGCTGAAAGTCCGCTTGCGTCTTCCGTGTCACCAATACCCACTTCCCCGATAAATCTTTTCCCGCGCCCCTCCAAATTGTATTCCAAGTCATTAACGCGCCCACTGACGCAGAAAATTGGAACGCTGTGTGCGTAGTCAGTTCCCGAGATGTTGACATTTGTTCCGCTGGGATCCAAGGGTTGGGCAACGCCGCCTACTGGGGTGAGATCCGAAAGATAAGTCACAGTGGCTGCTTGCCGCGACTTGGACGTAACAGGCGTAGGAGCGGCCTGGGACACTGATGAGCTTATCGACTGAGTTGGCGCCGGAGTAGCCAAATTGTCTTGTGGGCTTCTCCCACACGAACGTACAGCAGCCCCGATGGTGATGACTAGCGCCAATACGGTCGCTACTCCCCCAGCTACCGTCCAAAAAGCCACAGTATGATCGTTCGGTCCCCGCCGCATTGTAATGCACCAGCCTATAGAAACTTCTCAGTAATCGCGAATGATTCAAGAGTTATAAAACAACAGTCGATCTGACCCTCGGTGTCCATGTGCTTTGCCTGCGCCTCGCGGACTATGGACCATAGTAGCAAGGAAACTACGGATACGCTCTACAATCTGCTAGTTTCAAGCCGTGACCCGCTTCCCAGCGCTCGGTCCATGCCACCCCGGTGAATGAGACGCGGGAGTACGGGACGCGGGCTGATTGGCATTCTGCGGTCTGCCCGCGGCTTTAGTCGAGTAGCTCAGTTCCGTCGTGCTGGCGGACGGCGGCCGCGTTATCTCTGCGGAGCGCGTCGAGTAGGCGCACGGCGTAGGCTTCGCTAGTGAACTGCCGGATGTCGGCCTGGTCGGCCCAGTGGAAGGCGGTTACCTCGTCGTTGGCGGTGAGGTGGCCGCCGGTGATCTTGCAGCGGAAAACTAGGGCGATGATGCCGCGGGGCATGTTCTTGTAGACGCCAGTGAGTGCGTCGGGTTCGATGTCAAGCCCGGTTTCCTCGCGGACCTCGCGGCATAGCCCGTCGTGGATGGTCTCGGTTAGCTCCAGGACGCCGCCAGGAGGTTCCCAGTGCTGGTTGTCGCGACGGCGGATAAGCAGCACGCGACCGTGGTCGTCGGGGATGACGCCGCTGACGCTAACAGAGTGCCGGGCCGGTTGAATATCCATGATGATCCTCACAAGATAACATCAGGGCTAGACGTGTAGACAAGCTGGGGGTCTGTCCGATGGCTGGTGGTGGCGTGCTGACGCAGGTGATCGACCCGGCGTCCGACCGGGCGGTGTATAAGCAGATCGCGGATCACCTGCGGGAGGCGATCGGCCGTTCGCGGCTGCGGGAGGGCGAGCAACTGCCGTCCGAGGCGCAGTTGATGGAGCATTACGGCGTAGCCAGGATGACCATCCGTAACGCGCTGCGGATACTCCAGGACGAGGGCCTGACCACCGCCGAGCACGGCCGGGGCGTATACGTGCGGGCGCGTCCTCCGGTAAAGCGGCTGGCGTCGGACCGGTTCGCCCAGCGGCACCGCAAGGAGGGCAAAGCCGCATTCAATGCCGAGGCGGCGCAGATCGGCGCTACCCCGCAAGTGGACAGGCTGACGGTGAGCACGGCTCGGCCGTCTGCGGAGATCGCCGACCGGCTCCGCGTGGCTGATGATGCTGACGTGGTGGTCCGGTCCCGCCGCTACCTGCTCGACGGCAAGCCGGTGGAGACGGCGGTCTCCTACATCCCGGCCGACCTCGCGGTGGGCACGCCCATCGCTGACCCCAATCCCGGGCCGGGCGGTATCTACGCCCGACTTGAGGAACAGGGTCATACCCTGGCCCGGTTCACCGAGGACGTCGCGGCGCGGATGCCGACGCCTGAGGAGGTCAAGCTCCTGGGCCTGCGGCCGGGGGTTCCGGTGTTTCACCTGGTCCGTACCGCCTTCGACGTGGACGGGCGGGCGGTGGAGGTCTGCGACACGGTGATGGCCGCGGACGCGTACCTGCTGAGCTACGAACTGCCCGCGCACTAGGGCTTGACACCTCCCGGCAACTCCTCTATACAAGTGATATCTTCTCTAGACGAGTAGAGAAGTAAAAGACCCGCCGGTCCCGCAAGGAGCGGCGAATCACGAGGAGCTGCCAATGGCACTTCAAGGTCAGATCCCGATCGAGTTCGGGTTGGTGTTCCCCGCTGGCGCGTACGCGGCCGGTGGGATCGAGATGGTGCGGGACTTCGACCGGTCCAGCGGGGACCGGGTGGTCCAGCAGGCCGACAAGCACAGCGGGCTGCCGCTGTGGGTGGTCGAGGTGATCGACGCGCAGGAGGATGCCCGGCAGCGGATGGTCAAGGTCAAGATCGCCGCGCAGGTGCAGCCGGTGCTGCCGTCCCCGGCGCCGGGGTCGCCGTTCACCGCGGTCGAGTTCGACGGCATGACCGCCACCCCGTACGTGGACGCGTCCCGCTGCTCGGGTGATGGCAAGCGCAAGTGCGGCGCCCGGGTGGCGTACTCGTTCAAGGCCACTGGGGTGCGGGCTCCCTCGCGCGGGATCGGGCGCCCGGCGGCTGAGCATAAGGATGCGGCGTGACGGCCCGGCGCGGCCCGGCCGCTTACCTGCGCCTGCGGGTGGGGTCCCGGCACGAGGTGGCGTTCCTGCCGTTCCCCGCCAAGGCCCCGATGTTTGTCATCGGCGCCGGGGGCACGGTGGTCTCCTTCATGCTGCCGGAGCAGATCGAGGCCGGGCACGTGGATTTCGCCCGGCAGCTCGCGGCCAAGGCGTGGGCGTACGCGGTGGCGGTGGAGCGCCGGTACCGGGGCCTGCCCCCGCTACCGGAGACACCGGTTCCGTACACGCTGACCGCCGAAGCCGAAACGCTGCTCGCCGCGGAGCCGGAGCGGGCGGACCTGGTGCCGCTGCCCGGTGGGCGGGAGGTGACGGCATGACCGCCACCTCAGAGGTCCGGTTCGGCGCGGACGGCGCGGTGAAGGTGCAGTCCTACGTCCGGCTGACCGACAGTACCTGGATCCGCTGCTGCACCTACGAGGACGCGGCGCCGATCCTGACCATCAACGACGGCCCGGCCGAGATCACGATCACCAACCCCGGCCGGGGCCAGGTCACCGAGGAGGACGTGCGGTTCGGCCGCCTGCTGGCCGAGGCCGTGACCCGGTACGCGGCCGAACTGGAAAAGCACGCCGCTAAGGATTCCGCGGCGGCAGCAGGTGCCGACGAGTCCGCTGGGCGGGCGGCGTGATGGCACCGCAGATGGAGGCGGGGCGGCCAGAGCTGGTACCTCCGGCCGCCCCTGGGTTCTCTCCCGTGTGCACGAAAGAGGTGATCATCGTATGCGCAGGGTCGTGACCGGCGAGGAGCTGGCCCAGCTGTACAACCCGGACCCGTTCGCGATGCCCCGCTGGCGGTCCCCGGTCTACCGCACCCCACTGGGCATCATCCTGGCGGTCAGGTTCGTCAAGCTGCTGGCCCGGATCGCCCGGCTGATCGTCCGGCATCCGCTGGCCGCCAGCGTCCTGGCGCTGACTGCGGCGATCTGGGTCAAGCTCGGCTGGGTCACCCTCGTCGCCCTGGTCCTGGCCATCATCGTCATGCTGACCGCCTGGCGGTCGTTCTGGCCGGGCTCCTTCTCCCGGCGGGTCGGCCGCCCGGCCCGGGGCAAGTGGCGCACCTGGTGCTACCGGCGCCGCTGGGCCGCGGTGATGACGATTGCCGGGGTGGCTCCCTGGTATCAGGGCCGGACCCTGCTGCCGGTCCTGGGTAAGGTCGCTGCGACCCGGTACACCGACCGGGTGATGGTCCGGTTGGTCTCGGGCCAGTCGGTGGCCGACTTCGCTGCTCATGCGGATAACCTGGCGCACGGGTTCGGCGCGATGCTGTGCCGGGTCCGCACGGCCCGATCCGGGGCGGTGGTGCTGGAGTTCATCCGCCGTGACGCCCTGGCCGCCCTCGTCCCCGCCCTGCCCATCCCCGCAAACCCGGATCTCAAGGCGCTGCCGGTCGGCCGCCGCGAAGACGGGCTGCCCTGGCTGGTCAAACTCCACGGCACCCATGTCCTGATCGCGGGTGCGACCGGGGCGGGCAAAGCCTCGCTGCTGTGGGGCCTGGTCCGGGCCATGTTCCCGCTCCTGCAAACCGGGCTCGTCCGGGTCCTGGCCGCCGATCCCAAGCTGATGGAGCTGGCCTACGGCCGGGTGATCTTCGAGTCCTACGGCGCCTACGCCGCCGACCCGGCCGCTATCGCCGCCATGCTCGACGCCGCGGTGGCCGGGATGCAGGACCGGGCTCGCCGGTTCGCCGGACGCCAGCGCGACCACACCCCCACGATCGCCGACCCGTTCACCGTGGTGCTGGTCGATGAGGTCGCGTTCCTGACCGCCTACCAGCCGGACCGCAAGCTCAAAGAGCGGATCATGCTCGCGCTGGCCACCCTCACCACACAGGGGCGGGCGCTGGGCTACTCGGTGGTCGCTGCGTTGCAGGACCCGCGCAAGGACGTGCTGACCATCCGGAACCTGTTCCCGGACCGGATCGCCATGCGGCTCGATGAACCCGAGCAGGTGGACATGGTGCTGGGCGATGGCGCGCGGGACCGCGGCGCGGCCTGCGAGCTGATCTCCCCGGACCCGGCTACCGGTGCCGGGGTGGCGTTCGTCCGGCTGGAGTCCGACCCGGACCCGGTGCGGGTCCGCGCCGGATGGGTCACCGACGCCGACATCCGCGACCTGGCCGGTGCGTGCATCCCGGATCATGTCGAGTGGCCGGAGGTGGCGGCGTGAGCTTGTTCTACCTCGGCGCGCATCAGCCGCACTGGCTGTGGACTGCGGGGTTCCCGCTGTTCGTCTCTCACCGCCAACTCGCACGCCGTCATGGCCCGGTCAAGCCCGCAGTGTGCCGGTGGGCGCTGGATTCGGGCGGGTTCACCGAACTGTCCCTGCACGGCCGGTGGATCACCACCGCCACCGAATACGCCGACGCGGTGGACCGGTACGCCGCGCAGGCCGGGCGGCTGGACTTCGCCGCGCCGCAGGACTGGATGTGCGAACCGGCCATCCTGGCCCGCACCGGCCTGACCGTGCGGGAGCACCAGGAGCGCACCGTGGCCAGCTACCTGGACCTGCGCGGGCTGGCGCCGCACCTGCCGTTCATCCCCGTGGTGCAGGGCTGGCACCTGGCGGACTATCTGGCCTGCGTGGACCTGTACCGGGCGGCGGGGGTGGATCTGACCCGGGTGCCGCTGACCGGGCTGGGGTCGGTGTGCCGCCGCCAGTCCACCGGGCAGATCGCCGTCATCGTCACCACCCTCGCAAGCTTGGGCCTGCGGTTGCACGGGTTCGGGATCAAGACCACCGGCCTGCACCTGTACGGGCACCTGCTGGCCTCGGCCGACTCGATGGCCTGGTCCTACGCCGCCCGCCGCGCCCCGGCCCTGCCCGGCTGCACCGGGCACCGCAACTGCGCCAACTGCCTGGCCTACGCCACCAGTTGGCGGTCCCGCATCCTGGCCGCCGCCACGTCCCGCGGCTGCCAGGCCAGCCTGTTCGACCCCGACCCGCTGGAGGTGGCGGCATGACCACCATCACCGCGTGGCGTACCGATGAGCCGTGCCCGGTCTGCGCCACCGGCCTGATCATGCACGACGACGGAGGCCCGGTGCTGCGGGCTGAGTGCCGCCTGTGCGGCTGGTCCGACACCTGGACCGGAGACCACGCAGACGGAGGTGAGCAGTGACCGAACCAGCTGCCAAGACGACACGGGCGCAGCGGATGGCCATGCCGCTGGCCCGGGAGGTGGTTAAGGACCTGGCCGTCGAGCGCGGCGCCTGCATCCGCCCGATCCAGCTCCGCCGCACCAACCTCGACACCGGCAAGGCAGACACCGTGCTCGTCCCCTGCGGGCACACCCTGGCCCACGTCTGCCCATCCTGCGCCGAACGGGCCCAGACGCTGCGGGCGGCGCAGTGCCGGGAAGGGTGGCACCTCGAGGACGAACCCGCCATCACCCCGGACCCGGCCACCGAGGAGCAGAAGTTCTGGGTCGAGAAACGAGCCGAAGCCCAGCAGTTCCGCGACCAGGCCGCGAACACCGGCCAGGACACGGGCGACTTCGACGAGCTCATCCGCGAGCTGGATGAGGAGATCGCCAAGGCGGGCATGCGCGGGAAGGCTGCCCCGGACCGCCCGGCGCGGCGGCACCGTTCAACCAGGCGCCGCCAGGATGCCCCGGACCTGCCCCGCCGCAAGATCAGCCCGCGGACGCTGGGCAAGACCTACACCGCGCCGGACGGCAAGACCTTCCGCCCGTCGCTGTTCGTCACGTTGACGTGCCCGTCCTATGGGCGGGTCGGTGAGGACGGAGCACCCGCCGACCCCGGCACGTACGAGTATGACCGGGCGGCCCGGGACGCGCTGGCCTTCGCCGCGCTGTTCGACCGGTTCATCCAGAACCTGCGCCGCTACCTCGGCTACGACCTACAGTACTTCGCCGCCATCGAACCCCAGCGCCGCCTCGCCCCCCACATCCACCTCGCCATCCGCGGCACCATCGCCCGCGCCGAACTCCGCCGGGTCCTGGCCGCCACCTACCACCAGGTCTGGTGGCCCGACGCGAACGAGGTCAAGTACGACGCGGACCACCTGCCGGTGTGGGATGAGGCCATCGGCGGTTACCTTGACCCGGCTACCGGTGAAGTGCTGCCGGACTGGGACCAGGCGCTCGATTCCATCACCGATCGAGATGAGCCGTGGCATGTCGCCCGGTTCGGGGTCCGGTTCGACGCCCAGGGCGTGCTCGCCGGGTCCGAGGACGCCTCCCGGTGCATCGGGTACCTGACCAAGTACCTCACCAAGCAGGTGGCCGACTGCCACCAGGTGCAGACGCCCGGCCAGCACGATCATGCGGCGCGGCTAGCCGAGGCGCTGCGGTATCAGCCGTGCTCGCCGCGGTGCGCGAACTGGCTTCGCTACGGCATCCAGCCCAAGAACGCCCGGCCCGGCCTGGTCCCCGGCCGGTGCAAGGGCAAGGCCCATGACGCCGATCACTTGGGCTACGCCGGTCGGCGGGTGCTGGTCTCGCGCAAGTGGTCCGGCAAGACGCTCGCCGACCACCGCGCCGACCGGAAAGACTGGCTGCTGCGGACCCTCGGTGTTTCGGCAACCGACCCGGCCCGGTACGCCTGGGAGCCCGTCGCCCCGTCCGACCCGGACCACATGGACCACGCCCGGCGACTCCTCCACGCCGTCGCCGACCGCGCCCGATGGCAAACCGCCCTCAACGAGGCCAGGCGAAGAGCCTCCGTCCGTGACGGCTCGGATCTTTCGGCAACAGGGAGGGCGGCATGATGGCGCGGCACCGTGAACTGCCAGCTGATCATCTGCTGACTGTGCAGGAAGCCGCGGATTGGCTGCGTGTGAGCCGCTGGTCGGTCTACAGCCTCATTCACGCCAACCAGCTTCGTACGATCAAGATCGGTCGTCGCAGACTGGTCAGCCGCGAGGCGCTCGATGAGTGTGTCACCCAGCTCGCGAAAGGGGCGGCGTGATGACCCGCGGTCGGCAGCGGGCGAACGGAGAGGGCTCGATTTTCCCGTACCGCAATGGCTATGCGGCGTATGTGTGGGTGACAACTCCGGACGGCAAACGGCGCCGGAAGTGGGCCTACGGGAAGACACGCCAGGACGTCCATGGCAAGTGGCTGAAACTGCACGATGCCACGCGCCGCGGGCCAGTGCCGACCAGCACACCGACCCTGGCCGAATACATGGCCTACTGGCTTCGCGAGGTGGTTATCCCACCCAACTATGCGCCGCTGACCTGCGCGACATACGAGACGCTGACGCGGTTGTACGTCTTGCCCGGCCTCGGTGCCAAGCGGCTCGACAAGCTCACCCTGCGCGACGTGCGAAGCTGGCTCAACAAGCTGAGGGATACGTGCCAGTGCTGCGCGCAGGGCAAGGACGCCCGCAGAGCGGAGAAACAACGCCGGTGCTGCGCCAAGGTTCCGCCGATGTGCTGTCGGCGGCTGGCTTCGGAACGGACCATTCGGGACGCCTGGACAATTCTGTGCAGTGCGCTGACCAATGCTGTCACCGAGGAATTGATTCCGAAGAATGTGGCCAGTCTGGCCCATGTCTCCAAACCCCGTAAGCGCAGGTTGAAGCCGTGGACGGCCGAGGAAGCGCGCCAGTTCCTGGAGTCGGCGAAGCGGGACCAGGATCCGCTCTACGCCGCGTACGTGCTGATTCTTGTGATGGGCCTGCGCAAGGGCGAGGTGGTTGGCTTGCCCTGGTCCGCGGTGAACCTGGACAGCGGTGAGCTGGATATCGGCTGGCAGCTTCAGCGGGTCGGCGGCCAGCTCCTCCACCGGGAAACCAAGACCGAGGCCTCGGAGGCCACCTTGCCGATGCCGGGCATCTGTGTGACGGGATTGCGGATCCGCGAGAAGGACCAGGTCGCCGCGAAGGCTGCGGCGGGCGTCTCCTGGGTCCATTGCGGGCTGGTGTTCACGACCCGGGCCGGTACGCCATTCGAGCCGCGGAACCTGAACCGTCGTTTCGAGACACGCTGTGCCAAGGCGGGCGTCCGCCGCATCACCGTGCACGACATGAGGCATACCTGTGCCACTCTTCTGGCCGCTCTTGACGTGCATCCTCGGGTTGCCATGCGGATCCTGCGCCATGCCCAGATCGACGTGACCATGAATGTCTACACCGAGGTCTCTGACGAGAAGACGCTCAGAGCGCTCAAGCGGCTAGGGAGGCAGCTTGGCTCGTAGGCGTTGCTGTACTTTGCTGCTGTACGGCATGAGAAAAGGCCACGTCCCACGGTGGGAAGTGGCCTGTGATCTGGGTCGGGGTGGCCGGATTTGAACCGGCGGCCTCTTCGTCCCGAACGAAGCGCGCTGCCAAGCTGCGCTACACCCCGCCCGCGCGGAACTTCACCGGCACCGCGCGAGACTTGGACAGTCTAGCGGAAACGCGGACCCGCTCGCGCACGCCTGCGGACAGTGCCGCCGAGACAGTGCCGCCGAGACAGCGCCGGCCAGGACAGGCTAGCTGAGGCAACCCCAGCTGAGGCAGGCCAGCCAAGCGGGGCACTGGCTAGCCGCGATCGCGCGGCACCAGGGTGAGCAGGCTGGCCTCCGGACGGCAGGCGAACCTGGCCGGGGCCCACGGGGACGTGCCGAGCCCGGCGGAGACGTGCAGCCAGGCCGGCCCGGCGACGGGGTGCCGGTGCAGGCCGCGGGCCCGTTCCCGGTCCAGCCCGCAGTTGGTCACCAGCGTCCCGTAGACCGGCAGGCACAGCTGGCCGCCGTGGGTGTGGCCGGCCAGCAGCAGGTTGTAGCCATCGGCGGTGAACTGGTCGAGCAGCCGCGGCTCGGGGGAGTGCATGACGGCGATCCGGAGCGCGGCGGCCGGGTCGGCGCGGCCCGCGACGTCCTGATAGCGGTCCCGGTTGATGTGCGAGTCATGCACTCCGGCCAGCGCGATGCCGAGGCCGCCGATGGTCAGCTGACCGCGCTGGTTGTTAAGGTCGAGCCACCCCGCCTCCGCCATGGCGTCCCGGAGCTTCTCCCAGGGCAGGTGCACGGATTTCGGGCCGGGCGGCAGGTTGTCGGTCCGCCGCACGTACCGCATCGGGTTCCGCGGCTGGGGCCCGTACAGGTCATTGGAGCCGTGCACGAAGACGCCCGGGCGGTCGAGCAGCGGTCCGAGGGAATCGAGGAAACACCCGACGGCCTCCGGATGCGCGATGCAGTCCCCGGTGTTGACAACCAGATCGGGGTCGAGGTCGCCGAGCGAGCGCATCCAGGACATGAGCCGCTTCCGGCCTGGGGTGAGATGCGTGTCGGAGATGTGCAGCACGCGCAGCGGCGCCGACCCCGGCGGCAGGACGGGAACCTCATGCCGGCGCAGGGCGAACCAGTTCCGCTCGACCACTGTCGCGTAGCCGACCGCGGCGGCGCCGAGGGCGGCGGTGGCTGGGATTAGAGTTCGCAATCTCACCGTCCCATGGTGCCATGACCGCGGGTGTGCCACTGACCGCCCGGCGTCGCCTGGCCAGTTCCTAGGATGGGCATGTGGCTGAACTAAAGGAACGGCTGCGCGCGGACTTGAACGCCGCCATGCGGGCGCGCGATCAGGTGCGGATGCGCACACTGCGGCTGGCGCTGACCTCCATCACCACCGAGGAGGTGGCGGGCGCCTCGGCCCGCGACCTCAGCGACGAGGAGGTCATGAAGGTGCTCACCCGGGAGGCCAGGAAGCGCCGGGAGGCCGCCGAGGCGTTCGGCGCGGCTGGCCGGGCCGAGCAGGCAGCAGCCGAACGGGCCGAGGGAGACGTGCTGGCTCACTACCTGCCCGCGCAGCTCAGTGACGACGAGCTGGCCGCCCTGGTCAGCGCGGCGATCGCCGAGACCGGCGCGGCCGGCATGCGGGGCATGGGCCAGGTCATGAAGACACTGACTCCGCGGGTGGCGGGCCGGGCCGACGGAACCCGGGTCGCCGCCGAGGTCCGCCGCCGCCTCAGTACGGCCTAGAAGCGGCCGCCCGCGATGCGCCGGTCACGCTGGGTCTGGCCGCGGTCCCCGTAGGGATAGTCGGGGGGCTGCGGGTCGCTGGCCCCCTCGAGCAGCCGGGTCTCGTCCTCGCTGAGGTCCAGCTCGGCCGCGGCCAGGTTGTCGTCGAGCTGAGCCAGGGTCCGGGCGCCGAGGATTACCGAACGTACCGCCGGGCGCGCCTGTACCCAGGCGATCGCCACCTGTGACATCGAGGCCCCGCGGCCCTCGGCGACCTTGCGGACCGCGTCGATGACCTGCCAGGTGCGCTCCAGGTGCCCGCGCTCGTTCCAGATCCGCATGCCCTCGTCCATCTGGTCGGACAGCCTGGTGCCCTCGCCCGGCGGCTCGTCCCGCCGGTACTTGCCGGTCAGCCAGCCGCTGGCCAGCGGGGACCAGGGTAGCAGGCCCAGCCTCTCCGCCTCGCAGGCCGGGACGATCTCCCATTCGATCGCGCGGGCCAGCAGGCTGTACTGCGGCTGCACGGTCACCGGGCGGATCAGGCCGCGCGCGCCGGCCAGATCGGCATACTTCTGGATCTGGTAGCCCAGGAAGTTCGACAGGCCGAAATAGCGGATCTTGCCGGCCTGGGCGGCGTCGTCGAGGAACCGGAGCGTCTCCTCGACCGGGGTCAGCGGATCCCAGCCGTGCAGCTGGTACAGGTCGATGGCCTCGACGCCGAGCCGCCGCAGCGACGTGTCCAGGGCCGCCGCCAGGTGACGGCGGGACAGGCCGTGCCCGTTCGGGTCCTCGGCGGTGGGGAAGCGGCCCTTGGTCGCGATCACCGCGCGTCCGCGCGCGTCCGCCCGGCTAGCCAGCCAGCGGCCGATGATCTGCTCGGACCGGCCGTCGGCGTAGACGTCGGCGGTGTCGATCAGCGTGCCGCCCGCCGAGATGAAGCGGTCGAGCTGGGCGAAAGAGCCGGTTTCGCTGGTCTCGTTGCCGAACGTCAGCGTGCCGAGGGCCAGCGCGGAGACCGCGCAGCCGCTGAGCCCGAGCAGCCGGTACTCCATCCTTAGAGACCTCCCCCGTTACCCCCGCCGCCTCCATTGCCCCCGCCTCCGTTACCCCCGCCGCCGCCGTTACCGCCCCCGCCGTTGCCCCCGCCTCCGTTGCCGTTCTTGCCCTTCTTCGGCTTCTTCGGCTGGACGACGACCTGGCCGTTGCCGAGGCTGTTGAAGATGCTGTCCGGCGGAACCGGCACGAAGTAGGTCACGGGCCCGAGGGAGGCGTGGTCGAACGTCATGTGCCAGGTCGATCCGGGAGCGTTCGCCCCGAACATCTCACCTGGGCATTGCTGGCCGCCGTCTTCCAGCCGGTAGCAGGCGGTCAGGCCGGTCATCGTCCGGCCGGTCGGCGAGATCGGGTTGAACACCGAGACGTACCCCACCAGGCTGGGCGTGTAGCCGGCGAAGGCAGCGTAGGGGGTGCCGCCGCCGCCCTCGACGTTCGAGGTGCCGGTCTTGCCCGCCGCCTGGCGGCCGGCCAGGCCGCCCAGGTTGGCCGCGGTGCCACTGGTCAGGACGCCCTGCAGGATGTAGTTCGCGGCGTCGGCGACCTCTGCGGAGAAGGCCCGGTGGCAGCTGGCCGAGGGCACGGGCAGGTTCTTGCCGGTATTGCCGACGATCTTGTTGATGGCGATGGGCGAGCAGTACGTGCCGCGGGCCGCGAGGGTCGCGTACGCGGACGCCATGGACAGCGGCGAGACGTTGACCGAGCCCAGCGTGAACGAGGGAATGTTGTCAGCGGAGTCCTGGCTGCCGTCGCGGCTGAACAAAGATGTGCCGTCGGCCCTGGTCATCCCCATGCTGGCCGCGGTGCGCACCACGTCGCAGAGGCCGACCTTCTGCTCGAGCTCGGCGAAGTACACGTTGACGGACTGGACGGTGCCGGTGTACAGGGACTGGTTGGAGTCGGACTGCGGGCCTTCCGCGTTCGTCACGTTGAACGCGCCCACCTGGCCCTGGTAATAGCCGGCCGGCCCGCCCTGGCAGTTGGTGTAGCCGGTGACGGTGGTGCTGCCTGGTGCGTGCAGGGTGGAGCCGAAAGGCATGCCCTGCTTGAGCGCCGTGACCAGGGTGAACACCTTGGACGAGGAACCGGTCTGGACGCCGGAACTGCCGCCGTAGGCGGTGTTCACCGCGTAGTTGATCTCGGTCTGGCCACGTCCCGTGCCGTACGGCCGGTCCTCGGCGAGGGCCATGACCTGGCCGGTGCCCGGCTGCACCACGGCCTCGGTGTCCGCGTTGTGGCCCGGGTTGTAGACGCCGCTGTGGGCGGGCTCCACGTAGTTCACCGCGCTGTTCGCGGCCTGCTGGTCCCGCGGGTTCAAGGTGGTGTAGATCTTCAGGCCGCCGGCGGAGAGCAGCTTGGCCCGGTCCATCGGCGTCTTGCCGTAGGCCGGGTTGTGCAGGAACACCTCCTCCACGTACTGGCAGAAGAAGCCGGCCGAGCCCACCGAACTGGACTGGCAGCCGCTCTCGGGTATGGAGAAATGCAGGTCGAGCGGCTTGGCCTCGGCGGCCGTGGCCTGCGCCGCGGTGAGCCCGTTGTTGGTCTGGGCCATCCGGGCCAGCACGGTGTTGCGCCGCTCGAGGGCCACCCCGGGATGGCGGATCGGGTCGTAGGCTGACGGGTTCTCCACGATGCCGGCCAGCGTGGCGGCCTGGGGCACCGACAGCTTCGCCGCCGTGGTGCCGAAGTACGTCTCGGCGGCGGCCTCGATCCCGTAAGCGAAGTTGCCGAAATAGGCGTCGTTCAGGTACCCGGCCAGGATGTCCTGCTTGGACTGCTGGTGCTCGGAGGCCACCGCCATCCGCAGCTCGTTCAGCTTGCGGCTCAGCGTCTCCGCGGCCGCGGCCTGCACCGCCTGGCTGTTGTCTGCCATCTCGGCCTCGAGCAGGAGCACGTTCTTGACGTACTGCTGGGCGAGGGTGGAACCGCCCTGGACCGGCTTGTGCTGGAAGTCGTTCACCGCGGCGCGGATGGTGCCGCGCAGGTCGATCGCGCCGTGCTCCCAGAACCTGGAGTCCTCGATGGCGACGACCGCGTTCGCCATGTTGGGCGCGATCTGGCTATAGCTGACCGGCTGCCGGTCCCAGCCGAAGTACTTGAGCGGGGCCGCGTTGTAGGCGCTCTTGTAGTAAGGCACGTCGACGCCGTACACGTAGGCGAGGAGCTGGCCGTTCCGGTCCAGGATCTCCGACCGCTGGGGGAGGCCCTGGGCGCTCAGCGACAAGGTGGTGAACTTGTTGGCTTCGTTCCTGACCAGGACCCCGGTCGCGGCCACCACGGGAATCACCATCGCCGCGGCGAGCACTCCGCCGATCGCCGCGAAGGCGACGAGGCGTCCGAGTACGCTCGTCCGGGTGAAAATCGTCTCTCCGAGCTGCACGCGACTTAGGGTACGCCGCCTTGGCAAGTAATCAGTGCCCTCGTACCGGACATTCATGGCCTCGGCGTACCGAGACCTATGATGCCTACCGAACCTCAGATAAATCGGAATTATTACCTCAAGTTACCGCCGGCGGCATACTAGGCCATCAATGTTACGGTGAGGACATGAACGCACTCGGAGAGTGACTATTTTCCGGCTTCGATATAGTCCGTGAGAACTATTTGGTAAATGGCTATGCCGGGGTCTTGGCATCCCGCCCGGACTTCCGTAAGTTGCTGGATCACGAACAGATAACCGTGGCAGGGCGGCCGCACGCACTGGCCCCGGGATCGCAACCCCATCGAGACGACCGTCGGGTGTTCGCGCTCGACGATCAAGAGGAGTGGGCACATGTGGATCACTGACTGGACCACACGCGCCGCATGCAAGGGAACCGACCCTGACGAACTGTTCGTCCAGGGAGCAGCGCAGAATCGCGCCAAGCTGATCTGCCGGGGATGCCCGGTTCGCACGGAGTGCCTTGCGGATGCGCTCGACAACGGCATCGAGTTCGGTGTCTGGGGCGGGATGACCGAGCGGGAGCGGCGTGCGCTGCTCCGCCGCCGCCCCGAGGTCACCTCGTGGCGCGAACTGCTCGAGCGCGCCCGCGACGAGTACGAGCGGCAGTCCATTGACGAGCTCGTCGCCAGCTAGGCGGCCCGGCTAGCAAGCCGGGCTGAGCAGCAGGGCTGAGCAGAGCCGCTCACCAGCGGCCTAGGCAGCGTGGCCGGGCCGCATCCAAGCCAAGATCAACACTGATCAAGGGTTCTCATGCTGTCCCGGCGGGGTTACGAGCCCTGCCGGGACAGTATCGTCCCGATCACCCGAAGCCCGTCGAGGTCGTGCACATCCTCGGGCTGCGCGATCACCTCCACGACGGGGATCGCCGGGTGCGCCGCGGTGAAGTGCTCGGCGAGCCGCCGTTCCCGCTTGCCGAGCTGCATCCGCTCCGCGTGCATGCGCAACGCCGCCACGGCGATCGAGTAGCGGGGGGCGTCGGCCCCGGACCCGTTCGGCTTGTCCTGCATTTCCAGGGTCTCGGCGGCCGCCAGGCTCCGTGCGGCGCTCAGCCGCCCGGCGGGCGAGGTGTGCACCCGGTTGAGGATGAGCCCGGCGAGCGGCATGCGCTCGGAGTCCAGGCGCTCGACGAAGTAGGACGCCTCGCGCAGCGCGTCCGGCTCCGGGGCGGCGACCACCAGGAATGCGGTGCCCGGGGCCTGCAGCAGCCGGTACGTCCCCTCGGCCCGCTCGCGGAAACCGCCGAACATGGTGTCGAGCGCGGTGACGAACGTCTGCGCGTCCTTGAGTACCTGCGTGCCGAGGATCTTGGTCAGCGCGCCCGTCATCATGGCGAACCCGGCGTTCAGCACCTTCATGTAGGACATGCCGGCCTTGGCCGGGACGGTCAGCAGCCGGATCAGCCTGCCGTCGAGGAACCGGCCCAGCCGCTGCGGGGCGTCGAGGAAGTCCAGCGCGGACCGGCTCGGCGGGGTATCGACCACGATCAGGTCCCACTCGTCGGCGTGCCTGAGCTGGCCGAGCTTCTCCATGGCCATGTACTCCTGCGTCCCGGCGAAGCTGGAGGACAGCGACTGGTAGAACGGGTTGGCCAGGATCTGCGCGGCCCGGTCGGGGTCGGCGTGCGCCTCGACGATCTCGTCGAACGTCCGCTTCATGTCGAGCATCATCGCGTGCAGGCTGCCGCCATTGACCGCGTCCACCCCGTCGACCTGGCGCGGGGTGTTGTCCAGCGAGGTCAGGCCCATGGACTGGGCCAGCCGCCGGGCCGGGTCCACGGTGAGGACGCACGCCTGCCTGCCGCGTTCGGCGGCGCGCAGGCCGATCGCGGCCGCCGCCGTGGTCTTGCCGACGCCGCCGGAACCGCAGCAGACGATGATCCTCGTCCGCCGGTCGTCGATGATCCGGTCCATGTCGAGCGTCACGGGCTTGGCGCTCATGCTGCTCCTTGTTCCCTCAGCGCGGTGGCCAGCTGATACAGGCTGGCCAGGTCGATCCCCTCCGGGATCATCGGCAGCTCGTAGTGCGGGCGCCCTGAGGTGAGCAGCTCGTCCCGCTCCCTGTTCTGCACCGCCACCTGTTGCGCGTGCTCCTTGAGCTCAGTCATCAGATCGGCGGCCAGGCCGTGGTTGTCACTGATCCCGGCCGCCTTCAAGGCGACGGCGAGTTCGGTGACGTCCAGCGAGCCGCTGGCGGCCGCGGTCAGGTCGGCGTCGCCGAGCATGGCCGGGCGGGCCATGTTGATGAAGATGCCACCGGGCCGGATGGCGTCGCCGGTCAGCTCGTGCAGCTCGGCGATGCCGTCCAGGGTCTCCTGCACCGGCATCTCCTCGAGCGTGGTGACGAAGTGCACCGCGGTCTGGGGCGACCGGATCACCCGCGCCACCGTGTCCGCATGCGTCCTGATCGGGCCCACCTTGGCCAGGCCGGAGACCTCCGTGCTGACGTCGAGGAAACGGCTGATCCGGCCGGTCGGCGGCGCGTCCATCACCACCGCGTGGTACACGTGAGTGTCGTCGCGCCGGTGCACCCGCCGCCGGGCCGCCTCGGTCGCCTTGCCGGTGACCAGCACATCGGACAGGCCCGGGGCGATGGTGGTGGCGAAGTCGACCACGCCGAGCCTGGTCAGGGCCTTCCCGGTGCGGCGCAGGTTATAGAACATCTCCAGGTAGTCGAGCAGCGCGCCTTCCGGGTCGAGGGCGAGCGCGTACACGTCGCCGCCCTGCCCGGCGCCCTGGGCGCCCAGGCCGATCGCCACCTTCCGTTCCTGGTAAGGAAGCGGCGGGCAGTCGAAGAGCCTGGCGATGCCCTGCCGGCCCTCCACCTCGATCAGCAGGACCTTGCGGCCCGCCGTGGCCAGGGCCAGCGCCAGGGCCGCCGCTACCGTGGTCTTGCCGGTGCCGCCCTTGCCCGTGACCACGTGCAGCCGCACGCCGTCCCAGTCGGTATCCCTCGTGGTCATTCCGTTGCTGCCTCCGTGTTTCTCTCCCACGGAGGCTATCTCCGCCCGGATACCTTATGGTTCGCCGGGCCCGGCTATCATGCGATCCTATTGTCACTACGCTGGGGTCTAGGAAGAGAGGTGATCCCGGTGGGTGCAGTAGTCGCCATCATCGTGATCCTGGTCATACTCGGGATAATCACGGCCGCGCGTTCGTTCAAGGTGGTCCAGCAGTACGAGAAAGGCATCATCTACCGGTTCGGGCAGGTCCTGCCCGAGATACGCGGCCCCGGCTTGCACGCCATCCGGCCGGTCGGCGACCGGATGGCGAAGGTCAACATGCAGATCATCGCCATGGCCGTGCCCGCCCAGGAGGGCATTACCAGGGATAACGTAACCGTCCGGGTGGACGCGGTGGTGTACTTCCGCGTGGTGGACCCGATCAAGGCCACCGTGAACGTACAGAACTACATGTTCGCCATCTCCCAGCAGGCGCAGACCTCGCTGCGCTCGATCATCGGCCAGTCGGAGATGGACCAGCTGCTGGCCGAGCGGGAAACCGTGAACCGGGAACTGCGGCGGATCATCGACGAGCCGACCGAGGGTCCGTGGGGCATCCGGGTCGAGCGGGTGGAGCTCAAGGACGTGTCGCTGCCGGAGCAGATGAAGCGCTCCATGTCGCGGCAGGCCGAGGCGGAGCGGGAACGGCGGGCCAGGATCATCACCGCCGACGGTGAGTACCAGGCGTCCAAGCGGCTGGCCGCCGCGGCCAACGTGATGGCCCGCGACCCGGCCGCGCTGCAGCTGCGACTGCTGCAGACCGTCGTCGAGGTGGCCGGCGAGAAGAACAGCACGCTGGTCATGCCCGTGCCCGTCGAGCTGCTCAGGTTCTTCGAGAAGATGGCGCCCGGCCCTACCCATCCCGAGCACGAGGCGCACCGAGACATCGAGGACTACGGCGACGCCGAGGTGGCGGCGGCCGAGGCGGCCATCTCGAACGTCAAGGTGCCCGAGCTGGAGGAGTCGTCCATCCCGCCCGTGCCCGAGGTGGAAAGCCCGGCCATGCCTGCTGAGGTGCGCGAGGTCACGGCCCCCGATCTGGCCGCCAAAGACAAGGCGTAAGGTCGGTCCATGCCAAAGTGGGAGTACGCGACCGTGCCGCTGCTCGTGCACGCGACCAAGCAGATCCTGGACAACTGGGGCGACGACGGATGGGAGCTGGTCACGGTCATCCCCGGCCCCAACTCCGAGCAGCTCGTCGCCTACATGAAGCGGGAGAAGCCATGAGGGGCCGCAAATGAGCGCGGCTGAGCGGCTGGCCGCGCTCGGGCTGACGCTGCCCCCGGTGACGGCCCCGGTGGCCGCCTACGTGCCGGCCGTGCGCACCGGCGCGTACGTGTACGTCTCGGGTCAGCTGCCGGTGACGGACGGGAAGCTGGCCGCCACCGGCAAGGTGGGCGCCGAGGTCAGCGCCGGGGACGCGGCCGCGATGGCACGCACCTGCGCGCTGAACGCGCTCGCCGCCGCCGCGGCCGCGGCGGGCGGCCTCGACGGGATCCGCCGGATCGTCAAGGTGACCGGCTTCGTGGCCAGTGCGCCGGGCTTCGGCGGCCAGCCGCAGGTGATCAACGGGGCGAGCGAGCTGCTCATCGAGGTGTTCGGCGAGGACGGCAGGCACGCCCGCAGCGCGGTTGGCGTGGCCGAGCTGCCGCTTAACGCGCCGGTAGAAGTCGAGCTGATCGCCGAAGTCCGCGACTGAGCCGCCGGTGGCAGAAGCGATGAACGAGCCCGGGATGGCACGACCGGGCGCGGTCGTGCCAGGCAAGATCGCCGAGCGGGTACGTGAGATCTCGGACGGCCGGCTGGCGCCGGCCGTCCCCCGCGACGCCGCCACCGTGATCCTGCTCCGCCCGGCCCAGCCTGGTGATGGGCGCAGTGATGATGAGCCCGGCGTCGAGGCGTTCCTGCTGCGGCGTACCGCCGAACTCGAGTTCGCGCCGGGAGCCTGGGTGTTCCCCGGCGGTTCGGTGGACGCGCGGGACGCGGACCCCGGCATCGGATGGGCCGGGCCTGCCCCGGCCGATTTCGCGGCCCGGCTCGACGTGCCGGCGGACCGCGCCCGGGCCCTGGTCTGCGCTGCGGTCAGGGAGACGTTCGAGGAATCCGGGGTGCTGCTCGCCGGTCCTTCGCCGGACGGCCTGGTCCGCGCCGGCCTGGTTGACAACAGCGCAGAGCTGGCCGCCGACCGGCACGCCCTGCTGACGGGGGCGGCGTCGCTCGGCGAGGTGCTCGGCCGCCGGGGCCTGGTGCTCCGCGCCGACCTGCTCACCCCGTGGGCTCGCTGGATCACGCCGGAGGCCTCGCCCCGGCGCTTCGACACCTGGTTCTTCGCCGCCGCCCTGCCGCCCGGGCAGAAGGCCACGGCAGCCCCGGAGGGCCACGCCGATCCCGGCGAGTCCGAATCAGGGGCCTGGCTGCGGCCCGAGACGGCGCTCGAGGGCGCCCAGGCCGGCCAGCTCACGCTGCTGCCGCCGACCGCGGTCACCCTGGGCGAGCTCGCCGGGCATCACGGCGTGGCCGGCATCCTGGCTCGCCGCATGGTCATCACCCCCCGGCTGCCCAGGGTGATCATCGAGGACGGGCGGCCGCGGCTGGCCATGCCGGAGGCGCAGTGACCGGGCCGGCGGCGGGCATCGACGGATTCCGCACGCCCCGGGCCGCCTGCCTGCTGGCGCCGAACCCGTCGCCGATGACGCTGGACGGCACCAACACCTGGCTGATCGCCGAGCCCGGCTCGTCCGCCGTCGTGGTGGTGGACCCCGGGCCCGACGATGAGGGGCACCTGCGCCGGGTGCACGCCGAGGCGGCCGCGGGCGACCGGCGGGTGGCGAAGATCCTGCTGACGCACGGGCACCCGGATCATGCCGCCGGGGCGGCGCGGCTCGCGGGGCTGACCGGGGCGCCGGTGCAGGCGGCCGATCCGGCGCGCCGGCTCGGCCCGGAAGGGCTCGCGGACGGCGACGTGGTTACGGCGGCCGGCTGCGAAATCCGGGTGGTGGCGGCCCCGGGCCACTCCGCCGACTCGGTGTGCCTGCTGCTGCCCGCGGACGGCGCCCTGTTCACCGGCGATACCGTGCTCGGCCGCGGCACCACGGTCATCGCCGCCGACGGGAACCTCGGTGACTACCTGCGGACCCTGGGCCAGCTGCGCGACCTGGCCGGAGCCCGGGAAGTCGGCCTGCTGCTACCGGGGCACGGCCCGATGCTGGCCGACCCGCTCGGGACGCTCGACTATTACCTGGCGCACCGGGAGGAGCGGCTGGATCAGGTCCGGTCGGCCCTCGCCGCGGGCGCGACGACACCCGCCGAGATCGTGGCCATGGTCTACACCGACGTCGACCCGTCGGTCTGGCCTGCTGCCGAGTGGTCAGTCCGCGCCCAGCTCGACTACCTCGCTGACAGCGAACCATGATCATGAGCAGTCTGCTCCGGGTGATCTGCACGGGGGATGCGCCTGCGTGCGGTGGTGCGCACGGTGCGCCCAGCCGATTCCAGAATAAAGTGCGTTTCCGGTGTGTCGCGGCTGCGGAGCGCACGGCACCGGCGGCTGCCCGGTTTGCGGTGATTTCTTCCCTGCCGCGGACACTCCGTGCCCCTGCCGCCCCGTCCAGGGGGACTGCCGTCCCATATGTTTACAGTTTCGGGTGCTATCACCCCCGGAACTGCAGACATATCGCCGGGACTCCGGGCAGACCCCCGGCAGCGGAATCGCATCAGACCGCATCCGAGACACGCGACACGCAGCAAACTCACCCTATTTCGGAATGAGCACATAGACCACTAAATTATCCGTTAAGCTCGAATGTTCCGCGTTAAAATCTAAGTTTTATCGCACAAATGAGCGAATAATTTGCGGATGGGAAAGGCGAGGCCGATGTGATGGCATCGCGTCACTGGCGGCCGGGCCTCGCGCGGCCCCCGGGTGCAGCGGCCCGGTGGGAGAGGCCCGGGGCGCAGCGAGCCCGGGCGCAGCGAGCCCGCTAGCGCCCGCTTCTGCTCATGATCATGGAAAGGAAGGCTAGCTGGCGCGCTGACGAAGGGCGCGCTGACGAAAGGCTCGTCAGCGGGCGCGCTTGCGCAGGCGCTCGGTGTCCAGGATGAGCACCGAGCGGGCCGAGATCTGCAGCCAGCCGCGGGCGGCGAAGTCCGCCAGCGCCTTGTTGACCGTCTCCCGCGACGCCCCGACCAGCTGGGCCAGCTCCTCCTGGGTCAGGTCGTGATGGACGTGCAGCCCGTCGCGCTCCTGCTGGCCGAACCGGTCCGCCAGGTCGAGCAGGTTCTTCGCCACGC
>WNGL01011029.1_pt1 | contig 28887 bp, 36 predicted proteins | sample 5400591 | NCBI WGS metagenome assembly WNGL01 (sample SAMN13153377, study PRJNA577476) | soil metagenome | isolation source: 80 cm soil or saprolite under Garry oak tree replicate 1 | place: USA:California | collected 2016-06-15 | reverse complement strand
CCCGGCCCGGCCGCTCGCACGAACCGGCAGCAATCGGGAACAGGGACCAGACTGGGTCACGGCCCGGATCAGGCCACCACAAACCGTCAGACCAGGAAACGACCACTTGCGGTACCGGGCCGGTGCAGGTAAGTCCCGTACGGCTGCGAAGCCGGCAGCAGGTCGACCGCGGTCGTGCCGGAGCCGAAGACCTCGTAGCAGTAGGCGGTGCCGGGATTCAGCCCGGTGACGGGGACTGAGGACTGGTAGTCATACCGGGTCGGGTAGGTGCTCGGCGGATTCGGCGAGACCCTCACCTGGGTGACCATCCCCGTGGTCACTGGGACGCTGTTCGCCGTGCAATTCCCGAGTGGCCCGTAGTAGAGAGTGCCGTGGATGTCGGGATTGGTTGCCCACGTCACGACGGCGGATGTCTGCGTCAGGTCCGTGACGTATGGTGCGCGGGCCAGCACAGGATTGAAGCCGCTGTAGGGCGTGGTAGGGATTGGCCCCGGACCGTTCCCGTAACCCGATGCCCAGGCGGTAGCCGGCAGGGCCGCAGCCGCCAGCGCCACCGCCGCCGCGAAAGCGGCAGGAAAAATGCGAGTACCAAGCCGCATGGCGCCCACCCCTTGGAGTTAACTCGTCGGACGCTTGGAGCTAACTCATTAGACGCGGAGCTTTGCAGGCGGGTTTACGACCTTCTGAACCGCGCAGTTTGATGGAGGCTTCAGATCGGCGTCGGCCGATCTTGCGGCCCCCGGGGGCGGGGAGATGGAAAATGTGGATCGATTGGTCCTTGGCCCGGCATCGGTGGTCCCGCTCTGGCATTGGCCTGGTCTGAGACCATGACGACCTGGTCCGGTGCTATCCAGGACATGCCCTCGGCCGTGACCACGACGCGGTCTTGACTGGTCAGCAGCGTCTGCGTGTTCAGCGTATCCCGGACGTTGCGGCCCACCCGGCAGCGGGACCACCAGCATCGTGCTGGCCGACCTGCGCGAACCGGAAGCCATCGTGGCCCACCCGAAGGTCCGCGCCCTGATCGACTGCGGCCGGCCCGTCGCGCTGCTCCTGGTGACGATCTTGCACTTCATCACCGAACACGAGAACCCGGCCCGCATCCTCACCGTGCTCCGGGATGCACTGCCTGCGGGTAGCTATCTGGCCCTGTCGCATGCCGCGGCCGACTTCCGCCCGGCGGCCGCGCAGCATGCGGCCGCCCGGTCTGCAGCAGGCTGGGTACGACCTGCGGCTGGTAGGCGCGGATCAGGGAGGCAGATTCCCCCAGGCCGATGGCACCAGGCTGGTCGCGGAAGACCTGTACCCGCTGGCCCACAGGGACGTGAGCGGCAAGTTGTTGCTGCAGCTGCGTCCGTTGGGCATCGGCCTAGCGCTACGCCGGATCGCGCTCGATCGGGCAGGTCATGCAACGCGGGCCGCCCCGGCCGCGGCCCAGTTCGCTGCCGGCGATGGTGATCACCTCGATGCCGGCCTCGCGCAGCATGGTGTTGGTGGCGACGTTGCGCTCGTACCCGAAGATGACGCCAGGCGCGACGGCGAAGTAGTTGGTCCCGTCGTCCCACTGCTCCCGTTCGGCGGCCCGGATGTCCTCGTTGATCATCAGCACCGTCACCTTGTCCACGCCGAGGATCTCCGCGACCGTGTCCCACAGGTTGTCGTTGAGGGTCACCCGCGGGCCGGTCTCGTCTTCCCCCGGGGTGACGGTCCAGGACCGCAGCCGCGGATCGAGGTAGGGGTAGAGCACGAACGTGCCGCGGTCGACCATGGTCATCACGGTGTCCAGGTGCATCATGGCCCGGGAGACCGGCAGCTCGACCGCGATCACGACGCTGACCTGCCCGCTGCGGAACAAGGCGACCGACAGCGACTCGACCGCCATCGGCGTCGTCCGCTCGCCCATCCCGATCATCACGGCGCCGTGGCCCAGCACGTGCACGTCGCCGCCTTCGAGGGCGGCGGCCTGGTAGGCGGCGTTGTCGTCGTCGTAGTACCTGGCGAAGTCCGCGGCGGCAAACATCGGGTGGTAGCGGTAGATGGCCAGGCTGTGCAGCGTCTCGCGCTGGCGCGCGGGCTTGGCCATGGCGTTAACCGAGACGCCGCGGTAGATCCAGCAGGAGTTGTCCCGCTGGAACAGGTGATTGGGCAGCGGGGGCAGCACGAAGTCGTCGGCGTGCAGCACCTCCCAGGTGAGGCTGTGCGGCCTGGCCTGGTGCAGGTCGGCCTTGAGCACGCCGCCGACGAGGAACTCGGCCAGGGTCGGCCCGTCGAGATCGTCGAACAGCCGCCGCACCGGCTCGGCCAGGTTCGGGCCGAGCGTCTGCGGGGTGCAGACCCGGTCCAGGACGAAAGCCCGGCCCAGCGGCTGGTCCAGGGTCTCGCCCAGCAGCTGCCCGAAGTAGTGGACCCGCACGCCCTTCTCGCGCAGCGCCGCGGCGAAGGCGTCGTGCTCCTCCTTGGCCCGGCCGGCCCAGAGCACGTCGTCGAAGAGCAGCTCACCCACGTTCCTCGGGGTCAGCCGGGAGAGCTCGAGCCCGGGCCGGTGCACGATGACCTGCTTGAGCTGCCCGACCTCTGACTGGACGCTGAAGTTCATGGTGTCCCATTGTCCCGCCCGCCGGCGGGCTCGTCACCGGGAGGCGGCGGGTTCTCGTTCCACCCGGAAGACGGGGTACCGCGACGCGATCGCCTCGAAGTCAGTCAGCGGCGCGCGCCGGTCCACCGGGATGTGCGGGCGGGCGCCGGGCACCTGCTCCAGGTAACGCCGGATGATCGCCGGGCGCTCGCTCACCGGCACCTCCACCAGGCGGCAGCTGACCGCGCGCCGCCGCCGTATGGTCGCCCGCCCGTCGCGGGCGCGCACGTTCTGGACCCAGTTGCACTGCCCGCCGAGCATCGGCACGAGATACCACTGACCGTGCCAGTCGGCCATGCCCAGCGGGAACCGGACCAGCCGTCCCGACCGGCGGCCCGCGACCTCGAGGGTCACCCACCGCCTGGGCATCAGCCCGAGGCCGAAGGCGGCCGCCCACAGTCGGGCGAAACGGCGCGCGGTCGCGTCGGCCCGGCCTCCGGCGTACATCGTCCGCAGGCGCTCATCGGACAACGGCCAGCTACCCATGGTCTTCCCTCCCGCAGAGCGGCGGGCACTGATGAGGGTGATCATCGAAGGCTCCTCCCGGGTGCCTCCCACGGGCACCCCGGTGACCTGATCAATTCAGCTTGTTCGTGAGGCGACCCGGGTAGGCAGAGGCGTAGGTCCTTGATCATCTGGGCAGAAAGCCATCCTCATTAGTGCTGTGATCAGGGGGACAGGCCGGGAAAATTGGTTGACCCGCGGCGGGTCATCCTTACACGCTGGGCGTGATGAACGTCATGCCGAGTGACTATGACCGCGACCCGGAACGGTTCCTGTCGGCCGGCCGGTATCCGCACGAGGATGTTCATCCGCACGTCGCGGCTCGCTTCGCCGCGGCGGGTGCGCGCCGCGTCCTGGACGTGGGCGGGGGTAACGGGCGCCTGGCGCGCTTGCTGCCCGCCTTGGCGATGAACTGCCTGCTCATCGACATCTCGCCCGCCATGCTGGCTCTTGCGCCCCGTCCCGCGGTGCGGGCCGACGGTGCCCGGCTGCCGGTCGCCGATGCATCGGTCGACGCCGTGGCCGCGCTGTATACCCTCTATCACTACGCTGATCCCCGCGTGCCCGTCCGCGAGGCACGGCGCGTACTGCGCCCCGGCGGGCTGTTCGCCGCGTGCGCGGCCAACAGCGACAGCAACCCCGAGCTGGCGCCGTTGATACCAGGCTGGGGAAAGCGCTCGACATTCGACGGCGAGGACGCAGGGGCCATCGTGGCGTCGGTCTTTTGCGCGCCGGGTGACGCGGTGGAGGTGGAGCGGTGGGATGGCTACCAGAACACCCTGTCGTCCGTCTCCCACGCCGCCGCCTTCCTCCGGGTTCTCGGCCTGGGTACCGCCGAGGCGACCGCCAGGGCCAGCACGCTGGACCTGCCCATGACGCTGACCATGCGTGGCTGCTTCGTGTACGCGACCAAGGCCGCATTACCTGGCGGCTGCCGCCTGCGCGGAGGCGAGCACCACCCAGACCTGTCCGCGGGCGAAGGTCATCACCTGGCCGGACGAGGTGGTGAACGTGGTGCCGCCGTCCGCGCGCCATCCATCCACACCAGCCAGCGCCCGTCCTTTGCGGACCAGCGGAACATGAACCTCGCCGCCGGGTACGACACCGAGAACGATGTCGTCGCCCGCCCGCCAGGGGGCGCCGGGCCGAACCGGAACCCGATGTCGTGCGCCCTGCTCGTGCCGGGCGCCTCGGCGAGCAGCTGCCGGGTGTGCGCGTACAGGTTGTGCGGCGCGACCCGGCGCGGATCGCGGAAGTAGCCGCCGGCCCGGCCGGCATACAAGTCGACGGTTCGTGCCTTTTCCACCACGGGAAGCAACTGCGGCTGCGCCCCCGAATAGGCGAACGCGGGCCGCCCGAACTGCCGGAGCAACTCGAGGTCGTCCTCCCTGGCGCTGCGCACCGGGCCGATGACCGGCGGGAAGCGCGAGGAGAAAACGGCGAGGAACCGGCTCAGGCCGCCCTCCACCGGCAGCACATAGACGATGTAGGCGGCGGTGAGCCCGGTCTGCGGCCGCGCGGGCGTCAGGTTGTCGATCTTCACCGCGAGCACCGGGCCGAGCGCCGCCACCGGTTCGCCGGTGAACGGGGAGGTCAGCGCCGACGAGCGGGACGGCCCGGGGCGCGACGGCGCGGACGGCGCACCCCGGCCGGGCAGCACGACGACCAGCGCCACCGCCAGCCCGGTGGCTACCGCGGCCGCCAGCGCTCCGATCACGATGGTCCGGCGGGACCATCTCATGGCGCCCACCTCCTGGGAAAAACAGGGTAGGCGAGGCGGTCGCGCACCGCCACGACGCCCTGTTTGGGTACCGGTAAGAAGCTACGTGGCATCTCCCCCTGACTGTGGGCGGTGGTTTGCCGGCGTGGCTCTAGAAGCGCCGCCGGAGCGCATGCTGGAGCTGGCGGCGCCCGGCGTCGGTGATGGCGAGCGGTTCGGTGCCGAGCAGGAGGTCGCGCTGGGTGAGCTGGTCGTCGTGGTCGCCTCGGATCATCTGCGCACCTGGCGGCTGGTCCGCCGGGGCGGAGTTGGCGAGCCACAGAGTTCTAGCCGGATCTTCAGCTCGGCGGGTGGCACGACCGAGCCGTTTTAATCGCGAGCGGGGCAGCCGGGCTCAGCCGGCCCGGGTACCGTCTTGCAGTGAGTCCAGCGCGGCCTGCAGCCGGCGGGCCGCCTCGTCGGCGACCGGCTGGAGCGATGGCTCGCCCGCCACGGCGACCATGGCCTGCGGATCGAGTGCTTCGATGACGGTCTGGCCTGCCTCGGTTCTGATTACCACGTTGCACGGCAGCAGCAGTCCGATCCGGCGGTCTGCGGTCAGCGCCCGGTGCGCGAGCGACGGATTGCAGGCTCCCAGGATCAGGTACTGCTCCATCTCCTCGCCGAGCCTGTCGCGCAAGGTGGCCTGCACGTCGATCTCGGTGAGTACGCCGAACCCCTGCGCCTTCAGCGCTTCGCGGACACGCGCGGCAGCCTGAGCGAACGCGGCCGAGGTCCGGACGGTGATCCCGTAGTCCATCTGGCCTCCCTGATTATCGGTTCCTGCCCGGCCTGCGGTCAGGCCAGGCTGAGGAACAGCTTCTCCATCTGCTCCTCGGTCATCGGGGCGTCGCCGTCGCCGGCCAGGCACTGCCGCATCCCGCTCGCGACGATCTTGAAGCCGGCCCGGTCCAGCGCCCGGGACACCGCGGCCAGCTGGGTGACCACCTCCGCGCAGTCTCGCTCGTTCTCGATCATCGCGATGACCCCGGCCAGCTGGCCCTGGGCACGGCGGAGCCGGTTGAGTACCGGGATAGCGGCCTGCTCGTCGACCTTCATCAGCGAGTCCTTTCTTCCTGGCCACCGCCATAATACCCCATGGGGTATCTGCCGGATGTCCGGCGAGCCTGGCCGCCCCGGCCAGCTGGGTTGCTCGTCATCCGCGTGGCGGCACGAGCCAGCGCAGGTGCTCGCGATCGCCTTGCAACTGCAGCCGCCGCCAGAGCGCCGCGGCAGGCGAGATCTGGCTGGCATGCAGCAAGGCGGCCCGGCGCTGCCGGGTCCGGTCCACCCGGACGCAGAAGTCGGTCTGATCGGCTGGCCGGCCTGTGAACGCCTGGCCGGTCTCGGCCTGCAGGCGGGCGGCGACGGCCGCGGGCAGCGTCCAGGCCAGCACCGGGAGGCCGACCGCGCGGCCAGCCAGCACGGCGGCCGCAGTCGCGGCCTGGTGGTCTGGGTGCCCGGTGATGCCGGTGTCGTCGAAGACGAGTAGGCCATCGGGGCGGTGGCGGGTGGCCAGCTCTGTCACGTGGGCGGCCAGCTCACAGGGCGGGACGGCCGCCAGGCGGCCGTCCGGGTAGTCCAGCAGCGTGATCTCATCGTCGGGGTGCGCCACCACGGCCAGCACCCTCGGCCAGGCAGGGAGCAGCTGTGGCGGCCGGGATCCGGGCCGGCCGCCAGTACCCCGCGGGGACCCGCCCCCTGGTGGGTTCATCGGCCGGTCAGCCCTCATCGCCTGCCTCCACTTATACCCTATGGGGTATCTACGCAGGAGCAACGATGCGGGGACGGCGTTCATTCCCGCCTGGCGGGCTGACTCCGGCCGCCGGGGAATGCGGGGCGCGTCCGCTGGGTTAATACCCCTAGGGGTATCCTGCTGAGCAGGGGATAAGGAGGCCTACCATGGCAACCGTCGAACTGACCTCGAAGAACTTCGCCGCCGCTACGGTCGGCGAGGGGATGCTGCTCGTCGACTTCTGGGCCGCATGGTGCGGGCCGTGCCGCATGTTCGGCCCGGTGTTCGAGCGCGCCTCGGAGCGTCATGCCGACGCCGTGTTCGGCAAGGTCGACACCGAGGCGCAGCCTGCGCTGGCCGGGGCGTTCGGAATCTCCTCGATCCCGACCCTGATGGTGATCCGTGACGGCGTGATCGTCTACGCCCGGCCGGGCGCGCTGCCGGAGACCGCGCTGGAGCAGCTGATCGCCAGGGCGCGCGCCCTCGACATGGACGAGGTCCGGGCGAGCATCGCCGAGCGCGCCGACGCTGCCGAGCCCGCGAGCTCGTAGGCCCCCCGGGCCGCTGGCCCGGGCAGCCGGGCAGGAAGGTGAGGAGGTCCCGATGGGCCAGACCGCTGATTCAAAGCCGCCCGCGGGGCTGCCGACGTCGCCGCTGCTGGAGCAGATCCGGCGGGGAATCATCGGCGATGGCGAGCTGATGGACGGCCCGTTCGGTCCCCGCCGGGTCACCTACGCCGACTACACCGCTTCGGGCCGGTCGCTGGATTTCATCGAGGACTTCATCCGGGACGCGGTGCTGCCCCGGTACGCCAACACGCACACCGAGAGCTCGGGCACCGGGCTGCAGACCACCCGGCTGCGGGAGGACGCCCGGCAGATCATCCGCGACGCCGTCGGCGGCACCGATGACGATCTCGTCATCTTCTGCGGATCCGGCGCCACCGCCGCGGTGAACAAGCTGATCGGCATCCTGGAACTGCGCATTCCGGCCGGGCTGGACGAGCGGCTCGAGCTCAGCGCGCACATCCCGGGGGCCAAGCGGCCGGTGGTTTTCGTCGGCCCGTACGAACATCACTCCAACGAGCTGCCCTGGCGCGAGTCGATCGCTGACGTCGTGGTCATCGGCGAGGATGGCGACGGTCACATCGACCTGGCGGACCTGGAACGCCAGCTGCTGCGTTACGCGCAGCGCCCGCTGCGGATCGGCAGCTTCTCCGCCGCCTCCAACGTCACCGGCATCCTGACCGATACCAGCGCGGTCGCGGCGCTGCTGCACGCCCATGGCGCGCTGTCGTTCTGGGATTACGCCGCCGCCGGGCCGTACGTGCCGATCCGCGTCTCGGCGTCCGGACCCGGCGCCGGGGACCACAAGGACGCCGTCTTCCTGTCCCCGCACAAGTTCCCCGGCGGCCCGCAGACCCCCGGCGTCCTGGTCGTGCGCCGCGAGCTGGTCCGCAACGCGGTGCCGACGGCACCCGGCGGCGGCACGGTCGCGTTCGTCGACCCGGTCGGCCACCGCTACCTCGACGACCCGGTCGCGCGCGAGGAAGGCGGCACCCCGGCGATCATCGAGTCGATCCGGGCCGGCCTGGTCTTCGCCCTCAAGCAGGCGGTCGGGACCGACCTCATCGCCGCCCGCGAGGAGCGGCTGTGGCGCCATGTGCTGCGCCGCTGGCAGGACATCAAGGGGATCGAGATCCTCGGAAGCCACCAGTCGCGGCGGCTGTCCATCATCTCGTTCCGGATCCGCCACGGCCAGCAGTACCTGCACCACAACTTTGTGGTCGCGCTGCTCAACGACCTGTTCGGGGTGCAGGCGCGGGGCGGGTGCTCGTGCGCGGGCCCGTACGGGCACCGGCTGCTGGCGATCGGGCCGGCCCGGTCGCACGCCCTGCGCGAGGAAGTCGGCCACGGCTGCGACGGGGTCAAGCCCGGCTGGACCCGGGTCAACCTCAACTATTTCATCTCGCCCGCCGCCGTCGGCTACATCGCCGCGGCGGTGGAGCTGATCGCGGCAGACGGGTACCGGCTACTGCCCGACTACCGGTTCGACCCGCACACCGGGCTGTGGCGGCATGCCAGCGGGCCGCTGCGACCCCGGCTGACCTTGTCCGAGGTTTGCTACGGCCAGGACGGCCAGATGCATTACCCCAGGTACCGCGCCCGCGCTGGCGAAGACGCTTTCCCTGGTTACCTGCGGCAGGCCCGCGTGCTGCTGGCCGGATGTCCCGGGCAGGTCCAGGACGGGCCGTCCGGGCTCAGCGCCGACTTCGAGGCGCTGCGCTGGTTCCCGCTCCCGGCCGCCTGCCTCACAGCCGCGCAAGCGGCGGAAGGAGACCCCCGGTGATGAAAGACGCCACTGCCCATCCAGGCACCATAGGCCCGGTGGCCTTCCGCACGACGTGCGGGCGGGACCTGCGGGTCGGACGGCTCGCGCTGGGCGGGGCTGAGCGACCGAGCTGGCGCGTGAGCCTCGACGTGGGGCATTCACCTGACCGCAGCGACGGCACCTGGGCCGGCCTGACTCCGGCCGAGGCGCGCCGGCTAGCGGCGGCACTGCTCGGGCAGGCTGCGGTCGCCGAGCGGGCGGCCCGCGCGGACGGGGCCGGCCGTGACGCGGCCAGCCCGGCGGGCGGGAGGATCGATGTCGCCCATGCCGGCGGCGAGTCGTACGCGTTCGCCACCCGCGGGCACACGGCACTGACCGACCAGCCCGCCAGCAACGGCGGAGCCGACGCGGCACCGACCCCGACTGAGCTCCTGGTCACAGCGCTGGCCACCTGCGTCGCCTTTTACGCGGGCCGGTATCTGGCGCGGCACGGCCTGGACCGCGACGGGCTGCGCGTAACCGCCGAGTTCACCATGGCCGCTGACCGGCCCGCCCGGGTCGGCACCATCCGGCTGCGGGTCACCCCGCCCGGTGGCGTCCCGGCCGGGCGACGGGCGGCTCTCCTCGCTGTCGCGTCGCACTGCACGGTCCATAACACCCTGCGGCAGGAACCCGCCATCACCGTCGACCTCGCGTGAACTGGCCAGGCCCGGACCGCGGCCATGGTTCAAAGCCGCCTCGCTACCGCAGGCGCCGGTAACCGGGACGAAGGTCCCCGACATCGGTGACCTTCGTGCCTACTGACCGCAACCAGGCAGGCCGATCCTGGTCAGGAATACCCCCATGGGTATTCCTGAGATAGGGAGTGGGGTGGCGGTCATGACGGCCAAGCGCATCGTAGTGATCGGCGGTAACTTCGGCGGCCTGACGGCGGCCCTGGAGCTCAAGCATGAGCTCGGTGCTGACGCAGACGTCACCGTGGTCTCGGCATCGGACCGCTTCCTGTTCAACCCGTCGCTGATCTGGCTGCCGTTCGGCAAGCGCAGTGCTTCCAGCATCACCTTCCCGCTCGAGCCGGTCTTCGACGCGCACGGCATCGAATTCGTGCACGCCGAGGCGACAGGCATCGACCCGGCCGCCCGCACGGTAACTACTGCAGGCGGCACCTACGGGTATGACTACCTGGTGGTCGCTACTGGCTACCGCAACAACTTCGGCGTAGTGCCGGGCCTGGGCCCGGACGGCTACGCGCAGACCATCACCACCCTGGCCGATGCTGAGCGGGCCGGCCAGGCCTGGCGGAAATTCCTGGACGACCCCGGCCCGGTGGTGATCGGCGCGACCCAGGGCGCGAGCTGCTTCGGCGCGGCGTACGAGTTCCTGTTCAACACCTCCCACCAGCTGCGCAAGGCGAAGCTGCATAACAAGGTGCCGCTGACGTTCGTCACCGCCGAGCCGTTTGTCGGCCACTTCGGCATCGGCGGCCTGCCCGGCGGCCAGAAGCTCCTGCAGATGTTCCTGAAGAAGGAAGGCATCACCGCGATGACCGGGGTCGCGTTCGAGGAGGTTACCGCCGACCAGATCAAGCTCACCGACGGCACCGCCGTACCCTTCAGGTACGCCATGGTGGTGCCGCCGTTCATCGGCCAGGACGTCGTCCGCGCCACGCCAGGCCTATCCGACGACAAAGGGTACATCCCGGTCCAGGACACCTACCAGTCGAAGGCCTACCCGGAGATCTACGCCGCCGGCATCGCCGCGCAGGTACCCGTGCCGTGGCAGACAGCCGTCCCGATCGGCATCCCCAAGACCGGGTTCCCGACCGAGTTGATGGCCAAGGTGGCCGCCCGCAACATCACCGCGGCGATCAAGGGCGAGGCGCCAGCCAGCCACAAGGACTTCGGCGAGATGGCCGCGGTGTGCATGATGGACGCAGGCGCCAACGGCGTGATGATCCTCGCCGACCACATGCTGCCCCCGCGCAAGGCCGCGGTGATGATCCCCGGCCCGCAGGTTCATGCCATGAAGGTCGGGTTCGAGAAGTACTACCTATGGAAGAGCCGGCACGGATACGTCCGGCTGCCGTGATTCTCAGGCCTGTCCGAACTTCGCTCGCCGAAGGGACCGGGCACCACCCCGCTGGCCTGGCGTCATCTCACGGGAGATCCTCGCCAGGCACCCGAGCTAAGGTGCATACCTTTGGCACCGGCCGGACAGGACCTATGGCCCCTGTCCGGCCGGTGCCGCTCCTGTGGACTGATCGCCGTGACGGATCAGATTGTCGTAGGCGACCGCGTGGTACTCGAGGCCGGCTTTGACGCCGCCCGGGCCCGGCTGAGGATCGTGGCCGGGGGCGAGATGCTGCAGCGGGCCTCCGAACTGGCCTACGGCGAGAGCATCACCGGCCTGGTGACGCTGGCTGGCCGGGAGGCGGGCCTTACCCGGCTGGCCACGGTCCGCCTGGGAGACCTCGCGGAAACATATGACTGCGCGCATATCGCGTTGCGGTGGGAGGCGATAGCGGCTGACGGCAAGCTGTTCACGGCCCTGGATGCCGACCTGATGCTGGCCCCGGCCGGGGACCAGATCACCGCGATGGCCCTGGCCGGAGCGTACCGGCCACAGCCTGGCCCGGGCGGCGCCGGGCTGGACCGGGAGATCATACGCAGCTGCGCGGCGACCGCGATCGGCAAGTTCATGGCCCGGGTGGCGCGCATGGTCGTCCACCCTGCGGGCACGGCCGGGCATGCGGGTCATACTCGAGAGGCCTGACCAGGATTCTCGTGATCAAGCTCCTGCGTTCAGCGGGCGGGGACGAGCCGTCGCAGATCACCCAGATCTCGCCGCTGTCCTCGAGCGTCCGAGCTTCGCGACCTCCGCGAGGGTGATCATGATTCCGCATCCCGCGGGCCGAACGTCCCGTGCGGCGGCGCAATTCCGAGAACCCGGGACCTTGGTCCCTGGCTGGCCCGCCATTGCTCTTGTGAAATGAGAGCCGTGACCATCGCCGACCAGATAGAAGATCACCAGGCGCGCTGCCTGCCGCACATGCTCAGGTTGCGGATGCTCGCCCGCGACGAGGCGCAGGCCGCGCTCCCGTGGCAGGCCGTGCTTGAGGTCATCCAGGCGACCGAGGCGATCCTGGCCGAGGCCGAGGCCGAAGTCGCGGGCCGCGACGCCCGAGCCGCGGCCGGGGACGACCGCGGGGCCGGGACCTTCCTGAGCGTCCGGCTGAACCGGCTCGCGACCGCGGCTGACGATCTCGTCCTCGCGGCCGGGTCGGGGGACTTCGCCCAGCTGCGCCGTCACCTGCACCGGTTCGAGGTGCTGACCACGGCGATCTGGACGGTGCAGCGGTAGGCCGACGCCAGCGGTCTCACCGTAGAAAGGTCGTGAGGGACCGAACGGGCCTGGTCCGACCTTGGTCCCGGCGATCAGGGCCCTAGGCTCCTGGCTCGCCTCGGCGCCGGCCGGCTGAGCTGAGAACAACGAAGGAAGTGATCAGCATGTGGGCCCTGGTGGTCTACGAGTCGATGTACGGGAACACGCACGCCGTCGCCAGCAACATCGCGGACGGCCTGCGCGCCGACTACGAAGTGACCCTGGTCCCGGTGGCCGAGGCCACCGCGGAACTGGTCGCCGGGGCCGATCTGCTGGTGGCCGGCGGCCCGACCCACCTGCGCGGCCTGTCCAGCGCGATGTCCCGGCGGATGGCCGCGGAAGCGGCCGCCAGGGACGGCAGCGGGCTGCGGCTGGACCCGGACGCCGGCGGCCCCGGGCTGCGTGACTGGCTGAAGGGCCTGAGCGGCGGGCACGCTCTCGCCGCCCGGCGAGTAAGACCCACGTGCCCGCGCACGCCTGAGGATCGCAGAGGAGGTGAATCTGGTGGACGACTACTTCAAGATCGTGGCGGCCGGCCCGGCCTTCTTCGTCAGCGCCTGGCTGCTGATGATCTTCGCCGGCATCACCGCCACGGACATCGGGGTCCGGCCGTTCGGCTACGTCACGGCCATGGTCGTGACGATCGGGCTGTGGCTGACCCTGGCCCCGGCCATCGGCGCGATCGCCCGCAGCGGCAAGAGCAAGAGCAAGAGCAAGAGCAAGAAGAGCTGACCGCAGGTGACCGTGCCGGTGGAAGCGCGCCCACGTGGCTTCAGTGCCGGGACCTTTGTCACCGGGCCGGGCCTACCAAGGACCCTGGAGCACCAGGCTGGAACGGCCGGATGATGGCTGCGACAAAGGGCAGGTGGGCAACATGGCAGAGAAGACTGCCCCCGAGGCGCCGGTCCTGGCCGAGCACGCTCAATTCCTGATCGACACGGCGGCCCGCGCTCCGTCGGTGCACAACAGCCAGCCGTGGCGGTTCCGGGTCGGGCCCTTCGCGATCGAGCTGTGCTGCGATAGGCAGCGCATGCTGAGGACCGATCTCCTGGGCCGGGAGATGCTGATCAGCTGTGGTGCGGCGCTGTTCGGGCTGCGGCTGGGAATACGGTCGCTGGGATACCTGCCGGAGGTCCGGCTGCTGCCTGACCCGGCCCGGCCACGGCTGATGGCCCGGGTGGGAGTAGGCGCGCCGGCCCCGATGACCGGCGAGGAACGCCGGATGCTCGATGCGGTGCCGCACCGGCACACCCACCGTGGCCCGTTCGGGCCCGGCCCGCTGCCGGATGGACTGCTCGCCGGCCTGCAGCATGACGCGCTGGCCGAGGGAGCCACGCTGGCGCTGGTCGAAGGCGATATGGCTTACCGGCAGCTGGCCGACCTCGTTACGGCGGCAGCCGACAAGCTCGATCTGGACCCGCGGGCCAGGGACGAGACGCGGCGGTGGACCCGGAATGCGGACAGCCCGGCTCGTGACGGCGTCCCATCGCAGGCCTTTGCCGCCCGGACAGGGCGCCCGCCCGGGCGGCTACCGCAGCGTGACTTCGACCTGGGCCGCCGCCTGGCGCTGCTGCCTGCGGGCGGCGAGTCCCCGGCTGCTACCGCCGTGCTGCTGACGCGGGGCGAAAGCTGGTATGAGTGGCTGCGCGCCGGGCAGGCGCTGCACCGGCTGCTGCTGCACGCCGCGAGCGAGCGGGTGTTCGCGAGCCTGTACACCCAGCCGCTAGAGAACTCCCTGACCCGGGCCTTGATCCAGCACAGGCTGGCGCTGCCGGAGCATCCGCAAGTGATCCTGCAGCTCGGCCGCGCTCGTACCACCCACCCCACCGCCCGCCGCCCGGCGGGCGAGTTGACCGACCCGTGACATCGGCCGCGGTGGCGGTCGGTCGGCGGCGGCGCAACTCTGCGTCGGCTCAGCAGCGTCCTTCAGCTTCTCCGCAGGAACCGCCCCATAACGTGCGTTCGTGCGGGTACTGGTGGTCGAGGACGAGGCCCGGATGGCCGGGCTGCTCAAGCGCGCCCTGCAGGAGGAAGGCCACGCGGTGGACGTCGCCGCCGACGGGCCGGAGGGCCTGTGGATGGCGACGGAGAACGCCTACGGGGCGATCGTCCTCGACGTCATGCTGCCCGGCCTGGACGGCTTCCAGCTGTGCCGGCGGCTGCGGGAGGCGGGGACGTGGGCTCCCGTGCTAATGCTGACGGCCAGGGACGGCGTCGGCGACCGGGTCCGCGGGCTCGACGCCGGGACGGACGACTACCTGGTCAAGCCGTTCAGCCTGCTCGAGCTGGCCGCGCGGCTGCGTGCGCTGGCGCGGCGGGACGGGCGGTCCCGGCCGGTGATCCTGGCCGAGGGAGACCTCCGCCTGCGGCTGGCTGTTCGCCAGCGGCGTGGCGTCGGCCCAGCTGAGCACCATCGACTCGCAGCTGGCCGTCCAGCTCACCCAGGCCGGACGCTACCTTCCGGCGAGCCTCGCCGCCGGGGTGGGCCCCGCTGCTCCGGCCGCCGGCCTGCCGGCCGGCGACTACGTGATCCAGGTGATCGATCCGGCGGGCCGGGTCCGGGGCGCGAGCGCCGACGCCGGGACGATCCCGCTGGTCACCGCGAGCCAGCTGAACCGGGCGCGGCACGGCCGGATCTCCGTGACCGGGACGGTGGACGAGGAGAGCATGCGGATCGTCGCCGCCCCGCTGGCCAGCCACCCCGGGTGGGCCGCGGTCGCGGGCGAATCGCTCGAGGTCCACGAGTCCACCCAGAGTCAGGTCAGGCGGGAGCTCGCGGTGGGCGGCGCCGTCTTCGTCGCCGCGGGCGGCCTGGGCGCCTACGGGCTGGCCCGCGCCGCCCTCTCCCCGGTCGAGCGCCTCAGGCGGCAGGTCGCGGCGATATCGGGGGGCGGCGGGACGTCCGGCGTCGAGGTGCCGTCCACCCGGGACGAGATCGCCGCCCTGGCCGGCACGATGAACGAGCTACTCGGACGGCTACAGCGCGCCCTGGCCAGGCAGCGCGCCCTGGTCGTCGACGCCAGCCACGAGCTGCGCACTCCGCTGGCGGTGCTCCGCGGGGAACTCGAGCTCGCCGCGCGGCCGGGCCGCAGCCGTCAGGAGCTGGCTGCCGCTGTGCGCAACGCCGCGGCCGAGGCCGAGCGGCTGGCGCGGCTCAGCGACAACCTCCTGCTGCTCGCCCGGAGCGACGAGGGCCAGCTCGCACTGCGGCGGGAGCGGACGGATATCGGGCGGCTGCTCGGGGCTCAGCGCCGAGCTCGCCGCGGTGGCCGCCGGGCGTGCCCCGGTGCTGGTGGCGAACGGCACGGAAGGCGAGCCGGCCAGCGCCAAAGACAAGGTCCTGATGGCACGGTCACCGCAGCTCGTCCTCGACGGCGCGGTCCTGGCGGCCGAGACGATCGGCGCCAGCCAGGCGGTGGTCGTCGTGCACCCGCACGTCCGCGAGATCATCGACGAGGCCGTGGCCGAGCGCGCCCGCGCCCGCGCCGACCGGCTCCGGATCGACGTCCGGACGGCCGCCGACCGGTTCGTGGCCGGCCAGGCGAGCGCGGTCGTGCATTGGATCGAGCGGGGGGTCCCGGCGCCCACGGCGACGCCCCCGCGGCTCTCCGAACGAGGTCCGCACCGGGCGCCGACGCTGGTGCAGAACGTGGAGACGCTCGCGCATCTCGCGCTCATCGCCCGTTACGGCGCATCGTGGTTCCGCTCCGTCGGCACCCCGGCCGAACCAGGATCGATGCTGGTCACCGTGCTCGGCGCGGTGCGAGAGCCTGGTGTGCTCGAGATCGCGGCTGGCACCCCGCTCGGCGAGGTACTCGACCTGGCCGGCGGCGCGTCCGCGCCGCTGCAGGCGCTGCTGCTCGGCGGGTACTTCGGCGACTGGGTGGACGCGAAGCAGGCGCCGGAGCGCCCGTTCTCGGCGGCCGGGCTCGCGGACGTCGGGGCCGGGACCGGGGCCGGCCTGATCGCGGCCCTGCCCGCGGGCGCCTGCGGGCTCAGCGAGACCGCCCGGGTGGTCCGCTACCTGGCCGGCCAGTCCGCGGGCCAGTGCGGCCCGTGCCGGTTCGGCCTGCCCGCGATCGCCGCCGAGGTCGAGCGGCTCGCTGATGGGCGCGGCACCGACCCTGCCCTGCTGCGACGGTGGCTCGGCCAGGTCGATGGCCGTGGCGGCTGTGCCCATCCCAGCGGCGCCGTCCGCCTGGTCCGCAGCGCATTCGGCGCCGAGCTGAGCGAGCACGCCGCGGGCCGGTGCCGCGGCACGGCCAGCGTCCTGCCCGTTCCACTGGGCGGGACCCAGTGACCGGCGCGGACCGGCTCCGGGTGGACCTCATCGCCTGTGACGGGCGCGGCCTATGCGCGGAGGCGCTGCCCGGGCTGATCACCCTCGACGACTGGGGCTTCCCGATCGTCATCGGCCGGGCCGTGCCGTCCCGGCTGCTGGCCGACGCCCGCGAGACCGTGCGGCTGTGCCCCAAGCTCGCGCTCCGGCTGGAACGCGGGTGCTAGGCCAGGGCATGAACCCAGGCCCGTTCGGAACGATAGATCGCCGGCCACCCAGGACGGTCAGCTGCCTCTACTCTCCGGCGATACCGGTAACGGTCTGCCCGGCCGGGACTTCCACCGACCCGTACCAGGGGGCGCTGAACGCGCCCACGCCGCCGTCAGACCTGCTGATCCAGTACCCGCCGGTCACCGGGTCGGCGGCCAGCCCGGCCGCGCGGACCCCGGCCGGCAGCTTGCCGCGCAGCGAGCCGTACCACGGCGTGCCGTAGTTGTGCACGCCGCCGTCGGAGGTCAGCACCAGGTAGCCGCCGCTCCTGGTCCCGGCGGCCCCGGTCACGGACTGCCCGGCCGGGAGCTGGCCGCGCAGCGAGCCGGACCAGGGCGCGTTGAAGGCGTCCACGCCGCCGTCGGACTTCAGGACCCAGTACCCGCTGGTCGCCGGGTCGGCGGCCAGCCCGGCCGCGCTCACCCCGGGCGGCAGCTTGCCGCCGTCGGACCCGTACCACGGCGCGCCGTAATTGTGCACGCCGCCGTTGGAGGTCAGCACGTGGTAGCCCAGGCCCCGCAGCGCATCGAGGGTGACGAACGAGTACCCGCGGGCCTGCAGGCGCTGGATCACGGTCGGCAGGGCGTTCGCGTCCAGGGTGGAATGGTCATCCGGGTTCGAGCCGCAGTGCATGAGCACGATCTCACCCGGCCGCAGGCTTCCCACCACCCTGTTCACGACCGTCTGGGTGGTGATCCCGCCCGACGTTCCCTTCCATCCCAGGGTGTCGACCGTCCAGCCGACCGGGACGAATCCGGCGCCGTTCACCACCGAGATCGCGTGCTGGTTGTAATCCCCGTAGGGGAAGCGGAACCACGGCCACGGATCGGCGCCCGTCACCGAGACGATCTGGCTCTCGGCACTGAGCACCTGGTCGCGGATCTGCGCGTCGGTGAGCTTGGTGAAATACGGGTGCGAGACCGAGTGGTCCCCGATCCGCAGTCCGGCGGCCGCGATCGCCTTGGCCTGGCCCGGGAAATCCCGGACGAAGTTCCCCGGTCAGCATGAACGTCGCCGTGACGTGGTATTTCGCCAGCGTACCGAGGATGCTCTGCACCCCGTCGGCGTTCGCGCCCGCGTCGAACGTCAGCGCCACGACCTTGGCGGGGGTGGGGACAGCCGTCCAGTTCTGGCCGCCCAGTCCCGGCGGCGCCGCCTGCGTGGCCGCCGACGCCCCCGGCAGCGGCCCCCACACGGTCAGCGCGCCCGCGGCGATCAATGCCAGCGGCCCGGCCAGGGACACGTGCCTCGTCAGCCTCCTGATGACCTGTCCGGCCCTGCGTACGCCCTTCATCTCCATCACGACCCTAGGATCCTCAGTGCTTGCCGCGCATGACGACGACCGGGCACGACGCGTGCCGCGCACAGTACCGGCCGACGGATCAGAGCAGCGCCTCGGTGAGCCCGCTGCGACCCCGGCAGCCCACCACCAGCAGATCGGCCCCCGCGGCCTCCTCCACCAGCACCTGTCCCGCGCGTCCTTGCACCACGCGCGGGCAGACCTGGATATCGGGGTCGACGGCGCTCACCTCGGTGAGCGCCTCGCACAGGACGGCGCGCGCGTCGTCTTGGTAATCGGGCATATCGGCGGCCGGCAGCCCGCCGGTGCCCACGGGGATATGCCACGCCGTCACGGCCTCCACCACGGCCCCGGTGAGCCTGGCCTGGTGGATGGCCCACCGCAGCGCGTCCTGGGATGACTCGAAGCCATCGACCCCTACCACGATGCGGGGGCTCTCCCGCTGTCCGTTTCTCATTGCATCCTCCGCGGCCGGGTCTTCGGACGCACCATCGCGAGTCCGGCCTCGCGGGGGAGCTCGGTGCGGTCCAGCGCCCTGCCTCGCCTCGCGGGCACAATAAGGCTGCGCGACGCGGACGGACCTTCCCCAGAGCCGGAAGTCCCGTTTACCCGGGCAGAACGTCGGTGCTCGCTAGGACTCCGGCATGGAGCGGATCATAACCCGCTCACCGGGGGCCGGGACGACGGCCGTCCAGCCGAGTTCGGTGTCGATCCGCTTGCGCAATGCCACCGCGGCGACGGCCTCACCGTGGATGACGTACGTGGCGGCGGGCTGCGGCGCACCGGAGAGCCATGCCAGCACGTCATCGGCGTCGGCGTGCGCAGAAAACGCATCCACCTCGACGACCTCGGCGCGGACCGGGATGTACTCGCCGTGGATCTTGATGGCGCGCGCCCCGCTGGCGAGGTCCCGGGCACGTGTTCCCTTGGCGGCGAAGCCGACGATGAGGACCATGTTGCGGTGATCCGGCAGCAGATGGCGCAGATGGTGCAGCACGCGCCCGCCGGTGGCCATCCCTGACGCCGACACGATCAGCGACGGCTGCCGCGGGTGGTTGGCGGTCATCGATTCTGCCACCGTATGCAGCTCGGTCAGCTGACCAGGATCCAGGGCCTGCGGGCCGTCGGCGAGGATCGCGGCGCGGAACTCGGCGGACCGGGCGGCGATGGCCCGCCGGTAGACCGTGAGCGCCGCCATCGCCATGGGGCTGTCGACGAGCACGGGCGAGGCCGGGATGTTCCTGGCCTCGCGGAGTTCCCGGAGCGTGCGCAGGATCACCTCGGTCCGGTCCACCGCGAACGCCGGGATGATCACTGAGCCGCCGCGCCGCAGGGTCCGCGTGATCGCGTCGGCGAATGCCTCACGTGCCGCCGCCACGATGTGTTTCCTGTTGCCGTAGGTCGCCTCGACGAGCAGCACGTCCGCCCCGGTGAAGGGCTCGGGCGGGCGCAGCAGCGGATGTCCAGTGCGGCCCAGATCCCCGCTGGTGACGATGGTCACCGGCCCGCGGTGCCCGGTGATCGTCAGCCTGGCCCAAGCCGAGCCGAGGATGTGCCCGGCGTGATGCAGCGTCACCTCGGCCTGCGGGCCGGCCGGCACCACCTGCCCGGGGGCACAGGCGTGATCAGCCCGATGGCCCGGTCGACGTCGTCTTCGGTGTACAGCGGCGCCGCGGGATGGTGCTTGGACCAGCCATGGGAGTTGGCATGGTCGGCGTCCTCTGCCTGCAGCCTGGCGCTGTCCCGCAGGACGATCTCGGCCAGCTCGGCGGTGTAGCCGGTCGCCAGCACCGGGCCGGCAAAGCCCTGCCGCGCCAGCGCGGGCAGGTACCCGCAGTGATCGAGGTGCGCGTGGGTGAGGATCACGGCATCGATGTCGCCGACCGGGAAGCCGAACGGCTCCCAGTTGCGCCGCCGGAGCTCCCGTGCCCCCTGGAACAGCCCGCAGTCCAGCAGCACCCGTGCCGAGCCACTGTCTGCCAGGAACTTGCTGCCGGTCACCGTACCCGCGCCGCCGAGAAAGGTCAGCACCGGCCGCCGTTGATCGTCCGTCACAGAAGTATCTTCTTCCGCCATGTCATGCCGCTGCGCCGCGGCAGGCAGCGAGTTACCCGGCTGTTCGGCCGACGTGACAGGAAGTGCGGTGGCAACCGCTGCCGCCTCGAGCTGCTCGAGGATTCCCAGGATCAGGCCTGTGGCCCAGCCGAACAGGCTCGCGCATTCGATCCGTAGCTCCTCCCCACTGGGCGAGTCCAGCTGAAGCGGACGAGACGGCCCAGCTCCTCTGCGAGCGGCGCGGAAACCGACCACTCCAGCCCCGTCCTGGCCGCCTGAAGCGATCGTCGCAGCCACGGAAGCACGGCGGGTGGCAGGGCCGGCCATTGAAGCTCTCTGTCGGTGGCGCTCAGCACACTCCACATCCGCAGCAGCCGACCGGGCGCCTCCACGCGGCTCGCGTCGCTGGCAGTCCCCGGCCCCCCAGAGCGATGACCAGCCGGGGCGCTGGCGTGACGCGGTCATTCCCGGCTCGTCAACCTCCGTCATCTCGGTCACCCATATCCCGAAGCGAATTCGTGATGCCTAGCGTCGCTGGTCGCGGCGGGGCCTACCTAGGGGCGGAGGTCCCCGGCCAGACGGTCCATGTGCCTAGCCGGTGCGGCGGCGCAGTGTCATTGCGCCGCCGATCAGCGCGGCGACGGTGAACCCGAGGATGACGCCGATGTCACGATTCACCGGGCCGGACCAGGACGCGCCGGCGCCGATCTGCTGCATGGCATCCACGGCATACGACATCGGCAGCGCATCGGACACCCAGCGCAGCACGTCGGTCATCTGGCTGCGGGCGACGACGATCCCGCACAGCAGCGTCTGCGGCAGCACGAAGGTCGGCATGAACTGGACAGCCTGGAACTCGGTCCGGGCGAAGGCGCTCGCGAACAACCCGAGGGACATGCCGAGCAGCGCGTCCAGTACCGCGATCACCGCGAGCGGCGCGACCGAGCCCGGCAGTTGCACCCCCAGCCAGGTCAGCGAGATCGCCAGCACCACGCCGACCTGAGCGCAGGCGACCACCCCGAACGCGATGGCGTAGCCCGCCAGCAGGTCCAGCTTGCCCAGGGGCATGGCCATGAGCCGCTCCAGCGTCCCGCGGGCACGCTCCCGCTGGGTGGTGATGGCCGCGACGATGAACATGATGATGAACGGGAAGACGCCGATGAACTCGGGGGCGAACCGGTTCAGCGCCGCCGGGTTGTCCAGCACGTACCGCAGCAGGACCATCAGCACCGAGGGCACCGCGATCATCATCACGACGGTGCGCGGATCGTGCCGGAGCTGGGTGAGGACACGGCGGGCGGTGGCCCAGGTGAGCTCCCACCTGATGGGCGCCGTCCTGGCGGTGGCCGCGGTCATGGCTGAGCCACCTGACCGCGGCTGGCCAGGTCGAGAAAGGCGGACTCCAGGTCGGCCGCGCCGGTCGCGGCGAGCATCTCCTGCGGGCTGGCCGAGGCCAGGAACCTGCCCTCACGCATGAACAGCAGGTGATCGCACCGGGCGGCCTCGTCCATCACGTGGCTCGAGACCAGGAGCGACGTCCCGGCCGCGGCCAGGCGGTGGAACATCGCCCACAAGTCACGGCGCAGCACCGGGTCCAGGCCGACGGTCGGCTCGTCCAGCACCAGCAGGTCCGGCTGCCCGAGCAGAGCCACGGCGAGCCCCGCCCGGGCCAGCTGGCCGCCGGAGAAGGTGCCGACCAGACGGTTCTCGAGGCCGCCGAGGCCGAGGGCGGCCACCGTCTGCGCGATCGCATCCGCCCGGCGTGATCTCGGCAGGCCGAGCACGGTGCCGAAGTAACGCAGGTTCTCGGCCAGGGTGAGGTCGCCGTAGACGGCCGGGTCCTGGGTGGCGTATCCCACCCGATGCCGCAACCGCGGGTCGCCGGCCGGGAGGCCGAGCAGGTCTACCTGACCCGCCGTGATCATCTGCACGCCGACCAGCGTGCGCATGAGGGTGGTCTTGCCGCAGCCGCTCGGCCCGAGCAAGCCGGTGACCTGGCCGCGCGCGATGGCGAAGGTGAGGCCATCGAGAATGACGTGCCCGCCCCGGCGCACCACCAGGCCGTTCGCCTCCGCTACCCGGTCCCGCCCCGGCGCGGCGATGGCTTGGTCGATCAACTGTCACCGCCTCCTCGCGGACAGGCTCGCGGCCCGGGCCTCGTGCTCTCGGCCCAGTAAGGCACGGTCGGCCGCGGAAGGCCAGGGACCGAGGTCACACGATCTGGCGGCGTTGCGGGACCTTGGCCCCTTCCCCGCCCGCGACCGCTGGCGAGGCTGGTGACATGACAGAAACCACGATCAGCTCCGCGTCCCTGCTGAAGGTGCGCAAGGGCGCGGTGGACATCGTCGACGTCCCCGAATTCGGATTCGCCGTGGTGACCGGGAGCGGAGCCCCCGGCGGCGGCGAGTTCACCGAGGCGCTGCAGGCCCTGTACGCGGTGAGCTACGGGGCCCACTTCCTGGTCAGGAAGCAGCGCGGCCAGGCGCCCGGAGTCATGCCCCTGGAGGCGCTGTGGTGGGTCGACGACCCGGACCAGCAAGACATCCTGGCCGCGGTCGCGCTCGGCCAGGCCACCATGGCCGACACCGACCGGGACCGGTGGCGCTGGCAGGCCATGATCATGCAACCAGACCCGATCGACGCCGGCCTGGCGGCCGCCGCCCTCGCCCAGGCACGCGACAGGAAACCGTCTCCCGGGCTGGAGCAGGTCCGCTACATCCGCTGGGCCGAGGGCCGCTGCGCGCAACTGCTGCACGTCGGCCCGTACGCCGCGGAAGGGCCGTCCATCGCCCGCCTGCACCAGGCCATCGCCGCGGCCGGGCCGGCCGGCGGCGAGCGGCCCGGCTCACGTCACCTGAGGCTTGACCTGCTCAGGGCTGATCATGGGGTGCGGTGCGGATGCGGCGGCAGTTCGGCGCCGTGCACCAGGCTGGTCGCGTGGCTCAGCACGTGCGCCAGGACCGGGGCGATCGGGCTGCCCTCAGTCGGCGGCAGCGTCCTGACCGGGACCATGACTGATGCGCTGACCGGCCTGCGGCGGCTGCTGGTGCCCGAGCACGACTGCGCTGGCCACCAGGCACGCGAACGCGGCGATCTGCAGGACGGCTCGGGTCCCGTGCGGCAGCGACTCGCCGAACAGCACGAACCCGGCCGCGATCGGGACCGCGTTGGTCGTCATCGTGGCCAGGCCGGCCGCCGTCAGCGCGTCGCCCCGCTGGTAGGCAGCCGGGGTGGCCGATCCCAGCGGGCCGGCCGGGCGGTTGGTCGCGTTAACCGCCACGGTCAGCGGCAGCAGCACGAACCACAGCAGCGCCACGGCCACCGGCACGGCCAGCAGCCGCCACAGCCCGGTATCGCCCGGACCAGCGCGATGGCCCCTCAGAGGAGCAGGAACAGGCCGGTCACCAGCACCACGGCCGCTACGGCCGCGGCCGCGTCCGGGCCCGCCTTGGCCAGGTGCGCGCTGCCCACGCCGGCTCCGGCTGTGCCGCCCGCGATGCCGAGCAGCAAAGCCGCCGCCCCCCGCCCGGCCCGTTCGGCCCGCCCGGTGAACCAGACCGCCAGGGCGGTCACCGCGACAATGACCAGGACCCGCGCCACCCGCCAGGCCGCTGAGCCGTCGAGCCCGGCCAGCACGCCGAAGGCCGCCCCCTCGGCCGCCATGACGGTCAGCACCGCGACCGGTGACCGGGAACCTGACGGAACCCGCTCGCGCCCTGGTCGCGGGAGTACCGCCGCGTCGTTGCCCGCCATCGCCCTTGCCTCAGCTATTGGCTCCGGTGGCGACCGGATGCCTGGACTGGCGCAAGGTGTCGAGGCGCTGGCGGTATTCGTCGGCGTCGATCTCCCCGCGCGCGAACCGGTCCGCGAGCAGCTGTTCAGCCGTTGGCGATGCGGGCCGCTCGGGCGAGGATCGCCCCTGGCGGCCGCGGTCCAGGTAGCGGACAGCAGCGGCAATAGCCAGGACCAGCAGGCCCCAGAACAGGATCATGCTGATGATTCCCAGCGCGTACCACCACCCGCTCGGATGGTCGCCGTACGAGTACATCATCGTGGCCTCCTCCGCATGGCCGTGGCGGGCGAACCCCGCCGCGGCCGCCCTTGGCACGGGCGATCTTGGTATCGCGATGTCCACGCTGCTTGCGGCCGTGCTTGCCGCCTAGGTCCAGAAGTCCCTGTGGTGACGGCGAAGGTCCCCGGCCGTGCCCGGCCTGACCGTGACGCTCTCCGGGAGCGGCGCCCTGGACGTCAGCGGAACCGTGGCTCAGCTTGAGGTCACTCTCAGCGGCTCCGGCCAGGCAGAACTCAGCCAGCTCGCCGCCCGCGACGTGCACGCGGTTGTTTCCGGTTCGGGCTTGATCCGCGTGACCGCCACGGCCAGCCTGAACGCGGCGGTCCCGGGCGAAGGCGCGATCATCTACGGCGGCAACCCGCCACAGGTGACCACCAGCATCACCGGCACCGGAGCCGTGACGCGCGGATGATCTAGTTCAGGGGCACGGGCACTGAACCCTGGCCATGACCTCAGGAGACCGGCGCGATGCTGGCGGCGAGCTTGGTGCCCCAGTCGCGGGCCCGGTCCTGCTCGTGCGGTTCGAGCCGGTCCTGCTTGGTCACCAGGAAGCTCTCCGGCTCTGCGACGACGTTGAAGCCGTGCTCGCGCAGTTGGCGGGTTACCCCCTTGGAGGCCCGGCCGGTCAGCGCGGCGGGCCCGTGCATCCTGGTGTCGAAGGCGGCCGCCCTGGCCTGGTAGCGGCCGAGCGAGCCGAACCAGTCGCGCAGTCCCGGGCCCAGCGCGTCCGGCTCGACCGTCAGGCCGCCGACCGGCTTGTTCGTGGCCTGGACCGCCGCCTTGCGGGTGGTGGCCCTGCTCATCCCGTGAGCGTGCGTCGGGCCGCCGACCACGACCAGGTCGGCGTCGGCGATGACCTCGGTCGCGGCCTGTGAGACCGCAACGACTCGGACATCGAAGGCGGTCCCTAGCCCGGCCCCGATGGCGTCGGCAATCAGGTGCGTATTGCCGTACATGGACTCGTAGACGACCACAGCGCGCATGATCCTCACCCCTGATCTTCCGATGTTTGCGCGGCCAGCGTGCTACGCCGGGAACGGTCACCGGCAGGGACGAACGTCACCGGGCGAGCCGACCGAAGTCAGCCGAGGTCGCGTCGAGCGAAGAGGATGCCGTTCAGCGTTCGGCGCGGCCGGGCGTCTCGAGACCTGGTGTCTGCCGCCCGCTTACCGAGGCGGGCAGGATCCGGATCCAGAACGGACGGTCCACGGCGGTGACCCAGGGGCGCAGGCCAAGGCGGCTCAACCGCCGGATCTCCGCGTCTTCGTAGATCGCGCGGGCGCGGCCGTTGATCAGGACGCTCCAGCCGGACCGGGTTCGCTCGTCGTAGTCGTCGGCCTCGAACGCCACCACATTCTGCCCTTCGGCGGCGGACAACTTGGACCCGGGAGCCGTGCGGAAGACCGGATCCTGGCCATCCATGACGTGATTGACCGGCAGGACCACTATCTCGCCCTCCGCGAAGAAGCTGACCCGTCCGACCGGGACCGTGGTCAGCAACTGCAGGCACCTGTCGAACGGCAATATCTCGAGTCCTGCGTGATCGGCCGGGTATGGTGACATCTCGCGCTCCGCTGAGCTGGGCGGCGGACGGCCCGGCGTCCGCCGGGCGGCACCCCCATGCGATCGGGTGCCGCATCTGACGCTGGCCCGCGGCGGCGGGAACGGGCAACGGGCTGAGGTCCCCCCGATTAGGGTCTTTCGGCTCCACCTGCCGTGGCCAGCATGGATCCGGGCTCGGCGCAAGTCACGACACAGCCGCCTGGTGTTCAGCCCAGGCTAAGGGTGGTGATGAGGAGCCGAGCGGCGGCGCCGCCTGCCTCGATGGCCACCTCGAGCGCGCGGGGTACGTCCAGGTCCGTCGCCAGCAGACGGCGTATCTCGGCGGCGGCGGATTGGCCGCCCGCGTGCGTGCGGCCCGCCGCCTGGTAGAGGTCCGCGAGACGGGCGGCGGCGGCGTCGAGAACCGCGTCGCTGTACTCCCAGTCCCTGGCCCAAGGGCGGTCCAGGATCATCAGCCGGATCGCGGCCGCCGTGTGCCCCGCGAGAAGGTCGCTGACCAGCACCAGGTTGCCGACTGACTTGGCCATCTTGACGCCGCCGACCGTCACCGTCCCGGCGTGCAGCCAGGTACGCGCGTAAGGCCTGACCCCGGTGAAAGCCTCGGCCATGGCCGCATGGTAGGCGTGGTGCGGAAAGCGCAGGTCGTTTCCGCCGGCATGGACGTCCACGCCGACGCCGAAGATCGACAGCGCCATGGCGGCGCATTCCGCGTGCCACCCCGGCCGGCCCGCTCCCCAGGGCGAGTTCCACGCGGGATGCCCGGGCTCGGCGGCCTGCCAGGCCGCGGCATCGAGCGGATCGTCCTTGTGCGGATCGTCGGGACGCCCCCCGTACTCCGCGGACAGCCGAAGCGTTTCGGCCTCGTCCAGGCCCGTCTGGGCGGCGGCGGCGCGGCCCCGGAAGTAGACGCTGCCGTCGCGCTCGTAGGCTGCGCCGATGGCGATCAGACCCCGGGCCAGCCTGATCACGTGCTCGACGTACCGGTGCGCACGCGGTTCGTGCCGGGGCGGCTGCACGTTCAGGGTGGCGAGGTCGTGCTCGAAGTAGTACTGCTGGATGGCGGCGAATTCGTCGTAGGGCGCGCCTGCGCGAGAGGCCGCCGCGTCGAGTGCGTCGTCGACATCGGTGACGTTGCGGCACATCTGCGGTTCGGTGCCCAGCAGGCGCAGCACCCGGCCCAGCGCGTCCACCCAGACGAACGTCGCGGCGTGCCCGAGGTGCGTGACGTCGTAAGGGGTGATCCCGCACACATATATGCGGGCGCTGTCCAGCATAGGCGCCCTGCGCCCGGTGAGGACCAGGGCGCCGGGATCCGGATCGCCGGCGGCGTGAGCTTCTCTCATACTCTCAGTGTCCTTCTTGACGTCCTTCCCCGCGTGAACGTCCCGAAGATGCGGGTCAGCTCGTCCCACGGAACGGCGGGACCTTCTCCTTCGGCGCGGGCCGCGCGACGCGAGTTGCTGACGATCGTCAGGGCCGCGTCGATCATGAGTCCCAGTGCCGCGCCGCCCGCGACGTCGAGCGGCAGGTGTGCTCCGACATAGATCCGGGTCAGGCCCACGGCGGGAACGGCGCCGAGGGTAGCGGCGCGGCCGGCCGGGCCGAGCCGCGGCAAGGTGGCCGCGCCCAGGGCGACGGCCACGGCGGCGTGCCCGGACAGGTACCCCAGGCCGGTGGCTTCGCGGCCGCGAAGCCGGGTCCCCGGAAGCAAGCTGGCCGGCCTGGGCCGCCGCGCCAGTCGCTTGACCACCTTTGACAGGGCCCAGGCGCTCGTGCCACCCGCCAGGAGCCGGCCCGCCAGCTCGCGCTCCCCGGCCAGCCACGCGGCGCCGGCCGCGGCGGGAGCGGCGCCGAGAGTGCCCAGCTGCATGACCACCCAGGCGGGCGGGTAAAGCCAGCCGGGCAGCTCGTTGACCGCCCGGAACGCCGCGGCCTCACCCGGACCGACACGATCGTGACGCACGGCCAGGGCCGTGACCAGCAGGGCCGCCGTGCCGGCCCCGAGCCGGACCCGGGGATCGGTGCGCGGGGTCATGGGCTCAGCTCCACTCCGAGTTCCCGTTTCAGGACGAGCCGCAGCTGCTGCCGCGGGTACAGGCCGACGGCCTGCTCGAACTGCTCCATCAACGCGACCTGCGAGCCGTCGGCGAAGTCGAACTCGTAGCGTACGCAGCCGCCGGAGAACACGTCGTACAGGGTCCCCGCGAACCGGGGCGCGATCGAGTACAGCCGCGTGTAGGTGAGCACGCCCGGGCCTCGCGACGGGGACGGGCTGGCGTTGCCGGTATTGCAGGCGACGGTGAGCCGGACCGTCACCGGTCGGCCCGGAGACCGGTCGGAGTTGAGCAGGAAGCCGGTGCCGTCCTGGGACGGGTCGAACCCGGAGGTGCTCCAGCCCGGCGGCAGGTCGTGGAGACAGGGCACATAGGAGGCGCCGGGGACGGACTGCGCGATGATCGCCAGCCGGAGCGGATCGCCGCAGCCAGGTACGGTATCGCCGACCGCGGCGCAGCCGGTGAGCACGGTGCCCGCGGCGAGCAGCACCGTCGCCAGCACGACGCCTCGTCGCGGCGTCATAGCAGCCCCGCCACTTTCAGGTAGATGCCGGACAGGATCACCGCGGCCGCGAGCGCCGCGACCAGGGCCGCCGTAGCCGCGGCCCGCCGGATGTCCCAGAGCTGAATGGGGACCGGGCGCCGGGCGGGAGCGAGCTGGCGGAAGCGCCCGGTCAGGTGGCGCCCGTCCGCGCGCATCAGCGAGCGTAGCTGGCTGGGGATGGTGATGCTCCGGCACGCGGCGAAGGCCTCGGCCACGTCATCGGCCGCGAAGACCGTCAGGGCCCGTTCGTACACGTGCTCCGGGGTGCTGGCCAGGGCCAGGGTGAGCATCATGTTGGCCAGGTCCACGGCCTGGCGCCAGGGGGTCGGCCGCACCGCGGCGAACGCGACGTCGATGAGCAGCACCTTGCCCTCTCGCACCGGGATGTTGGAGGGCTTGAGGTCG
>WNGL01001493.1_pt1 | contig 28924 bp, 26 predicted proteins | sample 5400591 | NCBI WGS metagenome assembly WNGL01 (sample SAMN13153377, study PRJNA577476) | soil metagenome | isolation source: 80 cm soil or saprolite under Garry oak tree replicate 1 | place: USA:California | collected 2016-06-15 | reverse complement strand
CCACGCCGTTGAGCCGTGGAAGTTCTGCCATTCCTTTGCTCCCTTAATAGCGGCGTCATCCTAACGGGTCGTCGGCATCATTGCGAGACGCTCGGCTTTCGTCAAAACGAAAACATGGAATGCGCGATTGGATCGTATGCTTGCTCTTGTCGGCGCGTTTGATAATCGCGCCGTTTTAAAATCGCGTCGTTTGACAATCCCGCCATGGGCCGTAGCATCTGAACTTTCCAAACCCCGGAATGGCTCTATCTCATGATCATCGATTTGAAAATATCGGACGACGAAGTCCGCGAAAGCATCGAGCAAAATCAGCTCAAATTGCAGCGTGACCGCGGCACCGATCTGACGATCTTCTCGCCGCGCGCGTCGGGCATGGGCCATCATATCGGCGATGAGACCGTAAGCCTCGAATGGTCGCAGATCTGCAACGATCTGATCGCGCGCGTCGTCTCGCTGTTTCCGCAGAATTTCGTCGGCGTATGCCAGTTGCCGCAATCGCCCGGCGTGCCGCCTAAGCATGCGATCGGCGAACTGGAACGGTGCGTGAAAATGGGATTCATCGGCTGCAATCTCAATCCCGATCCATCCGGCGGCTATTTCAATGCGCCGCCATTGACCGACAAGTGGTGGTATCCGTTCTACGAAAAAATGGTCGAACTCGATATACCGGCCATGATTCACGTGTCGGGCTGCTGTAACCCGGCCATGCATACGACCGGTTCGTATTACCTCAACGCCGATACCATGGCGTTCATGCAGCTTATCCTTTCCGATCTGTTCAAGGACTTTCCAACTTTAAAATTGATTATCCCGCACGGCGGCGGCGCGGTGCCGTTCCATTGGGGGCGCTTCCGCGGCATCGCGCTCAACAATGGGCGGCCGGAGCTCGCCGAGATCATCAAGAACAATATCTTCTTCGACACCTGCGTCTATCATCAGCCGGGCGTAAATCTGCTCGCCGAAGTCGTGCCGGCCGAAAACATCCTGTTTGCATCGGAAATGGTCGGAGCCGTCAAAGGCATTGATCCCAGGTCGGGTCATTATTTCGACGACACCAAACGCTACGTCGACAATGCCCGTGGGCTCGACGAGAGCGCGCGACGGAAAATATTCGAAGGCAATGCACGCAGAGTGTTCAGCCGGCTGAAAACAAAGATTGCGGCGACGGCATAGGATTCATTCGCTTTGGCGAAAGCTAAAAAGCAGATCAAACTACGGCGACAAGGCAGGGCGCACGTCGTTCGCATCGGCGAGCGCGAAATCGAAACCCGCGGCTTAGCCCAGAATTTTTGGACCGACCTTTATCACCGGTCAATGACTGTCTATTGGCCGGTCTTCTTCGGCACTGCGGCAGCGATCTTCATTATCCTCAACGCGCTATTCGCGTTCTTGTACTGGCTGGGCGACGAACCGATCGCCAATGTCGCCGGCAATGAGCCGCTTGGCTTATTCTACTTTTCGATCGAGACGCTCGCCACTGTTGGCTACGGCGACATGCATCCGCAGACGCATTACGGCCATTTCATCGCCACCGTAGAAATTTTCACGGGCATGTCGTTCCTCGCGGTGATGACCGGGTTGATCTTCGCCCGCTTCTCGCGGCCGCGCGCCCGCTTCATCTTCGCCAAACATCCCGTGGTCACCGTTCATCAGGGTCAGCCAACGCTGATGATCAGGATCGCCAATGCCCGCAACAATACGATTTCGCAAGCGACCGCGCGGCTTTGGCTCATACGCATGGAAACTACCGTCGAAGGCTATGAGCTACGCCGTTACCACGAGCTATTGCTCGATCGCCGCGAACATCCGATGTTCGCGCTGAGCTGGTCGATATTTCACACCATCGACGAAACTAGCCCGTTATACCGGATGACCGCGGCCGATCTCGCCGCTGTCGACGCCAGCTTGACTCTCAATGTCAGCGGCGTCGACGACAGCTCGGCGCAGCACCTCTATGCCCGGCGGCTTTATTCGCACGAGGATATCCGTTGGAACTATCGCTACCGCGACATCACCAGCACGTCGAAAGAAGGCAAGCTAGTGATCGACTACAGCGTGTTCCACGAGATCGTGCCCGAATAGTTGGCGCGCCGCCCGCCGATTTCAGGAGTGGAACGCGCGCCCGCGCGCCGCGGTCCCTTTAGAGCGCCATGAGATTTCGTTGACTGTTGTTCTAGCTTTTTTGTTTGAGCATGATCTTTTCCGAAAACCGGTTCCCACCCACGGATCAAGTCCGAGGGCAAGCTTTTTCGGGATCATGCTCTAGCTCGCCTTGCGCGCCGAGGACTGTACGGCGCGGTTCCGCCAGCTGGCGAGCGCCTTGACGAAGGCATTTGGCCGGGTTTTGTCGTAATCGAGCGCAATCACGTGCTCGACCGAGGCAGCCGGAATTTTTGCAACGCGCCCGCCGCCGTTTCGCAGTAAGCCGCGCGACTTAGCACGCCCGGACTTCTTGGCGTGGTCGAGCGCGATCGGGCCGACATGGGTGAGGAATACTTTTTCATGGGGGCGGCTGAGCATGGCAATCGCTTGCCGCAATGGCAGCCACTTCACTGCTTTGACGTCGTCCATCAGCTCACGCGCGGGCGAGCCGACCGCGCGCATCAACCAGAACTGCACAATCTTGATCTTGCCTTCTGCGGCGTAGCACATCGAGCCGAGAAATTCGTGGACCGATACGTTGTATCCGGTCTCTTCCAGCACCTCGCGCTTGGCGCCATCGCGGGGATGTTCCCGCGGCATGAGTTTGCCTTTGGGCAGAACCCAAGCCTTTTCCCTTCGCAATCGCACGATGGCGACGCGCGGTCGCGACTTTCCCCGTAAGACGATGCCCCCTGCGGCCAGAATCGGCGCGTGGCCCTTCGCCGAATCAGTCATGTAAAACCTATGCCGGATGCCCGCTCCAAGAGCAAGTAGGCTGCGGATTCACGACACGCTGATGACGACCTTGCCGAAGTGGCGATTGGCACGCATCAGCGCCAGCGCTTCGCCGATATCCGCAAGCTTGTAGGTTTTGTGGATCGGCAGCGACAGCTTACCCGCCTCGATCGCGGGCCATAGATCGGCGCGCATGCGGCGATTGATTTCGCGCACTTCTTCAGCGCTGCGGGTCCGGAACGTCACACCGATATAGTCGATGCGTTTGAGCGCGTGCTTGTCGAAATCGAACTCGCCCTTCGTGCCGCCAAGCCGGCCAACATTGACAATGCGGCCGAGAATACTGGCCGCTTCCAGGTTCTGATTGGCAACAGGCGCCGAAACGAGATCGACGATGAGATCGACGCCCTTTCCGCCGGTAGCGTTTTTGACCTGGTCGGCCCAGCTTGGATCGGCCGAGTCGAGCGCGAGATCGCAGCCGAATTCGTGGAGCCGCGCGCGGCGATCGGCATTGGTCGAAGTGCCGATCACCAGCGAGGCGCCCATGAGCTTGCCAATCTGCATACCCATGAGGCCGACGCCGGCGCTGGCCCCCTGCATCAGCATGGTCTCGCCGCGCTTTAAGCGACCGGCGGTCACCACGGCATTGTGCATTGTCTGCAAGGCGACCGGAAAGCATGCCGCCTGCTCGTAGCTCATATTGTTTGCCGGAATGTGATGCACCCGCCCGGCGTCGGTCACGACATATTCCGCAAAGCCGCCAGGGGCTGAGGCCATAATGCGGTCTCCAGGCTTGATCCCCTCCACTTCACTGCCAACCGCATCGACCTCGCCCGCGCACTCCAAGCCGAGCCGCGCGCCGACACCGCCGACGGTGCCGTGCTGGTGACCCAAGGCGACGAGCAGATCCGCCCGGTTGAGGCTTGAGGCCCGCACCCGGATCAGAACCTCGTTCGGCTTCGGCGCCGGCTTCGGCAGGTCACGGATTTCAACGCCTTTGTCGCCCAGAACGGCAGCTTGCATGGTCCATCCTCCGGTCGCGCCTATATTGTACGGTGTGGTATCGTTGATGCCGTGCCGGATTCAACTGCTTCGGCAAGACGCCGCGCGAGAACCGTTCACCGATGAACCAGCTTATCCGCCCGCAAAAGATTGGCGCTTCGGCCTGCCCGCACGACTGCCCCTCGACATGCGCCCTGGAAGTCGAGATCTTTGACGATCATACGATCGGCCGCGTACGCGGCGCGCGGGATAATGCCTACACGGCGGGGGTCATCTGCGCCAAAGTGGCGCGCTATGCCGAGCGCGTACATCACCCCGACCGGCTGAAGCACCCGCTGCGCCGTATCGGCGCCAAAGGCAGCGGCGAGTTTGCGCCGATTTCCTGGGACGACGCGCTCGACATCGTGGCCGAAGAGTTCACGCGCGCCGAAGGCAAACACGGTTCGCAAGCCGTCTGGCCGTATCTTTACGCCGGCACGATGGGTTACGTAATGCGCGATGGCATCCATCGCCTGCGCCATGCCAAGAAATATTCCGGCTTCTTTTCCACGATCTGCGTCAATCCGGCTTTCACCGGCTTCATTGCCGGCACCGGAAAGCTTGCCGGAGCCGACCCGCGCGAGATGGCGAAGTCCGACCTGGTCGTGATCTGGGGGACCAATGCGGCCAACACCCAGGTCAATGTGATGACGCATGCGACGCGCGCCCGCAAAGAGCGTGGCGCCAAGATCGCCGTCGTCGATGTCTACATGAATACGACCATGAAGCAGGCGGATCTACCGGTGCTGATCCGACCCGGCACCGACGGCGCGCTCGCCTGCGCCGTGATGCACTGCCTGTTCCGAGACGGCAAGGCGGATTGGGACTATCTCGAACGCTACACCGACGCACCGCACGAGCTCGCCGACCATGTGCGAGCGCGCGACCCGGAATGGGCGGCCGCCATCACCGGTTGCCCGGTGGAAACGATCGAGTCCTTTGCCCGGCTTGTCGGCGAAAGAAAGCGCGCGTTTTTCCGCCTCGGCTACGGCTTCTCGCGCTCGCGCAACGGCGCGGTGAACATGCACGCGGCGAGCTGCATCGCCGCCGTGACCGGCGCTTGGCAACTCGAAGGCGGCGGCGCCTTTCACAACAATGGCGGCGTGTTCCACTTGAACAACAGCCTGATCGAAGGCAGCGATCTGCGCGATCCTTCGATCCGCATGCTCGACCAGTCCCGTATCGGCGCTATCTTGACCGGTGAAGAGGAAGCGCTGATCGGCGGGCCGCCCGTCACTGCGATGCTCATTCAGAACACTAATCCGGTCGCCGTCGCCCCCGACCAGAACGCGGTGAAGCGCGGCTTTGCCCGCGATGATCTTTTTGTCTGCGTGCACGAGCAGTTCATGACCGACACGGCCAAAGCGGCCGATATCGTGCTTCCCGCCACGATGTTCATCGAGCACGACGATTTCTACACGGCGGGTGGCAGCCAATACATCCTGCTCGGTCCGAAGCTGATCGAGCCGCCCGGCGAGTGCCGCAACAACCACGAAGTGATCTGCGCGCTGGCAAAACGGCTCGGCGCCAACCATCCCGGTTTCGACATGTCGCCGCGCGAATTGATCGACGCGAGCTTGCGAAAATCCGGCTGGGGCACGCTCGCCGAGCTTGAGTCCAATCGCTGGATCGACTGCCAACCGGATTTCGCCACCGCACATTATCTCAATGGTTTCGCCTATCCGGACGGCAAATTCCGTTTCAAGCCGGACTGGCCGACCGTGCCGTTCCAGCGCTGGCACCGGACCACGATTCCAACGCCGATGCCGAAATTGCCGGATCATTGGGAGGTGATCGAGGAAGCCGATACCGAGCATCCGTTCCGGCTCGCCACCTCGCCGGCGCGTGGCTTTCTCAATTCGAGCTTCACCGAGACGCAAACTTCACTGGCGACGGAAGGGCGGCCCGAAGTGATGATCCATCCGCAGGACGCTGCCGGTTGCGGCGTTGCGCATGGCGATGAAGTGGTACTCGGCAACAAGCGTGGCGAAGTACGGCTGCACGCTAGGCTATTCGAGGGCGTCCGCCGCGGCGTCCTGATCGCGGAATCGCTGTGGCCCAACGCGGCCTTCGCCGATGGCCGCGGCATCAACACATTGACCGGCGCCGATTCGATCGCGCCGTTCGGCGGTGCAGCCTTCCACGATAACAAAGTCTGGCTGCGAAGAGCCTAACCACCTCGCCCGCTGCGCTATCGCTCCGCAGGGAAGGAGCGGCTGAACGGCACCGCGTCGGCGGCGACTATCTCTTTGCCGATCGGCCAGAGTGCGATGCCGGCAAGCTTCAGATGCGCCCAGGCAAAGGGAATGCCAATGATCGTCACCGCAAGCAGGATGGCGGTGATGAGATGGCCTAAGGCCAGCCACCAGCCGGCAAGCACCAGCCAAATGATGTTGCCAATGAGCCCGAACGATCCGGTACCGAGGTCCTGGCGGCCGGAATATTCAGCGCGCGAGACCGCTTTCCGGCCGAACGGCAGTAATGTGTACGAAGCGATGTTGAAGGCGGCGCGGGCCCACGGCAGCCCGATAATGGTGATTGCCATGACGATGGCGGCAAACACCCAGGCGATCGCCATCCAGAGCCCGCCGAAGACGATCCACAAGAGATTGAGCAGGAAGGCGATTGGCGACATGGTTGTTATTTAGATCGGCTGATCGCAATCGCGGAACCTCGATGCGGTTCCGTTGCATGGTTCCGAGTCTTGCGCTGACGGTATCTTCAATCAAACAGCGCGACAGCGCGGGTCCACCCCGCCGAGCCGCGTTTAACCTTATGCGGGAAACAGGCGACGATGAAGCCATGATCCGGAAGCTGTTCCAGGTTGCACAGCTTCTCCATATGGCAATACGGAATTTCGCGGCCGGCTTTGTGGCCCTCCCAGATGATCGATGGGTCGCGGGTTTCCAGCCAGCGCTGACGGGTATGAACAAATGGTGCGTCCCAGCCCCAGGCGTCGATACCTGTGACGCGCACGCCGCGCGAGGTCAAATAAAGCGTAGCCTCGCGCCCCATGCCGCAGCCCGCGGTGAGATATTCGTCGGTGCCGACGCAGCTCGCGGCGCGGGTATTCACCAGGACGATGTCGAAGGGTTTGAGCTCATGGCCGATGCGCTTGAGCTCGGCTTCCACCTCCGCAGCGGTGACCACGTGACCATCGACCATTTTGCGGAAATCAAGCCTGACGCCGGGCCGGAAAAACCAATCGAGCGGCACTTGATCGATGGTCATCATCGGCTTGCCATCGATCGACTTCGATTGGAAGTGAATAGGAGCATCTATATGCGTGCCGTTATGCGTCGTTAGCTGAATCTCTTCGATCGCCCAGGCTTCGCCATCCGGCAGGTCCTCGCGGCGCAGTCCCGGAAAAAGCTCGAGCAAGAGCGGCGCAGTGTCGGCGTTGCTGCGGTAGGCGATTTTGGGCCGCATGAATGGCGGATCGTAGACGGTTTCGTTTTCAAGCGGCGAGGATAGATCGATAATACGGCTGGGCAGTTTCATTGCTCCCCTCGCTCGGGTTTTGCTTTGCCGTTGCTTGCTGCTATCCGGAGCGCGATTGTTGTTCACGCCTAGCCGGCAGTTCCTGGATTGAACTATATCGGTTATCGCTGGACCAGAAAGGGCGGCACATGATCCTGGTCACTGGCGCGAGCGGCTTTGTCGGCTCGGCCGTTGTCCGGCATCTCATTAAAGCCGGTCACCAGGTCCGGGCGCTTGTTCGCTCAACGAGTTCCCGCACTAATCTCGCCGATTTGCGGGTGGAGATCGTCGAAGGCGATCTGCGCGACGCGGCGTCGCTCGTCCGCGCCATGACAGGCATTCGCTTTGTCTTTCATGTCGCCGCCGATTACCGGCTATGGGCGCCCAATCCCCAAGATATCGTGCGGACCAATGTCGAGGGCACGCGCAATCTGATGACTGCGGTGCTGCGTGCCGGGGTCGAACGGATCGTCTATACCAGCAGCGTCGCGACGCTTAAGACGCGGCCGGACGGCAAAGCCAGCGACGAAACATTCCGGCTCGAGGCGCAATCGGCGGTCGGCGCTTATAAATACAGCAAGGTCGTCGCCGAGCGGCTGGTCGAAACGATGGTGGCGGAGCAGAAGCTCGCGGCGATCATCGTCAATCCATCGACGCCGATTGGACCGGGTGACGTGCGGCCGACACCGACCGGACGCATCATCGTCGAGGCGGCCGCCGGCCACATGCCGGCTTATGTCGACACCGGGTTGAACCTCGTCCATGTCGATGACGTCGCCGCCGGACATTTGGCGGCCTTGCAGAGCGGCCGCATCGGCGAACGCTACATTCTCGGCGGGCAGGATGTTCTTCTTGGCGACATGCTGCGCGAAATCGCACGCCAGATTGGCCGCGTTCCGCCACGACTGCGCCTGCCGCGGTGGTTGATTTTTCCAATCGCCTACGGCGCCGAGGCGGTTGCGCGTTTCACCGGCCGCGAGCCGTTCGTGACGACGACCGGACTGCGGCTCGCCAAGGACCGCATGTTTTTCACGTCAGCAAAGGCGGAACGCGAGCTCGGCTATCGCGCGCGGCCTTATAGCGAAGCCATTGCCGACGCCATCGCCTGGTTCCGACAGCACGGCTTCCTGAAATCTTGACCGGTTATTGCGCCGTTTGACGCCGCTCACGCAGGAAGTGGAAGAACTCGACGCCCTCGCGCAGGCGACGCATCAGCATGTCACGACTGGTCAGCATCTCGCCCACGATCTCTGCGATCTTGGAGGGGCGGAAATAGAACTTCTTGTAGAATTGCTCCACTGAATCGAAGATCTCGGTGTGGCCGAGATGCAGGTAGTTGAGCGGCGCGATCTGTGTACCATCGTCCGTGAGCAAGTCGACGTCGGCGGCGAACCAGCCGTTCTCCTTCGCCTGCTTGTAGAGGAAGGTGCCTGGATACGGCGCGGCCAGCGACACCTGCAACGTGCGCGGGTTCACATCCTTGGCGAACTGAAGCGTCTCCTGGATCGTCTCGCGCGTCTCGCCCGGCAGGCCTAAAATGAAAGTGCCGTGCACGATAATGCCGAGCTCGTGGCAGTCCTTGGAGAAGCGGCGCGCCACGTCGACGAGCATGCCTTTCTTGATGTTATGCAGGATCTTTTGGTTGCCGGATTCGTATCCGACGAGCAGCAGACGTAGGCCGTTGGCCTTCATCACCTCGAGCGTCTTGCGCGGCACGTTAGCCTTGGCATTGCACGACCAGGTGACGCCGAGCGGGCCGAGCGCCCGGGCGAGCGCCTCGACGCGCGGATGATCGTCGGTCAACGTGTCGTCGTCGAAGAATATTTCCTTCACCTGCGGAAATTCCTTCATGACGTATTTCACGTCTTCCACCACGCGACCGATCGACATGGCGCGGTATTTATGCCCGCCGATGGTCTGCGGCCACAGGCAGAAGGTGCAACGTGATTTGCAGCCGCGGCCGGTGTACCAACTCATATAGGGGTGCTTGAGATAGCCGCCGAAATAGTTCTCGACCTTGAGCTGCTTGTAGACCGAGAGCACGGACGGCAGCTTGTCCATGTCCATCAGGATCTCGCGCTCGGGGTTGTGGAAAATCCTGCCGTCCAGCCCGCGATAGGACAGGCCCTTGATGGTCGACCAGTCGGCGCCCTCGGCAAGTTCCTTGATGGTGAACTCGTATTCGTTGCGGCAGACGAAATCGATCGCCGGCGCGGCTTCCAGGCTTTCTTGCGGCTCAACCGCGACCTTGGCGCCGATGAAGCCGATCTTGGCCGACGGGTTGAGCGCGCGGATCGTGCTGGCCGTCCTAACGTCGGACTTGAAGCTCGGCGTCGAGGTGTGGATCACGACGAAGTCGTGCGACTTCACGTCGTCTTCGATGTCCTCGAAGGTTAGCCGGTGCGGCGGCGCGTCGATGATCTTGGAGCCGGGCACCATGGCGGCCGCCTGCGCCAGCCAGGTCGGAAACCAGAACGACTTCACTTCGCGCTTCATCTGGTAGCGCGCGCCGGCTCCGCCATCGAACCCGTCAAACGAGGGTGCCTGCAGGAACAATGTCCGCATCAGGTTATCTACCTCACCGTAATAAGAGTGTTGTCGGCCGCCAGCCCATAGCGACGGCCGCGCCATTCGACACGGCGGCCCAAAAAGCTTGCAACAAATACGACAAATGACAGGACGTCGCGAATGGGTCCGAGCCAGAAGAAATCGTCGCGCAGAAGGAAGCGGCGATGCAACTCGGCTTGGAGCGCGAAACGGCAGACCAGCGCCGCCGCTACAAGGCCGACGGCCGGTGTGAACCCGCCCAGCACCATGCCGAGCAATGCGAACGGGACGGCATGCGTGACGGCCAGCCCGGCGAAACCCACTGGATCCATCGCACGGATCGTCCGCGCCCAGCGAATTTCGTGAAGCAACAATTCGCGCAACGATCGTTCGGCGCACATATGTGCGACAACCAAAGGCGGAATCGCCACATTCAGTCCGGCCCGCCGCGCCGCCATGCCCAGCCCGTAATCGTCGGCCAGTTGGTCGGCGACCGATTGCAGCCCACCGAGCTTCGCCAGAGTCGTCTTCGTGAGCGCAATAGTGGAGCCGAAGCAAGGTGTCGCCAGCCTGAGCTTGAGCCCGACCAGCACGCTCGGCAGAAAGTGATAATCGATCGCCGTCGCCGCCAATCGCGACCACATCCCGCTTGCCGCCGCGCCGCGATAGAGGCACGTCACCAAGCCGACACCCGACTTATTGAGGGACGCTGCGATGGTCTTGAGATAGTCGCGAGGGACGACGATGTCGCTGTCGGCAATGACCAGAACCTCATGCCGCGCGTCGTTCTGCATGTTGATAAGGTTCGACACCTTTGCGTTGGCGCCATGACGCCGCGGATTGATCACCAGCGCAAGATCGCAATTGGGAAAGTCGGCGATGAGACTGCGTACAATGGCGGCAGCCGGGTCGGCCGGATCGGCAACGCCGAAAACGATTTGCACCGGACTTGGATAGTCTTGCAGGCAGAAAGTTGCCAGATGGGAATAAAGATCAGGCTCCACACCGTGCAGCGGCTTCAAGATTGTAACCGGCGGATAGCCCCCAGGGGGCGCGGCACCGCTCGATCGGACGAAACCGCGGGCAGCCCAGATCGCAAATAGCGCGTAGGCCGAGCCGAAAAGCGCCGCGACATAACAAGCCACTGACGCGTAATCGGCGGATTTCGCAAAAAAATCGCTCACGCCTACCTCTGCCGACTGTCACCGCCGGGTGGGACTATATTGCCCAACCGGATCCCATGCACGCTAAAGAAACGGCGAAAGTCAGGCCGGGTTCACGTCCTGATCTTCTTACGGCGGCACCACTATTTGCTGGCGGCCAACAGACGCCGTCCCTCAAGCGCTTGCCACCCGAGCAAGGCCGGTGCGCCAAGGATCAGGTCGGGGACCCGCTTGATCAGCGCCATCGCCAGTGCGACCTCGGCGGGAACGCCGAATATCGCACAGACCGCTATCAGGGCGCCGTCCTGCACGCCTAAGCCGCCCGGCAAGATAAAGGCGGCCGAGCGGCTGCCTTGACCGAGGCTTTCGATGGCCACCGCCTCCATGAGACTGACCGGATGACCCATAAAGGCGAGCGCGATCCAGACTTCGGTCGCCCCCAAAAAAACTGCGGCAAGGTGAACCACAAACGATTCGGAAAGCCCGCGGTGGTTGCGCCAAACCTGTTGTAGCCGCCCGCCGAGATCGACCACGTGGGCGAATGCGGCCCATTTGCGTTTCTCGCCGAATGCAACAAACCGACGCACCAATGGTTCGAAAGCGCCGAAATTCAAGGCGAGAAAAAAACCCGTTACGGCGGGAACGGCGATGGCTAACAAGATAAACGCGGTCGAGGTCACCTGATCGTGACCGACCAGACCAAGGATAATGCCGACCCCTGCCAGCACGAAGAAGAATAGGCAGACGACCTGGATAAAGAGGTCGATCAAAACGCTCGCCACCGCCAAACTGGTCACGACGCCAAATTGCGCAAGAAGCCTCGCGCCGATGACATCGCCACCGACAACGGCAAGCGGAAACAGTGAATTAATCGCTTCGCGAACAAACCTCAGCAGGACAAAAGCATAGGGTCCGCATCGTACCGCCGGCACCAGGAACCACCAGCCCACGCCGGCCGCGACCAGGATGCCGGCGCGAACGACGATGACCAGCACCGTCGCCCAGCGCGAACTGGCGATCGCCGCGATGACCGAGCCGAAACCGTAATAGACCGTCAGGCCAGTGAGGATCGCCAAGCCGAAAATCCCGGCGAAAAGGGCGAAACTGCGCATTTATCGGGCAAACTCGGGTGTGGATGTCATGATTTATTCCGTAAATCGCCTGTGAAGTGTGGCTTTTCTGCACTAGTGAAGCCACAGCAATCTTTTTATTTTGTTCTGTCTAGTAAAAGGGATGGGGGCACCCATGAAGAGAATTGCCGTAGGAACAGCAGTGATCCTCGCGATCCTGAGCCTTGCCGCGTGCGCACAGACTGGCAAGGGCAAAGCTCCACCACCGGTCGTGACTAAGGGTTAGCCCAACCCCGTCATGCCTGCCCGGCTGTTGCCGCTATTCTTGGCAGCAGCCGCAAAAGTTCAAGAACGGTCACTGGCAGTCGCCGGGTTACCTCTATTGTTCTATTTACCTGTTGAGGTGGGGATCACGTGATCATCGTTGTGGGGCTGGCCTTTGAAGCCCGTATCGCTGCGGGCCCGGGCGTGCATGTCATTTGTAGCGGCGATGGCCGCAACTTGGCGGCAAAGCTCACGGCAGCGATCGCCGAAACCCGCACAATGGTGAGCGGCTGTCCTGGCATCATCAGCTTCGGTGTTGCCGGCGGGTTAGCGCCGCATCTGCAGCCCGGGACTTGCGTCGTCGGTTCCGCGGTCATCTCCGGATCGACGCGAATGCCGATCAGCCAGCAATGGTCTGAAAAGCTGCTGCGAACGATACCCGACTCGGTCTCCGGCATCTTGCTGGGCGTCCCAGCCCCAATCGCCCATCCCGATGCAAAGCGCGCGCTCTATTTGAAAACCGGCGCTATCGCCGTTGACATGGAATCGCACATCGTTGCTGCCGTGGGTTTGGCCCATGACGTTCCGGTGGCGGCTATCCGGGTGATCACCGATCCCGCCAAGCGCTCCCTTCCGGTCTCCGCCGTCGCTGCGATGCGGCCGAACGGAACCACCAATATCCCTGCCATGCTCCGCTCGGTGCTGAAGCGGCCGCGCGAATTGCCGGCCCTGTTCCAGACCGCGCTGGACGCGCGCGCCGCGCGAGCGACGCTGGTGCGCGGCAGGCACCTGCTTGGTCCAGCCTTCACGGTGCCGCTTACGACTTGAGAGGCTTTGCGCAATGATCAAGTCCGCAGCCGAAGAAATCGGCCATTGGGCCGATCAATGCCGCCGCTGGGCCCGCGACGCGCGTACCCGCGAACAAAAATTGATGTTGCAGAATTTGGAACGGCTTTTGAGTCAAGCCGCGCTCGAAGCCGGAGACGCGCTCGACGTCGATGACGTTGCGCGCTCGCTGGCATCTACTAAATCGTGAAATAGCGGCAAACTGAACTAGTGTCCCGATTCCAAAGTTCGCACGCTTTGTCGGCACGCTCCGATGCGAACTTCGGAATCAGAGGGACACTAGCAAATGTATAATTCTAGTGCGGTTTTTTGGATTTGAAGTTCCTATGAGAGCTTCCGACCGAACTTTAGGAACTTCAAATCCACCGCACTAGCGCCCACGATTAGCAGACACGATGGCGCCGCAGCCGGCGTCTGTGTATAGGGTGCCGGCGAGGCGCCCATGATGCCCGACGCTGCGACCGTCCAGAATACATACACCCGCCGGATCGCCGAGTTCGTTTCAGGTCTGCGATACGAAAATATTCCGGCCGAGGTCCGCGAACGGTTGAAAATACTCATTCTGGATTCGCTCGGCTGCGCAATCTACGGCGCGCATCTGGAATGGTGCCGCATCCTCCGGGAAACGCTCGAACAGGTCGATAAAACGCGCGAGACCTCGATCTGGGGCACCGATCGGCGGCTCTCGTCGCCGCACGCGGCGCTGGTCAACGGCACACAGGTGCAAAGCTTCGAGCTTGACGACGTGCACCGCGAGGGCGTCTTGCATGTCGGCGCGGTGACGCTGCCGGCGCTGATCGCCGTTGCGCAAACTCACGCGCAACTCTCTGGCCGTGACTTCATCACGGCCGCGGTGGCCGGTTATGAAATCGGTCCGCGCGTCGGCTTGTGCATGGGACCGGAGCATATCGGCCAGGGTTGGCATTCTGGCGCGACGGTCGGCGTATTCTCAGCCGCTGCCGCCGCGGCGCGCGGGCTCGCGCTCGATACCGAGAAGACGGTGCACGCACTGGGCATCGCCGGTACGCAATCCTCCGGTCTGATGGCTGCGCAATATGGCGCCATGGTCAAACGCATGCATGCCGGACGCGCCGCGCAGAGCGGACTTTACGCGGCGCTTCTTGCAGAACGGGGCTTCACCGGAATTGTCGACGTGTTTGAGGCCCCCTATGGCGGTTTTTGCACCACGTTTTCGCGTTCGCAGGACCGGTTCGATCTCACAGTGCTGACCGCCGAATTGGGCGAGCGCTATGAGACGATGCGGGTTTCGCTCAAATTCTATGCCTGCGTCGGCAGCAATCATACGACGCTCGACGCGCTTGCCGATATCCGCACGCGGCATCCGTTCACCGCCGCCGATATCGAGCGGATTGTCGTGCATGCATCGCAGGTCACGGTCGATCATGCCGGCTGGCCGTACCGGCCGGAGGGCCTGACCGCGGCGCAGCTGAACCTGCCGTTCTGCGCCGCCACGCTGATCCTCACCGGCGATGCCTTTGTCGACCAATTCACCCCCGATTGCGTCAACGATCGCGCGCGCATCGAACTGGCACGCAGGGTGCAGGTCGTTCACGACCCGACCATTACTGCGCGCGGTGCGGCGCACCGGCACCACGTGCGCGTCGAAGTCTATTTCCGCGACGGCTCCGTCGAGCGCGAGACCCGCGAGGCACCGCGCGGCAGCGAACAATGTTTCGCCGACCAGGCGCAGATCGAGCAAAAATTCCGCAAGCTCACGCGCGCGGTCTCGACCCCGGAGCGGCAGAATACCCTGATCGACGCCGTGCTGCGGCTCGATGAACTGCCCGACAGCCGGGCAATGATTGATTTGCTGAGTTTCAGCTAAGCCCGAAAGCGCCTCACGACAGCAATTCGAGTTTGCCGCCGACTGGAATTTCCGGCGCCGGCTTGTTCGCGGTGATGACCAGTTCGAACGCGCCGCCGTGGCGCTGCCATTGGCCGGCAACGAGCGGCGTCTTGCTGACATTCTTGACCGGCTGCCCGGTCCAATGCACCGGGCCGACCATCGAATTGTAATTGGTCGCAACGATCGCATCGAGGATAGCTTTCGGATCGATGCTTTTGGCTCGCTTAAGTACGTCGATAGCCACTTCGAACAGCGCGTGCTGATAGCCGATCGGCTGCGACCACGGCCGCTTGGTCGCGCCGGTATAGGCATCGGTCAGTTGCTGTGCGCTTTGCCCGGTCAGGCCCGATCTGAACGGATAGTTCGGCGTCCACCAAATCTCGCTGCTCAAGCCGTTGCCGCGCGGCCCGAGCGAATTCACCACCGACGGGAACAGCAGCGCCTTGCCGATGGTCACGATCTTGGGATGAAAATTCTGCTGCGCCGCCTGCGACCAGAAGGTCGCAAAATCCGGCGGGATCATGTTACCGGTGACGATCTGCGCGCCGGCCTCCTTGAAGCGCGTGATTTGCGACGTGAAGTCGTTGTTCATCACTTGATAGCGGCCTGGATCGATGAGCCGGTAGCCCGCTTGCGCGAGCGCCGGCGGCAGGCCGCGCTGCGGATCGCCCCACGCATTGCCATCCGCATCGTTGGGAAATAATCCGCCGACCACCTTGTTCGTTGACTGTCCCTCCCACAGTGCCAAGAAGGCCGCGATCACGTCCTCGAGGCCCCAGAAGAAATGATAGGTCCACGTGAAGCCTTTCTTCGGATCGCCGTTGCGGCCGAAAAAATAAGGTTGCCACGGACAATTTGTGGTGATGCACGGCACCTCGTTGACCTCGGCCTGATCGGCCACCGGATTCGTCGTGTCCGGCGTGGCCGAACCGACGATGAGATCGACCTTGTCGCGCAAGATCAGCTCGGAAGCGACTTCCGATGCGCGCGTGCCGCTCGATTGGCTGTCCTTGCTGACGATCTCGACCGGGTAGGTCTTGCCGCCGCTCTCCAGACCCTTGGCCAAGATGCCCCTGACTTGATCGAGAATGAAACCGTCGGCTTCGCCGAACCCGGCGAGCGGGCCGGTGCGCGGACTGACATGGCCGATCTTGATGGTTTTGGATTGGGAATTGGCGGGAATCGCACGCAGCACCGCCGGTACGGCCAGCATGCCGAGACCGCGCCTCACCATGGTACGTCGATCGATCGCGGCGAAACGGTGAGATTTATTGGATTCGCCGGTCATTTTGAATTCTCCCTGTCGCGCGACGCTTTCAGATGCGCAACCAGTTTAGCGCGCAAGGCCGCCTGCTCTGCCTGACTCCATTTACGGAAACCTTCGCCCGATTTGAACCCAAGCTTGCCGTCCGCCACAAGTCCTTGCAGATAGGGCGATGCGTTCGGCCGGCTGTCGATCGCTGGCAATACGACGTTGTGGACCGCCAGCGCCAGATCGGTCCCAACCAGATCGGCATTCTCCAGCGGGCCGAGCACGGCGAGCCGGCGGCCGAACGATGCCTTGATGACAGCATCCACGGTTTGAGCATCGCAGATGCCGTGCTCGACCAGCGAAATCGCTTCGCGCCAGAGCGCGTGTTGCAACCGATTGCCGATGAAGCCGGGCACGTCCTTTTTCACGTGCGCGGGCTGTTTCCCAGCGACGCGGTGCAAATCCATGGTCCAAGCGATCGCCTCGGGCGACGTCCACTGCGTCTCGATCACTTCCACAAGTGGAACGAGGAACGGAGGATTCCACCAATGCGTGCCAAGCGCGCGCTCGCGCCGTTTCAGGCCCTCCATGATCGACGTGATCGGAATAACTGACGTATTGCTGGCGAGAATCGTGTCGGCACGGACGTGACCTTCAATCTCGGCGAACAGTTTTTGTTTCAGCGTCAGATCCTCAAAGACCGCCTCCACGACGTAATCGGCACCGCGAACGGCTTCGCCGAGATCGACACAAGGCCGCACGCGAGTAACCGCTGTTTCATCGTCACCGAGACCGCGCAGATTGGCGGCAATGCGCGCTTCCACGCTGTCCATATTTTTCATGACCGTGTCGGTGACGGTCACCTCGTGACCGGCAAGGGCGAAGACTTGCGCAATGCCGTGGCCCATCAGCCCGGCGCCAATCACGGCGATTTTTGCTTTGCTCATGATGTTACTCTCGAACTTACGGACGCGACGGGGCGGCAACAGGCGCGAACAGCGGAAGGTGAATTATCCGGCGGTGTAGCCGCCGTCGGCATAGAGGATATGGCCGGTATAGAAATCCGAGGCTTTGGAGGCGAGGAAAAGTAATGGCCCCGCTAGATCCGAGGGCTCGCCAAGGCGGCCCTTGGGCACGCGTGTGATGAAACCTTTTCGCACGGCAGTGGCGTTCTCATTGTTCTCATACATCCAGGCGGTCAACGGCGAACGGAAAACAGTCGGGGCGATGGCGTTCACGGTGATCCCGGTTGGACCCCACTCGCAGCCCAGCGCCTTGGTGATGCCGTCAACGGCAGATTTGGACGCGCAATAGGCGGAGTAGCCGGCCGGATGGCCGAGCAAGCCGCGCGCCGATGACATGAAGATCACTTTGCCGCCGTGGCCCTGCGCCAACATCTGTTTTCCCGCAGCACGCGCCATCAGCCAGCTTTGCGTGACATTGACGTCCATGACTTCAGCAAAGGCTTCGGGCGGCTGATCGACGATTTTTGCCACTTTGTTGATGCCCGAGGCGAGCACCACAATGTCAACACCGCCAAAGTGCTGCACCGCGGCGGCAACGATCTTGTCGCAATGCGCCGCCGAGCTCGGACGCAAATTGACACTTTCGAGCTTGGCGCCGAGCTTTTTGCATTCGGCCGCAACTTTGTTCAGCGCCTCGGCCCCGCCGGCCGCGATGACGAGATTACACCCGGCGCCGGCCAACACTTGTGCGGCAAGCGCGCCGAATGCTCCGGTCGCGCCGGTTACGATCGCGGTTTTGCCGCGAACCTCGAACAACGACAGCGGATTTTTCAGAAAATCTTCGGCCATGACGTTTCTCTCGTGCTTGTGTCGTCATTCTGAGGTGCGAGCCGACGGGTCCGGCCCGAAGTGGCCGGCCTGACCCATTGGCGGCCACCCAGGATGACGGAATTGTTTCTACTTCACCGGGGCGACGGCGACCGCGATCGTGCAGACTCTATTGCCGCGATTGACGATCTCGCGCGTTTCGTTGGGGCCGATATAGCAGCTGTCGCCCGGCTTCACGACCATCTCCTTGCCGCCGGCGATGACAGTGAGCTCGCCGGCCAGCACGTAATAGATCTTCTCCGGCGGCGAAGCATCGGGGCCGGCGCCGCCACCCGGCAGGAAATGCGATATGCCGAAAATCAGGTTTTGCGAGCCGCCCATTTCGGCGCCGAATACACGCAGCGATTTATAATCGCGATGGTTCGGTGCCTCGTATGGCTTGGCCTCGGAAAGCTTGCGCACGATCATGCGAACTTCTCCCCTTTTTCGATCCGGTAACCGCCCTTCGGATCGACCATCGCCACGAGGCGGATGATGCAGCCATCGCCGCGATCCCAATTCCAGGGGAAGAACGCGAAAGTACAACGGCGGCCGGTGACCTTATCGATATCGCCGCCGACATTCTCGATGCCGAGGATGCCGTTCTTGAAAAGGATCCGGTGCACCGGTTCCCACTCGGGAAAGTCATCCTTCCAATCGCGCCCGCCGGACCATTCTTTGTACTCTGCCGCCAGGTGCGGATGGAGCGGCCCGTTGCGCTGTGGTCCGATTGCCGTCGCGAGCGGATGATCGTTGGCCTGCGTATCGTGGCCGACCACTTTGACTTGTTTTTCGACGAACCATTTGCCCGCCGAAGGTACAAAGCCAGGCGCATAGCAGAAATAATCTTCGCTATCCTCGTACTTGTTGTGCCAGCCGGTATTCACGATCACCACATCGCGCGGCCGCACAAACTTGCCCGCCGCTTTTTCCAGATCGTCATAGGTGATCGGCTCCCATTTCTGCTTCGGCAAAGAAACAACAATGCCGGAGCCGAAAAAATGCGGCAGCGGGACTTCATCGATGAACGGCGTTCCTTGAACCACATGAGCGGGGGCGTCGATATGGGTCGTATTGTGCATCGAGGTGGTGATGCGCTGCGACAGCACACCTGACTTCGCCATATAATGAATGCGTTCGATCTTGACGTCTTCGAAATACGGCCAGTTCGGCGACTGATACCCGAAACGATGCGACAGGTTGTAAAACTCAAGTCCCATCGCATTGTTTTCGTTTTCCTCGAACGTCACCCCGCGAATTGCCTTCGTCACGGGCGCTCCTCCACTCTACTTCGTGTTGTGCGACGCTTAAGAACCGCGTTTGTACCGAATATCGATTATGAGGTACAGAGAGCGACAGCTCGCTTGTTTTCACTGCGCCGCGCCCCGAGGAGACGGATGGTTAAAAAGATCGCGCTCGAGGAGCATTTCCTCTGCCCCGATTTCATCGAATACTGGAATCCCACGGCCGTGGACCTGCCTGCCGAACGCCGGGAGAAGGCGTTATCGCGGCTCACGGATTTCGGCGAAATGCGGCTCGCTGCGATGGACGAGGCCGGCATTACGCGCGCGGTGCTCGCCCTGGCGGGCCCCGGCGTGCAGGCCGAACGCGATGCGACGACGGCAGTGCGCCGCGCCCGCGCGGCCAACGATTTTCTTGCGCAGCAGATCGAAAAGCGGCCGGACCGTTATTCGGGCTTTGCGCATCTTGCCATGCAGAACGCGCGCGCTGCGGCCGACGAACTTGAGCGTTGCATGCGCGAGCTCAAATTCTGCGGCGCCATGGTCAACGGCCATACCAATGGTCAATATCTCGATGATCCGGCGCTCTATCCGTTCTGGGAGCGCGCCGAAGCGCTTGGCGCGCTGATCTATCTGCATCCGACTGACCCTGTGACTCCCGCCCCGGTCCTTGAAGGCCACAAGGGCCTACGGCGCGCCACCTGGGAATGGACTTTCGAGACCGGATCGCACGCCTTGCGGCTGATTTTCAGCGGCTTGTTCGACCGCTTTCCGCGCGCCAGGCTCGGCCTCGGCCACCTTGGCGAAACCATCCCATTTCTGCTGTGGCGGTTCGATAGCCGCGCCGGGCCGGACTTTTATGCCGTCAAGCTCGGCAGGCCGCCGTCACAATATTTCAAGGACAACTTCGTGGTAACGACGTCCGGCATGTGCTCGGCCGAGCCGCTTAATTGCACGATCGCGGCGCTCGGCCACGAGCGCGTGATGTTCGCCGCCGATTACCCGTTTGAATCCGCGCAGGAAGCTGGCGCGTTCATCGATCGGGTCGCGATCCCTGAGCCGGTACGCGAGGCGATTTCCGCACATAACGCCGCCAAACATTTTGGACTTGCGCGGTTGGCCGTTGCGTGAAGCGGCAAGGGCGCGCGCCGCGCGCAGGAACCGGAATTAAACTTCTATGCCGATCAAGGTTCTGGTTGTCGATATTCACGCCGAACTCTATCGCGATCGGCTGCAGGCGGAATTTCCAGACCTTCAATTCATGATCTTCCACAGCGCCGCGGAAGTTTCCGGCGACCTCTCCGATATCGATGTGATGATCATGTTCGGCATCGAAATTCGCGATGAGATGCTGCGCGATGCGCCGCGGCTGAAATGGATTCAGTCGCTCGCAACCGGGGTGGACCACTTCTTGCGCTGTCCGTCGTTTAGGCGCGAGGTCCTCATCACCAGCGGGCGCGGCATCCACGGCGTGCCCATGCGCGAACACGTGCTCTACTTGATGATAGCGATGAGTCACGATGCCAGGCGCCAAGCAGAAGACCATCGGCAGCATGTTTGGCAGCGCCGGCTTTGGACCACGCTATACGGCAAGACAGCGGTAATCGTCGGCACCGGAATTGTCGGTGCGGCGATCGGCGAACTCCTCCACGCGTTCGGCATGCATGTAATCGGGGTGAGCCGTACGCCGCGCAAGGCTGATGGGTTCGATGAGATCATGCCGGCCGATCGTCTGCGAGACGCGGCAAGTAAAGCGGACTACCTCATCAATGTGCTGCCGGCGGCAGCCGAAAATTCGCCGCTGTTCGATGCTGGCTTGTTCGCGGCGATGAAGCCCAGTGCGTACTACATCAGCGCCGGCCGCGGCCAGACCGTCGACGAGCCGGCGCTTATCGCGGCATTGCGCGAGCGTCGCATCGCCGGCGCCGCGTTAGACGTTTTCCGGACCGAGCCGCTGCCGCCGGACAGCCCGTTCTGGAGCCTGCCTAACGTATTCATCACGCCGCATGTTGGCGGCTATATCGTCGAATACGAGGATTTCATCATGCCGCTCATCATCGACAATATGCGGCTATTTCTCGCCGGACGGCAAAGTGAAATGGCCAATATCGTCGCTCGCTAAGTGCCATCTCGGACTGTCCAAACCCGCGGAATTATTGCAAGATCGGGCCATCCAAGGCAGGCGCGTGGCAGCGGCTCGGACTTCCCGCAGCCGACGCGCTCGTGTGCGCAGGAGGGCGCCATGGTGCTCGCAAGGGCGAAATTGCCGATAATTCTTTTGGGCGCGGCGCGGCTTCTCAAATATGCGGCAAGGCGGAACCCCGAGCTCAAGGCGCGGCTGAAAGAACACGATTTCGTTGCTCAGATCATGACGCGCGACGAACAAATCGGCCGCTGGATCGAGTTCAAGGGCGGCAACGTGTCCTCGCGTGCCGGGTTGCATGCCAATTCCAACATCAAGTTGATGTTCAGGAATGCCACGATTGGCGCTTCGCTTTTGATGCCGCCGATCAATTGGCTCGACCAGATCAATGCTCAGAAGGATTTCGTTCTTACCGTCGACGGGCCGGAGCATCTCACTAATTGGTTTGCGCAAACCTTGATGATGAGCCAAACGGCCGGGCTCAAATTCGGCAAGAGACTTCGCGGCGGCGTTATCCGCTACTGCAACATGACCAATGGCGGGCCGGTCTTTGTGTACGTCAAGGACGGCAAAATCTTACGCATGACCCCGATCGATCTCAGCGACGAGGACGGCGCCTCGTGGATGATCGAAGCGAGAGGGCAACAACTGACGCCGCCGCGCAAGACCACGCTGGCGCCGCACGGCCAGAATGCGAAATCGATCGTGTACTCGCCGGATCGCCTGCTCTATCCGATGAAGCGCGTCGATTTCGATCCAAACGGCGAACGCAATCCGCAGAATCGCGGCAAGTCCGATTACGTGCGTATCTCATGGGCCGAGGCGATCAAGCTGGTCACCGACGAGATCAAACGGCAAAAGCGCGAATATGGCCCGGGCTCGATCGCGTTCTCGCACGGCTCGCACCACACTTGGGGCAATGTTGGTTACTACCTTTCGGCGCTGTTCCGTTTTGCCAATGCCGTCGGCATGACGCGCATCCATCACAATCCGGATTCCTGGGAAGGCTGGTACTGGGGCGCGGTGCATCACTGGGGCTATACCCTGCGCGTCGGCCAGTCGGAAACCTACGGCACGGTCGAAGACTGCCTGCAAAATTGCGACATGATCGTGTTTTGGGCGGCCGATCCGGAATCGACTTCAGGATCCTACGGCGCGCAGGAGGGCACCACTCGTCGGCAATGGCTGAAAAAGCTCGGGATCAAAGTCGTTCACGTCGATCCCTATTACAATGCCAGCGCGCAATTTCTGCCCGGGAAATGGCTGGCGCCGAAACCGACCACGTCGGTCGCAATGGCCATGGCGATCGCCTATGTCTGGATCAAGGAGGATCTCTACGACAAACAATATGTCGAGACGCACACTGTCGGTTTCGACAAGTGGAAGGCCTATCTGCTCGGCGAGGAGGACGGCATTGCCAAAACGCCGGAGTGGCAAGAGAAAGAGACCGGCGTTCCGGCCAAAGATGTTCGCGCGCTGGCCCGCGAATGGGGCAGGAAGCGCGTTTATCTTGCACCCGGCGGCTGGGGCAACGGCCACGGCGGTGCCTGCCGCAACCAGACCGGAATTCAGTGGGCGCGCGTGATGGTGTGTCTGGTCGCCATGCAGGGCCTTGGCAAGCCCGGCGTGAACATGGGCAATTTGCAGTGGGGCTGCCCGCTCGATTTCAATTTCTATTTTCCCGGCTATGCCGACGGCGGGATGTCGGGCGACCTGGAAAATACCGCGATGCCGGTCGAGCTCTACCAGCGCATGCCGCAGCTGCCGACGATGAATTCCAACGGCCAGCGTATCCCTCGCATTTTCGTGCCGGAGGCGATCATCGACGGCAAAGCGGAGGGCTATCCGTGGGTTGGAAAATCGATTGAGCACCAGTTCGCACGCTTCGTCTATCCGGCGCCCGGCCACGCGCCGGTGCGCATGCTCTACAAATACGGCGGGTCGATACTTTCGACCATGAACAACACCAATCGCTGGGTGCGGATGTATCAATCGTCCAACCTGGAATTCGTCGTCAATCAGTCGATCTGGTTCGAAGGCGAAGCGAAATTCGCCGACGTCATCCTGCCCGCCTGCACCAATTTCGAGCGTACCGACATCAGCGAGTGGGCGGGACTCGGCGGCTATGGCCATCACGGCCAACAGCAGCTCAATCACCGCGTCATCGTCTTCCAGGCACCGGCGATCAAGCCGTTGGGCGAATCGCAATCCGATTTCTGGATCTTCAACGAACTTTGCAAGCCGCTCGGCCTCGCTAACTATTTTTCCGAGGGCGTCAACGAGATCGATTGGGTCAAGCGCATCTTTCTCGCATCCGACCTGCCGAAATATATTTCGTGGAGGAAATTCTTAAAGCGCGGCTATTTCGTCGTGCCGTCGGAAAAGGAGAAGTTGCGCGCGCCGGTGTCGTTCCGTTGGTTCTACGAAAACCGCAAGAAGGACGTGCCCGAGGCGCAGCCGCTGCCGTCCGATTATACGGAAGAATACTTGCGCGGGCTGCAAACCCAATCCGGCAAACTGGAATTCGAATGCAATTCGCTCAAACGTTTCAATGATCCCGAACGGCCGCCGATCGTCAAATACGAGCCGTCGTGGGAAGGTGCGCATTCCGGCGATCTATTCACACGCTACCCGCTGCAATTGCTGACGCCACATTCGAAATATTCGTTTCACACCCAGGGCGACGGCAAGGATTCGTTCCTGCTCAATATCGAGGATCATCGGGTCAAGATCGACGGTTATTACTACTGGATCGTGCGTATCAATGCCGAGGACGCGAAGGCGCGTGGCATCGGCAAGCACGATCTGGTCAAGGTCCTCAATGACCGCGGCGCGGTGATCTGCGCCGCACTGCCGACACAGCGGTTGCCGCGCGGCGTGGCGCATGGCTACGAATCGTCCGCGATCTACGATCCGATGGGCGAGCCCGGCAAATCGGTCGATCGCGGCGGCTGTCTTAATCTGCTCACGCCCGAGCGTACGCAGACCAAAACCACCCATTCGCTCGCCGGCGCCAATTCGCTGGTCCAGATCGAACTTTGGGACGGCCGCACCGAGCATATGTCGGCGGCTTTTGCTGCCGCGGAGAAGGACAAGGAAATCAAACGCACGCTCAAGGAAGCGCACCTGCTGCCGGCGAAATAGCGACTGCCTCATCTAAAGGCGCAGTCTCGGAACAAACGACTATGAAAAAATGGAACATGATCATCGACGTGGCCGAGTGCACCAATTGCAATCTGTGCACGCTTGCCGCCATGGATGAATATGTCGGCAATGAATGGCCCGGCTATTCGGCGCCAATGCCGAAGCACGGGCACAAGTGGATCAATATTCTGCAAAAAGAACGCGGGCGGATGCCGATGATCGACATCGCCTACGTTCCCACCATGTGCAATCACTGCGACGACCCGCCATGCATGAAGGCGGCGCCGCAGGGCGCCATCCAGAAGCGCCGCGACGGCATCGTCATCATCGATCCAGAGAAAGCCAAGGGTCAGAGGCAACTGGTCGATGCCTGCCCTTACGGCCACATCTGGTGGAACGAGGAACTGCAGCTGCCGCAGGCCTGGCCGTTCGATGCGCATCTGCTCGATCGCGGCTGGCAGCAGACCCGCGGCGAGCAATCCTGCCCGACTGGCGCGATGCGCGCCATCAAGGTCGAGGATGAGGAGATGGCCAGGCTTGCACGCGAGCAAAATCTCGAAGTTCTCAAGCCTGAGCTCGGCACCAAGCCGCGCGTCTACTACCGCAATCTGTGGCGCTATTCAAAATGCTTCATCGGTGGCTCGGTCGCCGAAGAACGGCAAGGCGTCATCGAATGCGTCGAGGGCGCGAGCGTTCAGTTAGTCAAGGACGGCGCCTCAGTTGCAGTGACCACCACAGATGGCTTCGGTGATTTTAAATTCGATCGGCTCGACGAGAATTCAGGAACTTATTCGATCCAGATCTTCTCCGGCGGGCGGTCCAAGGTTTTGCAGGTCAGTTTAGAGACCAGCATCAATCTCGGTGAAATCAGGCTCTAACACTTGAAAAGCTTGCCCTTGGACTTGTGGTCCGTGGGTGGTAGCCACTTTCCCAACAGCGCGGTCACTCTGGCGGAGTACCGTTTGCCGCCAACACTTCGCCGGCAAGATAGAGCGAGCCGGTAATGAGGATGCGCGGCGCCGGATGAAGATCGAGTTTGCCGGCAAGTGTGATTGCGCTTTCGAGATCGTCGCGTGCTAGCGCTGGAATCCCAGCCTTGCCGGCGACTTCGGCGAGTTCGACCGCCGGGACCGTCTTCTCCTGATGGATCGGCACGGTGATCGCGCGGCGCGCCAGACCGGAAAAGTTCTTCAGGAACCCGGCGCAGTCCTTGGTCGAGAGCATGCCGACAATCAGAACGAGGGGCCGCGACACGCGCTCCTCGAGGTCGGCAAGGGCGGCCGCAACCGCCTGCCCGCCATCGGGATTATGCCCACCGTCGAGCCAGACTTCGCTGTCGGGAGGTGCCAGATCGGCAAGCCTGCCGTGCGAAAGCCGCTGCATGCGCGCCGGCCAATCGACGCGGACCATGGCCGCTTCGTAAGCGGCAGCGGGAAGTTTGAGCCCGCTCGCCCGCAGTGCCGCAATAGCGGCGCCGGCATTCTCGAACTGATGTCGGCCATAGAGCCTGGGCGCCGGCAGATCGAGTAGCCCATCCTCGTCTTGATAGACCAGCCGCCCCCGCTCCTCGGTCGCGGTCCAATTTTCGCCGGCGATTCTGAGCGGCGCGCGTAGTCGCGCCGCCTGCCGTTCGATCACGGCAAGCGCTTCGCGCGCCTGACCCGCGATAATTGCCGGCACGTGCGGCTTGATAATGCCGGCCTTCTCAGCGGCGATCTCGGCAAGCGAGTCGCCGAGAAATTCACGATGGTCGAGCGACACCCGGGTGATGACGCTGGCTAGCGGGCGCTCGATCGCGTTGGTGGCGTCGAGCCGCCCGCCGAGCCCGACTTCGAGTAAGCTCAAATCGGCCAGATGACGGGAGAACAGCAGAAACGCTGCGGCCGTCTCCATTTCGAACACCGTGATCGGCGCGCCGCCGTTTTTAGCTTCGCATTCGGCAAGTGCTTCGCCCAGTTCGGCGTCTCCGACCAGCTGGCCGCCACCGTCTTGGCCGATCCGGAAACGCTCATTGAGACGGACTAGATTGGGCGAGGTGTAGACATGAACCCTCGTGCCGGCCGCTTCGAGGGCCGCGCGCATGAACGCGATTGCGGAACCTTTGCCGTTCGTTCCAGCCACATGGATCGCCGGCGGCAGGCGCCGCTGCGGATTACCGAGCGCAGCAAGGAGCCGCTCGATACGCTCGAGCGAAAGATCGATCCGCTTGGGATGGAGCGCCAATAATCGCGCCAGCGTGGCATCGATCGGCACGGCTTGGGCGTTGCGGGCGCTCACGCGGTGGTCGGAGCCATAGCCGCAGCCGGCGCCAAAAGCCGCGATTGCGGCGCGAGGGCGGGCGCCTTCAGGAACAATCGGCATAATTTCGCAATGGTGGCGCGCAGCTCGCGCCGGTGCACCACCATGTCGACCATGCCGTGATCGCGCAGATATTCGGACCTCTGAAAGCCGTCCGGCAGCTTCTCGCGGATGGTTTGCTCGATGACGCGTGGACCGGCAAAGCCGATCAGCGCGCCCGGCTCGGCGATATGGACATCGCCGAGCATGCCATATGACGCGGTGACGCCGCCGGTCGTCGGGTTTGTCAACACGACGATATAGGGCTTGCGCGCCTCGCGCATGCGCTGCACCGCGATCGTAGTGCGCGGCAACTGCATCAGCGCGAGAATGCCCTCCTGCATCCGTGCGCCGCCGGAGGCTGCGAACATCACGAACGGACAGCCTTTCTCGACCGCGGTGTCGAGGCCTTTGATCACCGCCTCGCCTGCGGCCATGCCGAGCGAGCCGCCCATGAAATCAAAGTCCTGCGCCCCGATCACCACGGCGAAGCCGTCAAGCTTTCCGTAGCCGAGCTTCACGGCATCGTTTAGGCCAGTCTTGCTGCGCGCATCTTTAAGCCGATCGACGTAGCGTCGCTCGTCGCGGAACCTCAGCGGATCGACCGCCACCTCGGGTACCGCAATATCGAACCAGGTCTGATTGTCGAACATCGATTTGAGGCGCGCCGTTGCGCTCATACGCATGTGGTAGTTCGAGCCAGGGATGACGAACTGATTGGCCTCGACATCTTTATAGAAAACGAGCTGGCCGGTTTCTGGGCACTTGATCCACAGATTCTCCGGCACTTCGCGCCGAAGCATGCTGCGGATCTTCGGCCGCACCTTGGAAATCCAGTTCATTGCATCCTGACTTAAGCCGATGGGTGACTTGTTTGGCCACTATACCATGGCCATCTCAGGGAAGGCCGAGTCGGTGATCTAGAACCGGCCGGCCGCCGCTGCACTGCCGTTGGACGGGCACAATTTTGCCTTTCTGGTCAACCAAGTAGCGGAAGTGGACGCGATCGCCCGGACGGCTCGCGGCGGTAAGCCCAGGGTAACGAAGTCGCGGCTAATCTTGGGGCGGTAAACAGACAGACAGGCGCTGCAGACAGCGGCCGGGAATTGCGGAAATGAACAGGTTTGTCGGGGCATTTTTTCTTGCTGGTGCGCTCGTTGCGGCGCAATGCGCCGCGGCGGCAGACCTGTCGGTTGCGCCCCTCTACAAGGCACCACCGCCGCAAGTGGCGCCCGTCTATAACTGGACCGGATTCTATATCGGCGCCAATGGCGGCGGCGGTTGGGGTCGCTCCTGGTGGCAATCGCAATCGACTGCAATCAATCTTTCTGGCGCTCAAGTGGGCGGCACAGCCGGCTACAATTTGCAGTTCGGCAATACGGTGCTTGGTCTCGAGGGCGATCTCGATTGGTCGAACCTGAAAGGTACAAGCAGTGCCGCGCTATGCCCCGGCTGCAGCACGAGCGATAGCTGGCTCTCGACCGTGCGTGGGCGCGCCGGTTACGCTTTCGGCGGCGTTCTGCCTTATGTCACCGGTGTGCTGGCGCTGGGCGACATCCGTGCTTCGGCGCCCGGCTTCGCCGGAGCGAGCGCGACCAATGCGGGCTGGACCGTCGGCGGCGGCATCGAGATCGCGCTACCGGGCAATTGGACCGCGAAAGCCGAATATCTTCATGTCGACCTCGGCAAGTTCAATTGCGGCACCAGTTGCGGTATCTCACCGACCGATAATGTCTCAATGCGTGACGATGTCGTCCGCGCCGGGCTGAACTATCATTTCGGCTGGGGCAAATAAGCGGGCTACGGCACACTTTCCGGTC
>WNGL01005465.1_pt1 | contig 28941 bp, 25 predicted proteins | sample 5400591 | NCBI WGS metagenome assembly WNGL01 (sample SAMN13153377, study PRJNA577476) | soil metagenome | isolation source: 80 cm soil or saprolite under Garry oak tree replicate 1 | place: USA:California | collected 2016-06-15 | reverse complement strand
AGGGTGTTTGAATCGGAAGACACTTTCTGGTGCTGGCTCAAAGTGGTGGGGCGCAGTGCCGCCAGAGACGCGGGGCGCAAGCAGCAACGCTATGCGGCATTGTTGCAGAGTTTCGCGCGGCGACGGAACAGTCTGGCTCTTGACCAACCCTCCGAGCCGGACAATCGCCTGCGCGATTGCCTGGACGAAAGCCTGGACGAGCTCGCGCCAGACGACCGCAAGTTAATTGAAGCCAAGTACATTGAGGGCGCAACCATCAAGGAACTGTCCGCAGTTGCGGATTTAACGGAGAAAGCCGTCGAGTCCCGGCTCCTGCGGGCGCGGCGGGAGCTGCGCGGACGCATATTGCAAAAACTACACTCAACATGAGCGGTTCTGAACGAGATCGGCTGTTGCAAGAGATTCTGGCTGGAGATGATTTGGCGGAGTTCCGGCAGACTTCGCTCGACCAGGGGCTGACCTTAGTCCGTCGGCTACGTCACCGCCGTCGAGCGGTCCGTCTCTGTGCGGTGGTAGGTTTGCCGTTGCTGCTGGTGTTAGGAATGTTGTTTCGGCTCTCGCTGCAGGTTGCCAAACCGGCTGGCCCTTCCTCGACTGCGGCTGCGAGTGTGGGTCCCGCCTCACCGGTCGAGAATCCCGCGGTGAAATTCATCACTGACGAAGAATTGTTCGCGCTCTTTCCCAACCGGCCAGTCGCCCTGCTGGGAAAACCGGGTCAGCAGCAACTGGTCTTTTTGGACAACCGGGCCAGGGGCGCGCAGCGATAAGCCAGAAATGCGTCTTGACTCGGTGGACCCAGGGTAGCTCGTTGCTCGCAACCCTGGGCTTTGTCGCAGAATCCCTTCGGGATTCGCACGATTCCTCACCCAAGATGTGGGTAATGATGAGTCGGGCCCAGGGCGCTGTGCTTCGAGCAGAAGCCGACGGTGGAAACAAAGGACCTCGTTCTGCTCGTACTTATGTGGGATTCCTGGTCTGGCGCCCACCACAAACCCGCCATACCATGAAAAGCTCAGCCATTTGGAGGGAACTCGTAGGGGACAGGTTGCCGGCCATGCCGGCGATAGGCGAGAAAGTCGCCGCGGTCCACGGTCCAGACCTTGCACCGCTCGTTCAACTCCGTCATTCGCACGACGCACGCATCGGCCAAGTCCATCGGCCGACCGGCGTACTTCGTGACCAGGGCCAGCACGCGCGGCATCTGCTCCGCGAGATTGAAATCCAGAAGCAGATCCCCACGCAAAACCAGCGTCAGGACGGGACGGGGATCGGGAAAAAAGCTGCAGGCTTCCGCCAACACCGCGTCACACGTCAAGAAGGGGCTGTGCCGCCGGAACGCCTCCGCTGCCCACGCATGGCAGGGATCATCGGCTGCCAGCAAAGCGACAATCGGGCCTGTGTCAGCGATCGGTTTCACGCTTTGAGCAGGGGCGCCGACTCAGGATCTCCCGTACTCGCCGGTTGGTGGCCGACTCGCCCCCCAGCCGAAAGGCTCCTACCAAATCTTCCGACGCAAACTGACGCCCGGACCGGGCGGTTAAAGTTTCCAGGTCGTGTTCGATCAAGCTGCGGACGTAGCCGGCGCGATCCAGACCGAGCCGAGCCGCGCGGGCTTCAGCCTTCGCCAGCAGCCCTGGCCCAATCCTTACTGTTAACACTCTTGACATACGCCAATGAATACACCCTCAACCCAAAGTTGTAGAGTCCTGAGTTCCGAACCTCACTCGCCTGGCGGTTTCACGCTGATCGAGCTACTGGTCGTGATCGCGATCATCGCGATCCTGCCTGCACTGCTGTTGCCGACCTTGGCTAATGGGAAGGCCAAAGCAAAGTCGGTGGCCTGCCTCAGCAATCTGAAGCAACTTCAAGCCGGCTGGCTTATGTACGTCCATGACAACCATGATGTGCTGCCGCCGAATAACTCCATGAAAATCGGTTTCGTTCAAACAAGCGTGAGCAATGAGTGGGGCAACTCGTGGGTGTGGGGCAACGCCCAATTGGATACCAATACTGCGAACATTGAGCATGGCGTGTTGTTTGCCGACGTCGGCTCGGCTGGGCGGCTTCCGGCAGGCTTCGCTTGAACAGGGGCTGACCTTAGTCCGCCGGCTACGTCACCGGCGTCGAGCGGCCCGTCTCTGTGCGGTGGTATGTTTGCCGTTGCTGCTGGTGTCAGGAATGTTGTTCCGGCTCTCGCCGCAGGTTGCCAAACCGACCGGCCCTTCCTCGACTGCGGCTGCCAGTGTGGGTCCCGCCTCACCGGCCAGGAATCCCGCGGTGAAGTTCATCACTGACGAAGAATTGTTTGCGCTCTTTCCCAATCGGCCCGTCGCCCTACTGGGAAAACCGGGCCAGCAGCAACTGGTTTTTTTGGACGCGCAGGCAAGAAGCGCGCAGGAATAAGCCTTTACGCTGTACGTTTTTTCTTCCGCGCTTTTTCGAGCCAGCGCGCGCGTTGTCTGTTGAATCTCTCCTCGTAAGCTTTCTTGCCCTTATCCATGTTTTCCATTCCAAGTTTGTGTCATTGGGGCGGCCGCGGACCTCGGTGGCATAACCGGATTGGCCGCAGCGAGATGCGAAGCGCTCGCCCGTTTACTCGGCGACGACGCGGTTTTTTCCGCTCCGCTTTGCTTTATCGTTTCGCGCATCTGCGAGGGTCTCGATGTCCGTTGTTCTGGGCTCTGGCGGTGTTGAGGCTACTCCCATGCTCGCGGTTACTTTCGGCAAGGGTTTGTCCTTGTACTCGCATCGCAGCGCAGCTACCGCGTTACGGATCCTTTCGGCGATTTCGATTGCTCGCTCGTGGCCTTGGCCGATTACGATGGAGGCTGTCTCGTCTCCTCCCATGCGATATGCGGTGCCGAGTTGACCAACTGAGTCGCACACAGCTTCGAGGTATGCTTTCATCATGACATCGCCGCCCGCGTGGCCGAATTCTGTGTTTATCGCCTTGAAATTGTCCATGTCGGCGTAGATAACCGTTACCGGAACGTCAGGACCCCGGCGCAGGGCATCCTCCAGGTCGGGGAGGAAGTAACGTTTATCCAGCAGCACGCCGAAGTACTCGAGGATGCGGTCGCGACGGAGCTGGTCACGGAGCTCTTCGATACGGCGAAGCCCCCTGTAGGTGATAAGTATGCGCTGAAGGCTTTGAGAAGTAAGCAAGTTGTGGAGCCCCTCGCGTGGATTGCTCCAGTGGTGCGAGTAAATCCCGACTGGGGGCGGGAGGTCGGGGGATAATTCCCCTCGCAGCCGCGCAACCACCAGCTGGGCAGCCTGGCTGTCGAATTTGGCGTACAGGTCTTCAATCAGAGTAGCCGCCATTTCAATATACATGGCTGGCTTGAGGCCGACGGCCCTGGCTCGGGTTCCGTCTGGGTCGGTGAAATAGTGATCCATCGAGCTCTTGGCGAGCTCACGCAGAAACAGAAGCTCGGAATAGCGGACGTCGTCCATAATCATTCAGCCTCCCCCGCTGGTGCGAGGAGCGGCGACTCGTGTTAGAGTGGGGAGCTTAGACGAGCCCTGGAGCGAAATAAGCCTTTTTATTTGGGGCGTGGTCATGTACGGTGAAACGATTAAATGAGCCGGCGGGGCAGGGATCGAGCGACACGGCGTGTACACGCTGTTCGGTATACTCCCGGCCTTACCCCGCCAGCAAACTTACCCACGCGGACAGCGTGGGAGATTTTGGGGTTCAACTAACTACGTCTTACGCCGCCCAGGCGTCCTGATGAGGCACGCCGGGGCAAATCCCTCTCTCAATCGGCTGCCCACTCATAAACGGCTTGGGTTTTGCTACCCAGGTTCGGCTGAACGAGCTTGGCTTGGCCGCGTTTGACCGCTTCCTTAACCGGCTTCGCGACGGACTTATCGCTAAACTCGATGCCGGGGTACCGCTGCTTAATCTGTTCCGATAATTCTCGGAGCGTGAAACGCCTCATCGCCTCCATCACTTTAGGCGCGGCGTCCTTGAGACGTGGAGTGGGCTCACCCCTACCATTGCCGCAGAACTTATCCAGTAGGGAAATGTTCGACGTTAGGATCTCTAGCTTCTTGAGGAGTTCTTCCTTTTCTTTGGCGAGTTTGGCTCGCTCTAGCTGCATCTCGGTCGTCATCAATGTCTTCTTCATGTAGTGAACTTTACGTCGGAGGTGCAGCAAGTCAATAAAATAATGTTCCGGCGGTCACCGGAGGCGACGTTGGATTCAGGAGATGCACATCTGATAATTCCAGAGGAGTCGGGGTGTGGCCCTGGTGCACCCGCTTCCCCAGGCAGTGTGCTACCCAGAGTGTTCGGTGGCGCTGTTTGCCGTCGCCCTGTCGATTAATATGCGACGCGGAGCGCGGCGTCGCTGTGGCGGTTCGCGGGGGCGGTTTCAAAGGAGGAGTAGAACTCGCGGAGGAACCTCGAGACGCGAATGGAGATTTGCGATGGTGTCATATATGCACTCAGTATCGAGGAACCCCGATGAGGCCCGATTTCCGGACCAACTTATACAGGGAACTTCGTTTAGTTATCACGCGAACGAGCTCCTCAACATAAGGGCGAGCCAAGGGGCTAATAACTATAGATTGGATAAGCACTTTCAAATTGACTCTCACAAGGATTCCGACGGGCCGCTCGTCGCGCAGTCGCTGCAGGGATGCCTCGTTCACCTCCAGCGTTTGCCCATGATTGACAGGATCCAAGAGAATGACTCCGCGCACTTCCTTCTCGTGCTCGAAGCTTTTCCGCTTTGCGAAGCCCGGTCTTATTCGTGTGCCAAACGGGCGCAGTCTCATGTCGTGGTTTTCAAAATCAATATATTCCACTGGGCCCAGAATCCCGTGCCGGTAGGGCCTGATGTCCACAGCTTCACTCAGGCGCGCAAGGGAGGATACGATCGCAACTCCGGCTCCCCCTGACGCGTAGAGCTTCCATTGGGCGTCTGATTCATCAGGCGAGGCGTGCCAACAGGTTGCATACGTTCGAAACAGCAGTGACTTATGAATCCATGGTTCGAATCGGTTTGAGCTGATTTGGGCCGGGTTCACTTCGATTTCTCGGGCGTGAGCGTACGCGCTCGTCACAGAGCCTTCAAATGGGTCTCCGAGTTGGTCCAGACGCGCATGGTGCAGCTTGGACGTCTCGATGAGGTAAAAAAACTTCTCAAACGTCATATACCGCCAAACAGCGGTTCCCAAAGTGATGGAGTCAGAGCTGCCCTTAAAGACCTGGTACCTATTGCTATTAGAGTGCGCGGCCATTGGTCACTGTGCCTTCGGCGCCGTCCCGACGCATTCTCCGGCAGCGTGGATACAGTCGGCAGTGATGAAACCGCCGGGCTTGTCGATGGAAGAGGGAAGTCCAGGCGGAGTAATCGGCTTGCCTTTGGCCTCGAGATCTGCCAATCTAAGGTTCACCCGGAGGATGAAAGAGAGGGTATCATCGCCTTCATTCATGCCGTAGGCGATGCGGACGGCGGAGTCGAGGGCGGCGTGCGCCTCGCGGAGGCGGTTGGCGCCGGGTGTTTCCAAGGAGCGATACAGTTGACGGAGGGACCAACCGTTCCCGGTCATGATTTCGCGGCGCAACGCGCGGAGGGATGCTGCGGCCTCGGCGACGGCTTTGACCTGTGCGGGGCTGGGCGACTGCGGCCTGGGCGACTGCGGCCACGGGAAAGTGTCGAAGACTGTGTCGGAGGTGTAGCGGAAGTCGCCCTTGAGGGTGGAGCATCGTGCCAGGAACCACGCCCAGTGGAGGCCGGATTGCAGGATCCCGTACGAGTAGTCGTCGGCCAGCGGGAAAATGACGATCGAGTTGTCGGCGTGAATAGCGTGGCTGACGAACTCAAAAATAGCGCGCTTGGTGACTCGTGAGCAAGCGATGTAGCGCGGCACGCTGTTGATGGCGGCAATGGTGCCCGGGCGGTAATCGTAGAACTGCCACCAGCGCTGGGCGATGCGGGTATAGCGCGTAACCTCTTCGCCTTTTGCTTTTTTCTCGCGCTCGGCGCGCTCCATGACAACCGGCATAACCTCTTTCTTCACACGGGCAAAGGGCAATTCGTAGCGCATGGCTGAGAGGAGGTCACGCTGTGCGAAATCGATGATCCACCGAGTTGGCCCGCCGTGCTCAATCATGTCGCGGCCGATCATGTACGGAAACATGACTTCGCGATTCTTTGGGTCCGCCTCGATCATTCCCCGTGCTTCAACCGGCTGGAGGAAGAAGCCTGCGTTCACGGGATTTTGGCCGGTGAAACACTTCTTGGCGTTTTCGTTTGTGAGTAGGCGGCGAGCTTGCGTGACGTCGGTCGTGCTCGTAAGGGTCGGGCCAATTTGGCAAAGCTCTTCGCATTTCCAGGGGCTGTCTTTAGCATCCCCAAGTTGGGTGAACAGTTTCTTTGAACCTTTCAACTGGCCTTTCACCCAGTCGACGATGGAGACGTGAACGGCAGCTTCGCCCGACCAGACCTGGTGGGCGACAGCTTCGGTGATCGTGCCGCCATTCTTGACGATATAATCCAGGCTAACTTCGCGGGATTCGTTTTGCCGAATGGTCTTTGTTCCCACGAGGCCGGCGTGTCCGCCTGGTTTGAGGTGATCGTGGGCGAGACGGAACCAGTGGACGCAGAAGTCAGCCATCTTGGGTACCGCGGGGAAGGCTGCGTAAACCTTTCGCGCGTATTCGTAACCATGTTCCTTTGCGAGGAACCGGGAACCGAGGTAGGGTGGGTTGCCAATAATGGCGTCGGCGTCGGGCCAAGGTGTGAAAAGGGCATCGGCGCAGAGTATGTTTTGGTCGAGGTTGTCGAGGGGGAGATCGCGTTCGAGTTGGAGGGATTGGGTGTCGTGGCCGGGTAGCTCGTCAGCGTGATCTTCCCAGAATTTTTCGGCGTCGCGATGGGCGAGGCGGCGGGCGAGCATGAGGGTGACCTTTGCGGTTTCGACGGCGTTTTCGTTGATGTCTATGCCGAAGAAATTTTTGGGTGAAATGCCGGAGGCGAGGCCAATTTCTTCAAAGAGGCTTTTTTTCTGCGCAAAAAGGCGCAGGAGGAGGCGCTGCTCGATTTCGCGCAGGCTGCGGTAGGCGACGAAGAGGAAGTTGCCGGAGCCGCAGGCGGGATCGAGGACACGGAATTGGCGAAGTTCCTTGAGCAGGGTAAGGAGTTCGGCGGCGGTTTTGGCCGCGGCGATGCGCTCGTCCCATGGTCGGACGATGGTTGGGCGGACAATCTTTTGGATATCGGATTCGTAAGTGAAATGAGCGCCGATGGCGTGGCGTTCTTCTTTGCCGAGGCTGGATTCGAACAGGGTGCCAAAGATTACGGGCTGAATGTGGGCCCAGTTATTTTGGTTGGCGGCGGCGTAAAGCGGACCGAGTTCCCCAAGAACGAGTTCGATGGGCTCAACGGTGGCGAAGAGGCCGCCGTTAAAGTAATCGACTCCGGCGTAGCGTCCGGCACGAGCGGGTTTGGGGTCGTTCATCTGGCGGAAAAGGCCGCCGATGAGATCATAGGAGCTGGCGCCTTTGCGGCATTCGTCGAGAAGGCGGGTGAAGAGGTTTTGGGGCAAGAGACCAATGTCTTCGGCGAACATGGCCACGACGCACTGGAGGATGAAGCGGCGGGCGCGGGAGCGGTCTTCGCCGCGAAAAACAAGGGAGTTGAATGAGTTGGCAACGTCTTTGGCGGCTTCGCGAGTGACTTCGACCCAGTTGTGGCCGAAGAGGGGTTGGAAGGCGCGGGGGAAAAGGAAGTTAAGGGCGGCGTGGCGAGCCGGTAGTTCGGCGACTTTCAGGCTGTCCACAGGTTCGTTGAGTTGGGTGTTGAAATCATAAACCCAGAGCTCGTCGAAATTGCAGAGGACGACGTAGGGCGGGCGATGAGGAACGAGGTTCAGCCAGTAATCGAAGGTTTGCTGATAATGCCTGGAAAGTTTTGTGCCGCGCGATTTCATTTCGATGAGGCAGCGGCCAGGCCAGACCAGGTCAGCGAATTTGGTGCGTTGGTTGGCAAAGCGCACGCGGTATTCGAAGGTGCAGCCCTCCGGCAGAGTGTTGGCGTTGTGTCCGAACGATTCGAGCAGATGGAACAGGAAAGTCTGCGCCTCGCTTTTTTCATCGCCTTTCAGTTTGGCGGCGAATTGAGCGAAGCCTTGGAGGCCCTTTTCCAGCGAAGTCACTGCCAGAGGAACTACACGAGTTTGCCCGCAACGTCACGAACGAACGAGGCTTGGCCCGGCAGCCAAAAGCACACCTGGCCGTTTTCCTAAAATCTTCTTGCCTCCATCTCCCTTCCCTCCTCCACACTCTCCTTCGTTTCCCGTCGCGGTGTCAGCGCCTTCCATCGAACCGGCCGGACTGAGCTCCAGGTAACGTTGGTGCATCAGCTTGAGTTCGGCTGGGTTCAAGTTCCGAATGTTGCGGCTTAGAACGACCGCAGCGTTCAGGGCAGTTCAACTCGCTTCGGGAACTGGGGACACATCTTCGAGGCGCGCATCGAGCGAGTAGCGCCCGGACTGAAAAAGCTCATCGCACCGCTCTGGGCGCAGAGCCAGACCCCTCTGGCGCCCGCATCGAAGTAGAGCGCGATTTTCTCCTGGATTTCTGCCTTGGTATTGCTCGGAGACATAACCTCCACGCAGACGTCCGGTGCGCGGGCAAAACATACTTGCTCTCCCAACTGCCTCATGCGCCCAGGCCACGTCGGCCGCCTTCACCCCGTCGGCGGTCGAGATCGGGCATTCGGTCAGCACACAGCCCGTGCCCATGAGGCTCCGCAGCAGATGCCCAATCTCCGACTGAAAGCTTCCATGACTTGGGGCAGGAATGGGACTCAGAATGATGTGGCCGTGACGATCGAGGACTGACGTTAGCGCTAAGGAAAATTGTTCATCGACGATGAATGAGATTTTCGCGCCTTTGGCTCAGTTCCTGAGCGCGGCGCGCCTGGTTGAGCGGCAAGACGGTCTGCACATGCACTTCCACTTGACCATTGCTCGCCAACTCTGCGATTTGGGCCAATTGATCACTGCTCACCTTCGCGCGAATCATCGCCAGTGGCTTCCAGAGGTGCCACGTGCCCGTCCATAAAGACAACATTCTTGCCGGGTTTGGGCGGACGAGGGTGAAAATCGCCGTAATCGAGAAAGAGCGGAGTCGTTCCCGGAGGAAACGTCAGGACGAAGTTCGTAATTCCGCCGGAAAGGTTCCCTTGTTGCAATAAAAGGAAGGCGCTTTCTGTTCGGGTTTCATCAATGCGATGCCCGTTCAGGTCGGCATTCCATTCGTAACTCGAGCCTTCAGCGGCGAACCGACCCATTTTATCGACCGGGCACTTGAAGACCGTTGCACTGTTTGTGTTCGTGCCGGCGGTTCTGCCAACATACCTCGCCAGGACATCGCAGATACGCGGTAACGGATTTTGGGGATCGATTGGTTGCGTAGGGAGGATCTCCGCACTCGGCAAGCGCTCCTGGTTATCATCGGAATAAAGACGGGTGGCAATCCCCAGTTGCCGAAGATTGTTCACACAAGCCGCGTTATAGGCTTTGGCCTTCGCTCGGCCCAAAGCGGGCAGCAGCAGGCCCGCCAGGATCGCAATGATGGCGATCACAACAAGCAATTCAATGAGAGTAAAGGCGCGACAAGGGTACCGGAGGGCCGATGGGTTGCGCACTCCTGCGCAGCGGTTCGCCTCAAGAGGGTGTGTTTTCAAAAGCAGAGTCATAATTTAGTGATCGGTGATCGTCGGGTTAGGCTGTTATTTCTCATCCTCCGGGGCCGTGCCCCTGTCTCGCGAACTGGACCCGTTGTTCCGGAGTGAAGTCCGTAAACCGCCGAGACGGATCGGGAGGACGGAGCATCTGGCCGGGGTTGGGTGGGCCATGTGGCGTTTTAAAGCCGACGCCCATGCTCGATTTGTGGAACGCATGCGTGCGCCAGGCCGACCGGGCGAGCCACAATCCACCGGCGGCGAGCAGCGCCGCTATTGCTAGGGACAGATGTTTTGCCTTCATTGTTTTTGCTTTTTGATTCCAGCTTCACATTCACTTTCGCTACGGCATTGTGCGCGGATTTCTGGGAGTTGGCTTTTGATTTGGAACGAAGGCGGGGAATTCTGGTACGAAGCGCCAGCGAGCAGGAATGAACCTGATCCCCAGCCGAGTCGATTACACGTTTGAGATCGCCGTCAGGAGCACACCAACTGCAGCGTCAAACACACAGAAACGGCGCAGGTTAAGCAAGTTCTTGAAACCTTCCGCGAGATGGAAATCTCAGGCTCTAGCGGAATTCCAGTTTTTGCTGGATTTCGCGAATCGGACGGGTGGTGGGAGTGGTGGGATAGCTCTTTCCGTTCTTCAGCACGACCAGGTTCTCGCCCTTGAACATTGGTTGAAGCTCCTGGATTTGGTCAATGTTGACGATTACCGAGCGGCTGATGCGCAAGAATCGTTGCGGGGGGAGATGGGATTCCAACGAACTCATGGTCTCGCGCAGGACATGATTCTCCTTGCCGACATGCACTACAGCGTATTTTCCGGCGGCGTCGATGGCTTGTATCTGGTCCAACTCCACAAAGGCAACCTTGCCCGGGGTTTTGACCGCCAATCGAGTGAGCTGACCTGCAGGCGCCGGCGTCTGACCTAAGAGCGCGAGAAGCCCGCGGGCGGCGACGCCGGCTTGTTTGTTGGCAATGAGGTCCCGCGCCCGCTGGACCGCTTCCTTGAACCGGGTGGGCTTGAATGGCTTTAAGAGGTAATCCAGCGCATTCACGTCGAACGCCCGAAGCGCGTGCTGATCATAAGCCGTGGTGAAGATCACGACGGGCAGCAATGCCTGCGGGACTCGTCGCAACACCTCAAAGCCATCCATTTCCGGCATCTGCACGTCGAGAAAGACCAGGTCCGGCTTGGTCGCCTGGATCTGGTCCACCGCCTCAAAACCATCCCCGCTTTCGCCAATGACCTCCACGTCAGGTTCTTCACCCAATAGCAAGCGAACACGCTGCCTTGCCAACTGTTCGTCATCCACGATGAGCGCTCGGATTTTCATGCGGCTGGCTCGTTCGAGACGGTGGGAACATGCACCGGCTCCAAGTGAAAGGGGAGGTGAATATCGACTCGGCAACCTTGGGGTTCAGCCCTCCCGAAAGAGAAACTTTGGTTCTGGCCATAGAGTCCCTGCAGTCTTGCTTGTGTGTTGGCAAGCCCGATACCACGTCGTACGGAGCTCTTTAAGTCCGCGCCCGGCAAGCCTCTGCCGTCGTCCCGGACAATTAAGTGCAGATGCTTATCTTCCTGTTTTGCCTCGATCGAGATGGGCCCCGGGCCTCGTTGCGGTTCGATGCCGTGGCGGATGGCGTTCTCGACCAACGGTTGAAGAATGAGAGCTGGAACCAGGGCTTTCATGAGTTCATCAGGAACGCTCTGTTCCAGTCGAAGCCGTTCGCCAAAACGCTTTTGCTCAATGCTGAGATATGCCCCAATGAATTCGAGCTCTTGCGCCAGGGGAACCTCCTGTTCCTCCATCGAATTAAGAGAGCGGCGCAGCAACTCGCTTAAGTCGCCCAGCATCTCGTCGGCCGCTCGCGGGTTGACGTAAACCAACGCTGCAATCGAGTTTAGCGTGTTGAAAAGAAAATGCGGGTTGATCTGCATACGCAGTGCTTGCAGTTTAGCGCTTGTGAGCCTTGCCTCTAATTCGGCCGCACGCCGTTCCCGCTCCTGCGAGCTTCGAAAATTCCTGATTGCCTGGCAAACGCCCACTAAAGACCAATAGACCAGAACGTCCAGAGCTGCGCGGAGCGCAAGAAACAGGCCGAACGCCCCGGGTGGCAACGGCCTATTAGTTTTCGAATCAGGCGACCGCCCAGGCGCCTCCGAACGTTGCGGAGAAGGAGAGAGCCGGGCGACAGCGCGAAAGGTAGCCCGGCTGGCGCCGACCATTAGGAGGCAGGCCAACAAATGAAGAGCTACATTCCGAAGGAGTCTCCTCCGTTCGATAGGAAAGCGGAAAGAGAGCCACGCCACGGCAGGCACGAACAATAGCCAAAGCGCCCAAAAAGACCCTCCGAAGCTAACTGCTTGGCGCCATGAAATGGGGCCGGTCAACGCAAGTGGAGCTGCAAACAGCAGCACAAGGGCTCCCCACAGCCCCAGTGCTGTTGCCACAATCGCCACTTTGCGAGTGATGCGTCTGTTGCCGCTCGTCCGGTTCATGTCAAGGTAAATGCATTCAAAAGCAGCCCAAGCAAACAGGCCTGGTCAGCATATCAGCGGCAGGTCTTTGGGCAACCCGGTTGGAAGAAAACCGCATTTTTCTGGCACGAGTCGGCAAAAACCGGGAACCGGTCATGCAGCCAGCCACCCTTTGTTTAGTGGGTAAGGGTCTCATGGAACAAAAGAAGTTCGGTGAGTGTCACTCTCGCATGCCGTACGGTCGTCACTCTGATCAGCAGGGCCCACCTCGGCGGAAAACTGGAACAACCCCTCGTTGAAGACACCCGAACCCATACTATCCCAGTGGCTCAGGTCCTCACCGAGATTCGTGGTTGACTGATCTCGAGCCGACCCGAAAACGACCGACTGCCGCAGAAATTCGGAGCGAATACCCCCGATCGGGGCCATTTTTCTGAAAAGCTCGTCAAATTCACGCCGGTTCCAGGTAGGAGACGACGTAAGGAGTCTCTAATCAGCAGTTTGCGAAAAAACCTGGTTTGATCCGCCCGCGAATTTAATCAGAGACTCCTTACGTCGTCTCCTACAATCGGTTACGAACAACTCTGTCAGTCGCCCTGCAGAAAGGCCGAAGAAACGTAGAAATGCCTTGCTTTTGCGCAGCCAAAAGACCATGACGGCCCCATGAACATCTCGCCCGTGGCAGATGCGGACCCAGCCGCACCTCTCGCGTTGGCCCAACCGGTAAGGTAGGACGAACTAATGATTAACCAGACGAAGAACTCTGTTTAGGACGCGCGTTGCCGCACGCGCCAACGCCAGACCTGACACCTCTGCCATTTGAAACCTACAATTTTCAACCCCTCGCCCCGCCGCTCGCAACCATGAAACTTGAAGCTCCTCCGGTTTCGACTTCCCAGGCCGCAACCGCGCCCGCCGCCAAGTCGCGCCTGCCCCTGCGCGGCTGGGCGCTGGAACTGGCCCGCCGCTGGAATGCCGCCACTTATTCGCTTTTCGTCCTCCACGGAAATGTGTTCGATCTTTTTCCCGTGCAGGAGGACTCGCAGGTTAGCTACCTGCCGCTCAAGACGTTTTTGGTCCGCCGACTCTTCCCCGAACGCGCCTGCCTGCTGTTCTACGACATCAGCGACGGGCTGACCTTCGGCTCGAATGAAATGCAACAACGGTTTTTCGAGTGGTTGGAAGTTTATGACAACGTCGAAAACACCAACTTCCACCAGGCCGGCCCGCCGCGCGAGTTCGTCCGCCTGGCGCCTTTGCTCCGCCGTTTTTTTCTAAGGGTCGCAGAAGAAAAAGAGAAATGGCGAGGCATCACGTTGATCGTGGACTTTCCGGAGAAGCTCATTCCGGCCTCCGAGGAAGGCAGCGCCAGCTTCGACGAACGAATGAACCTGGTCACGTTCCTCAAATGGGCCGCTGCGCCGGAGCTGGCCCGGCTCGATGTCGGGGTCATCCTGGTCACCGAATCGGCAGCCCAGCTGCACGCTGACCTGTTGCAAAACCCGCATGTCGCCCAAGTGCGGATTGAATTGCCCGATGCGGAGGAGCGGTTGCGGTTTCTTCAATCCGGCTGGCCAGAGCAGATGGCCGATGGCAAACCATGCTCTGATTGGAGCGATTTCTCCTCGCAAGAGCTTGCCGCGCGCACGGCGGGCTTGAACCTGTTGCGCATCCGTCATTTTCTGGCCGAGGCAATCCGTAACGGGATACGTGTCACGCAGGACCACGTCACTGGCAGCAAGAAACGGCTCATCGAGGAATACTGCCAGGGCCTGGTGCGCTTCAAAGACCCCAGGCCGGGAGTGAGCCTCGACGCCGTCGCCACCCACGCCGCGGCGAAGAAAAAACTGCGCGAGCTGGCCTGGCTGATCAAGAATGGCAAGACCGACGTCATCGAGCGCGGCGTGCTGGTGCCGGGCCGCGTCGGCGTCGGCAAGTCGTTTCTCATTGATTGTTTCGCCAGCGAATGCGCTCTGCCGGTCATGGAGATGGGCGAATTCCGCTCGAAGTGGGTCGGCGACACCGAGCGCCAGCAGGCGCGGATCCTGATGACCATTCGCGCGTTGGGACCTGTTATTGTGGTTGTGGACGAAGCCGACGCGGTCTTTGGCACCCGCGAGGCCGACGGCGACAGCGGGGTTTCCGGGCGCGTCTTCGCCGCCTTCGCCGCCCACATCGGCGACTCGACTTTGCGCGGCCGTGAGCTTTGGGTAGCGATGACCTCGCGCCCGGACCTGCTGTCCATTGACATGAAGCGCCAGGGGCGTTTTGGCCTGTGCCTTCCGCTCTTCCCGGCGCAAGGCCCGGAGGATGTCCTGGATCTTTTCACCACCGTGGCGCGCGTCAAAAACATTGCCTTGAGCGAACCCATTCTGGCCTACATCCGCGAGAGTCTGGGAACGCGCCCGTTGACGGGCAGCGACGTGGAATCAATCCTGATTCGCGGCAAAGAATGCGCCGTGCTGGCTGGGCGCGACTCCGATGTGCAGCGGGGGGATTTGGAGGAGGCGGTAAATTCGTTCCTGGACCCGCTGGATCCGGATCTGCTGGCCTTGCAGGAGTTCGCCGCGGTGCTGGCCTGCTCAGATCGGCGATATCTGCCCGAAAAATATCGCAACGGCGATCGGGCGTTGCTGCTGCAGGAATTCGCACGCCTCAAGCTGCGGGCAGGCCGCGTTCAGCTCTGAGTCCGAACCAACCAGGCCCGCACACACCCGATCGGGTGCCGGCAGACTCTTGAGCTATCGGCAATCCGATAGAAAGCCATCCGCGAGGATGTGAACCAACTCGACAATCTTCGCCTCGCTTCGGTTGCTCAGGACGATCACCGTCACCTTCTTTTCCGGAAAGCGCGTGAGGTGCGTTGTGAAGCCAATCGTGTTTCCGCTGTGCCAGGTTTCTTTCAAGCCGCGATAGCTTCCGATATACCAGCCGAAACCGTAGCCTGTGCCGGGATGGTCGGTGCCAGTAGCCGCACTGAAGGCCAGATCGAGCATCTTCCGGCTGATGAGCGTGGTCGAGTAGAGCGCCTGGTCCCACCGGTACAGGTCGGCCACGGAGGAATAAATGCCGCCATCGCCGAGCACCGAGCTGGTCAGGCTTTGGTCCGCGCGCTTGAAGCCGGCGCCGTCGGGCGAGTAGCCATAGGCATGGTTCGGGACTACCGAGATGCCTTGCTCGTAGGCCAGCGTGTGGTTCATCTGCAGCGGCTCGAAGATGCTTTTCTTCAAAAAATGCGCGAAAGTATTGCCGGAGCGGACTTCGACGATCTGGGCCAGCACCGCGTAACCCGAATTGCTGTAACGGTATTTTGATCCGGGCGGGCAATAAGTTCTCTCCTGCTCCAGGAGCAGGCGCAGCACGTCACGATCAAGCAGCGGAATCTTTGTGGCTTTCGGGATCAGGTCTTCATAGTCCAGCAGACCCGAATTATGGCTCAGCAATTGGCGGACCGTGATTTGCCGGCCATACTCCGGGAACTCAGCAAAGAACTCCGCCAACGGCTCGTCCAGGAAGAGCTTCTTCCGCTGGGCCAAAATCACCACCGCCATCGCAGTGAATTGTTTGCTGACTGATGCGAGGCGGAAGTTGGTTTTGACGTCGCAGGGGATCTGCTGCTCAAGGTTTGCCAGACCGTAACCTCTTGCAAAGACGACCCTCCCGTTTCTGATGACCAGCACACTTGCGCCGGGCGAATCGGGCAGGCTGTAGTTCCCGAATAACGCGTCTATCTGGCCCGCGGCCAGATTAGAATAATGCCTTCTCCTCATCGCGACAGCGTCAACGCGATTGCGCCCGCCACCGCAATCGCCCCACCGGCCAGCGAGCGAGCGGTCGGACGTTCCCCTTCAAAGACCAGTGTAAACGGGATGACCACGATCGGCGTCATCGCAATGATCGCCAGCACCACTCCAGTAGGCGTGGTTTCCAAAGCCCACTGCATGCAACTGACGCCCAAGGTCTGGCCGGCCAGGCTGTTCATCAAAACCCACGGCCAAACGGCCAGACATTTCTTCTTCGCGACCTCGAAGTTGAGTCCACGCGGCGCGGCGGCCTGGATGCGAAACTCGCCCCGCTTGACGATGAGCAAGCAAATCCCGCCCACCAGCGATCCGCCGGTGATGCGTTGGAAAGCCGCGTTGGCGCCGTCAATCGGTTGCCTGCTGGCCTGAGCGATCCCGTAGGCCTTGCGGCTCAAGACTGCTCCGCAGGCCCCGCCCAGGGCAGCCAGCGTGGAGAAGAGGGTTCCGCAAATCAATTCGCGCCGCGCTAATTTCAGATGATCTCCAGGCGTAAGCGCGAAGCCAACCCCGGCGAGGATAGTCAAACCGCACAAGATTTGCCTGGCACTAAGCGTGGTTCCCAGCCAAATCCATTCAATCAGCGCGCTAAGTGGGGCGGTCAGGCATTGAATCAGCAGCAACGAAAGCCGCGAGCCAAGCAGCGGCAAAGCCTGAAGCAACGCCACGTCACCAATCCCGATTCCCAGGATGCCGCTGAGTAAGAAAACCGGGAAGGCATTGCCGGCCAAACCGATGCCGAAACCGTACGACCAAATGGCCAAAAAGAGCGTCGCGCAGGTCAGCCGCCAGAAATTGGCTTCGGTGCCGCCGATGAGTTTCGCCGAGCGATGGCCGCACACGACGGAAATGGAAAACAAAACGGTTGTCAACAACGCCGCAAACACGGGGCGAACGGTAATGAGTCGCGCGCGGGGAGTCGAAGCGTTAAATGGCCTGCAGAAGGAAATGCAGAGGACAGCCTTAGAGAGTCGGCGAAGAGCGTCGGGACCGACCTCACAAGATAAACTCCAACTCTGCCTCCGGTGCGCGGTAGGACAACTTTCCTTCCGCGATCCGGGCCGCGGTAGTGAACGGATGCTCTTGAGATTTGCCCGGACCGATGATGTGCATAACGGTCTTGCCTGTCGCTTTGAGCTGGTCCGCTATCAGGGCGCGATGGCATCGCCACCAGAGGGCTTCGGCGCACATGATCGCAGTCCGCTTCATTTGAGCCATCGCCAGTAATCGGTCAATACCTGCTCGAAAGCCATCGGTCATCATGTAATCGGCGTAACCGCGGAAAGCCTCGTTGCGCCAGGCGGTGTTTGGTGAATCGGGTCGCACCAGACGCCGGCCTCCAAGTTCGGGAAAATGACAGTAATCTATTCCCTCTCCGGCCAGCGATTCAGAAAGTTGCTGCTGGCCGAACTGAGGATGCCGGCGCGAACCAGGGAATCGCCGCACGTCAGCCAGCGCGCCTATTTTGTGGCTCTTGAGGAGGGCGATAAAATCCTCGACGCTGAGCGTTGAGTGCCCAATAGTCCAGATTGTTAGTGGTTTGTCCGCCATCCCGCTCCCCGCAATATGCACCACAGAGCCAAATCCTCCAACCGCGAGTGCGCCCGCCCGCGCTCCTCCACGCAGCTCTCTCCGCCAAGAATGTTTAGCACAACATTTAGCCGCGCGGTTTGTGGCACCTGCTTCCACACAAACCTGTTTCCCGGTCTTTTGCTTTCCGTTACAACAAACTCATGAGTTGGTGTTACCGGCGCTTGCTGCGGCCCGTGCTCTTCGCTCAGGATTCGGAGCAGGTCCATAATCGCGCCTTGCGCGCCCTGGCGTGGGCTGGCCGGCATGAACTAGTTTGCGACGCTCTCGGCTCTTTCTTCGGCGCGCCGGAATTGGAGGTTGAAGCCTTGGGCTTGCGTTTTCCAAACCCGGTCGGCCTTGCCGCTGGAATGGACAAACACGCTGACGCCGCGCCAGTCTGGTCCGCGCTCGGTCTTGGCTTCGTCGAACTCGGCGCGGTCACCTGGCACGCCCAGCCTGGCAATGCCCAGCCGAGGCTCTTTCGCGCGGTCCCGGATGAGGCCCTTATCAATCGTATGGGATTTAACAATCCAGGCACGGAGGCTTTCGCCCAAAAGCTCGCCCGATGGCGCGCCCTTGGCCGCTGGCCCGGTTGCCCCGTGGGCGTCAATCTAGGCAAATCGAAAATCACGCCCCTCGATAAGGCAGCGGAAGATTATGCCAGCTCCTTTCGGGTGCTATTGCCGCACCTGGACTTCTTCGTCGTCAACGTCAGTTCCCCAAATACACCCAACCTTCGTCAACTCCAGGACAAGGCGGCGTTGGACGAAATTCTGGCCGCGCTGCAAGCAGTGCAAAGCCGGTCTCAGCGTGACGATTGGGGAGGGCAGGTTGACGTGAAGGACCATGAGAAGTCCATTGTCACTCAACGCCCGCGACTCGATACTCATCCCGCTCCCAAGCCCGTCCTGGTGAAAGTGGCGCCCGAACTTTCCTTCGAAGCCCTGGACGAGATCCTGGAATTGGTTACCCTTCGGCAAATCGCGGGCATCGTCGCTACCAACACCACGATTAGCCGGCCGCAAACGAGTGACCCGGAATTGCAAGGGGTTTACGCTCAGCCTGGCGGGCTCAGTGGCCGGCCCTTGCGCAAGCGTAGCACGGAGGTGGTTCGCCATCTCTACCGCCAAACGCGCGGCACTCTGCCCATCATCGGCGTCGGCGGGATTTTTGACGCGGCTGACGCGTGGGAAAAAATCACGGCCGGAGCCTCCTTGGTCCAGATTTACACCAGCCTGGTTTATGAGGGCCCCGGTGTGGCCAAGGCCATCGTAACCGGTCTGCTGGAGCGGTTGGAGCAGGCGGGAATCAGCCGACTTAGTGACGCCGTTGGGGTCGAGGCGGGAGGCTAAGGGTGGTCTTACACTGGTTTTACACTGGTTTTACACTGGTTTATTTGCAGCTTCCTCGTGCCAAGAAGCGTATGGTCAAAATCCAGGCCCCTTGAACGGAGCTGTGAGTGCAGTGGTCTCAGGTGGTGGAGCGTCTTTGTTAGCAATAGTAAAACGGACCGAGGTTTAGTTGTTCGCCAATCGAAGCATATTGTGGGGTGGCGGCATGACTAAAACAGCCCTCTTCTCACTCGTTTTTTGGTGCCTGCCTTCCTTCAGCCAAACGAATTCTCCGCTCATCCCAAGCAGCTTGCTCTCGCTGACCCCGGTGCATTTACGAAACCTGACCTCTGAGCCGCAGCATCTCGTCCAGGCCCCTAAGCGCAGCACCGAAGTAGTCAGTACACTTTGCGCAAATTGGACGGTAGGATGTTCAGTTCGGTGCGATACTTGGCCACGGTGCGTCGAGCGATCACAATGCCCTTTTCCTGAAGCATCTTCACTACTTCCTGATCGGAAAGGGGCCTGGCCGTGTCTTCTTTTTTGAAAATCTCGGCGATCATGTCCTTGACGCTGGTGTTGGACATGCCGTCGCCGCTGGCGGTCTGGATGCCGGCGGTGAAGAAGTATTTCATTTCCACCAGGCCCTGTGGCGTTTGCATGTATTTGCCGGAGACGGCGCGGCTGACGGTGGTTTCGTGGACACCAACCACTTCGGCGATTTGGACCATGGTAAGGGGCTTGAGGTGAGCGACGCCTTTTTCCATGAACTCGCGCTGGCGGTGGACGATTTCTTTGGCGATGCTGAGGATGGTGGTCTGGCGTTGGTGCAAACTCTTGATCAAGAATTTTCCGGCCCGGATTTTCTCCCGGATGTAGTTGCGCACTTCGGCGGAGTTCTGGCTTTGGGCCATTAGATCTTTGTACGTATTGCTGATGCGCAGATGAGGGATGTACTCGTTGTTGGTGGTGACGATAAACTCATCACCGGCTCTCTGGACAAACACTTCGGGCAGGATGTATTCATTGTTGTCTGGCAGGAAAGCGCGGCCAGGCCGGGGCTCCAGCCGGGCGATGCGCTCCAGCGCCTCCTGGACGTCGTCCACCGACTGACCGGTGCCACGGGCGATTTCCGGGATGCGCCGTTTGCCGAGGGCATCCATGAATTCGCTGACGATGCGGTATTCAAGCGACTCGCGTTGGCCGGAACGCTCCAGTTGCAGCAGAAGACACTCACGCAGGTCTCGCGCGCCAACCCCCGTCGGCTCGAAGGTTTGAATGACCTTGAGCACGTCCAGGACTTTATCGGGGGACAACCCGGTGGAGGAGGAAAGTTCCTCGACCGTGGCTTTAAAGTAACCATACTCATCTATGTTGCCGATGAGCAGTTCGGCGACGGGCCACTGGTCGTGCGGCAAAGTGGATTGGCGGACCTGCTCGAGCAGGGTTTCCTGAAGTGAGGTGCCTGCCACCAATGAGTCAAACATGAACTGGCGCTTCTCTTCTTCTTCGGCGGAGGCGCGGACGGGGAGATTGGTCTGAGTGAAATGGTCGCGCCATTCCTGGTCGAGTTGGACAAGGCGATCGAACTCAGCTTGAAAGTCATCCACCGGCTCGGCGGCGCTTCGCTCAGTGGAATCAAAAGTCAAATCGGCCGGCGGTTCGCTGAGGTCGGCTGTCTCGGTCTCCTTCTCTGAATCGTGGCCGTCCCTCTCCTGCAGGTCCATTTCCTGAGTGGGGGCTTCTTCGAGGACCGGATTCTGCTGCAGTTCCTGTTCGACGAGCGCTTTGAGTTCGAGGGTGGGGGCCTGCAACAGGGCCAATGACTGCTGCAATTGTGGCGCCAACACCAACGATTGCGTCAAACGTTGTGACAACTGAGGGCCGAGTGCCATGCCTTAATTCTAAACCTCCCAAGCTCCAAGACAAGCGAGAAGTTCGGAACTTAACTTAGGAACTTGGGGGGATGCCTTCAAAACTATTTGCCCGCAGAACACACCGGAGTCAATTCACTGCATCCAGACAGTCGCGAACGGCCAGGGCCAATTTGTGCGGATGATAGGGCTTTTGGAGGTAATTGAGGCCGCGGCGCAAGACGAAGTCCTTGCCCACCACGTCAGCACTATAGCCACTGGTAAAAATCACTTTGAGCTTGGGCCTGTCGGCCCATAATTTTTCGGCCAACTCGCGCCCATTGATGCGATCGGGCATGACCAGATCGGTGAGCAGCAAGTCGATGGTTTCTTTGGTGTTGCTCCAGACTTCGAGTGCTTTTGCTCCCGACTCAGCTTGAAGGATGTTGTAACCGCGGGCGGCCAGAAGACTGCAAACCAATTCGCGAACGGGCGCTTCATCCTCGACGACGAGGATGGTTTCAGTGCCGCCAGGCAGCGTTTCTTCGGCCTGCTTTTCATCGGCAGGCTCGGCGGCTTGGCCGCTGCACGGAATGAACACTTTAAAGGCCGTTCCTTTGCCCATTTCGCTTTCAATTTCAATCCAACCTTGATGCTGTTTGACGATGCCATACACTGTGGCCAGTCCCAAGCCGGTGCCTTTCCCCACCTCCTTGGTGGTAAAAAATGGTTCGAAGACGTGGCGCAGGTTTTGCGGAGCGATGCCGCAGCCGTTGTCCGCCGCCCTCAGACAAACGAACCGGCCTGCGCGGGCCTCAGAATGTTGAGCCAGGTGGCCGGCGTCCAGGTCCAGGATGGAGATCTTAATGGTGAGTTGGCCGCCGCCGGGCATAGCGTCCCGCGAGTTGACCGCCAGGTTCAAAAGGACTTGTTCCATCATGCCGGCATCGGCCTGGATCAGCGCCGGCTGGGGAAAGTAATTGAGTTGAAGCGCGATATCCTCGCCGAGGATGCGTGCCAGCATTTTGGTCATGTTGCTGACCACTTCATTGAGGTCCAGGCGCTTGGGTTGCATGACCTGGCGGCGGCTGAAGGTGAGCAACTGGCGGGTGAGGGCTGCGGCGCGCTCGGCGGCCTGGCCGATTTGTTGGGCGGATCTGACGGCCACGCCGGTCAGATTGCCCCCCGCCAGCAGGAGTGAGGCGTGGCCGTGAATGACAGTGAGGATGTTGTTGAAATCATGAGCGACGCCGCCGGCCAGTTGGCCGATGGCCTCCATCTTTTGGGATTGGCGCAATTGGTCCTCCAACCGTTTCTGGCCCGTAACATCCCGGAACAATCCCAGCAGCAGCGAAGGTTGCCCCCGCGACTCGACGAAGGAGGTAGTATCCTCGAAAGTGACGACGTTTCCGTTGCGCAGCGCGAGTCTGCGTTCGACCGGCTTGTCCACGACCCGCTCGAGGAAGCGCTGGCGATAGTTATCAAGCAGCTTGTGCCGCTGCTCGGAGTCTGCGACGATGACGGTGAATGGGTTTCCTTCCAACTCTTCGCGGCACATCCCAACCAGGTTGCAAAAGGCCTGGTTGACGGCCACAATGTTGCCCTGCTCATCGGTCAAGCGCATGCCATCAACCGAATTCTCCCAGACCGAGTGGAAGAGCATCTCCGAACTGCGGAAAGCCGCCTCGGCCAGCTTGCGCTCGGTAATGTCGCGCACGTGCAGCAGCACGGCCGATTGGCCGCCGTATTCGACGCAGTTGGCGCGGACCTCGACCGGAATGGCGCGGCCGTCCAGAGTCTGGCTGACGCCCTCGACCTGGCGGAGTTTGCCTTCGACCACGGCCTTGAAATCGCGAGCGACCTTCTCCTGCAGTTCGGGCGGGACCAGATCTGAAATGGTTTTGCCGATCAACTCTTTGCGCGTGGCCCCATGGAGTTGACAGGCGGCTGGATTGACGTCCAGCACTCTGCCGTCGAGGCCTTCAACAAAAATGGCGTCCGGCGAGCCGTCGAATAAATCCCTGAACCGCCGCTTGCTATCGCGCAGGGCCTGCTCGGCGGCGATGCGTTCGAGCGCGCCGCCGCAGTTATCGGCCAGCATTTGCAGGGTGTTCGAGTCCCGCTCATTGTAGGCCTTGGGCGCATAGCTCTGGAGGGACAGAACGCCGATGACTTTCGTCCGGTTTCGGATGGGCGCCAGCAGCAGCGAAGCCAAAGAACGTGAAGCATCGCCGGTGGTTAAAACCTCGCCGGGCATTGTCACCGGCTCCTCGCGCAGGATGAGTTGGCTGCCCTGATTGACAACACGCAACTCCAGAGCGCTGGGTTGCCGGCTTAGGCCAAGGACGGGATTATCGAAGCGCTGGCCGTCGCTGCCGGTATCCACACTTAGCACAGGGCAAACTGAGTTCTGTTCGGCGCAATACAAGTCCAGAGTGAAGGCGTCCCATTCAAACAAGTCATCGGCAATCGCCCTAATGATGCGCGCCGCTTCTGCCGGAGACGTCGCCGAGCTCAAACTCTGTCCTAACTGCGAAAGCGCCGCATCGCGATGCTCCACCAGCCTTCGCTCGGTGATGTCGTTGGCCATGGTCAGCGAGGTGGCCCGGCCCTGAAAGGAGATTGGACACCATTTGATGTCGACGTCGATCACGCTGCCGTCTTTCTTTCGATGCCGCCAGACGCCGGCCAGGCCCAGACGCGCCGGCGTTTCCCCAGGCATTAACCGGTGCAGATATTCCATCATTGCCGGCGCTTCTTCGGGCGGGCGCAGATCCTGGAGAGTCATTTGGAGAAACTCCTGGCGCGAATAACCGTAATGTTGGACGGCAGCATCATTAACCTCCAGGAACGCGAGGGTTTCCTGGTCGAACACCCACATCGGGGTGGGATTGCAGTCGAAAATCAAGCGATACTGCTTTTCACTCTCGCGCAATTCGGCTTCCACCCGTTGCCGCTGGGTGCGCTCAGCGGCTTCCTCGGCTGCGCGCCGGATAGCGGGTACGAGGCGCTCCGGCCAATGCTTAAGCACGTAGTCGGTCGCGCCGCGTTTGAGGCTTTCAATGGCGGCCTGTTCTCCGACAGTCCCGGAGACAAGCAAGAAGGGGATTTGCGGGCGCTTTTGATGCGCCCAGCTCAAGGCCTGGAGCCCGTTGCAATCCGGAAGCAAATAATCCGCCAGAATGAGATCGAAAGTCCCCTCTGCCAGAGCCACCTCAAAATCGGCGCGGTTGGACACCACGATCACCTCCGCCTGCAGTTCATCCTTTTCCAACAAGGAGCAGACCAGATCCGCGTAATCCGGGTCGTCTTCCAAGTGCAGGATGCGCAGGGGCTTATTCATAAGCATCGTCAATTCATGGCCATTTGCTCTCCTAAGACAGCAAGCGGAGTGCCACCGGAGCGAGAAAACTCGGACATCCAGTATGGGTCAGTGACGGCGGACTACAACGTTATCGGAGTGCGCCCGTCCTGGGGCGCAGCGAGCACCGGTTGTTCCGATGCGTCCGATTCCATTGGGGCTCGCTCGCGTTCCGACATTGCTGCGCCCGAGGACGGGCGCACTCCACCGAGGCGATCCCCCGCCGTCGCTGACCCAGTACGAGATCCTACAGAAGTCCTCAGGTTCTCAGGCTCCCAGTTTGCCGGCGCCATTCGCGTTGGGGTGGGAGCGGGCGTGTTTGGCGGGCCGCAAGGCCCTTCAGATTGACACCGTGATAACCTCCCAACCTGCTAACCAAACCACTACTTGGGGATCATGCCCGTCTTGCGCGCGTAATTGAACAAACCGCCCGCATCCACCACTGGGCGCACGTCTCCTAACGGTTTGAAGTTATAGACTTTGCCCCCGTCTTGTGCAGTCACGGTGCAGGCGTCCAGATCCACCTTTACCACGTCTCCGGTCTTGAGCAGGTCGCATAGCCGGTCCACACACTCGCAGGGATACAATTGGCCGGTGGCGACGCAGTTGCGGAAGAAGATGCGCGCAAAACCTTCCGCCAGGACAACTTTGCAACCGGCGGAGCCCAGGGCAATCGGCGCGTGCTCGCGCGAACTGCCGCAACCGAAATTGCGTCCGCCAACGACGATGGGATATTCGCTGTCGAGCTGGCCCTCTTTAACGTAGCGGCTGGCATAGAGCGATTCGGGCAGGCCGGACAATGCGTAGGAGCCAAGTTTCTCATACTCTTCGGCAATGGTTGGCACCAGGTTCAGATATTGCGCCGGGATAATCTGGTCAGTGTCAATGTTATCGCGCACCACATAAACAGGTCCTGTGAAAACGGATTGCATGGGAGAAGCTTGGCTGCGGACAGGCAACGTTTCAATTAGATTAAAGAGGGACGGAGCCTCGGCAAGTCCAGCCCAAAAGCCGCGCAGTCTGCCAGCTTGCCATTGGCGCCAGCCGGTTTTAGAGTGTCTGCATGAACCGCCAGAAACCGTTGGGCGTGGGCACTGGAAATCGGGACCAGGCCGGATTGGCGCTGACCGGTTTGGCCGCCTACGCGGCAGAATTTAGCGATCCGAAAAAGCGCGTTGGCCTGATCGGCTGCGGCTGGTACGGCAAGTGCGACCTGTTCCGCTTGATCCAAGTTGCGCCAGTCGAGGTGGTGTCGCTCTGCGACGTGGACAAGCGCATGCTCGTTGAGGCCGCGGAGATGGTAGCCGCGCGGCAGGCATCGAAAAAGAAGCCGCGCACTTATGGCGATTACCGCGAACTGCTCAAGGAGAAAGACTACGATGTTGTGCTGGTTGCCACGCCCGACCATTGGCATGCGCTGGCGATGATCGCCGCCGTCGAGGCCGGCGCCGACGTTTACGTGCAGAAACCCATCAGCGTGGATATCGTCGAGGGCCAAGCGATGCTGGCGGCGGCGCGCAAGCACAAACGCGTCGTGCAAGTGGGCACACAACGCCGCAGCACGCCGCACCTGGTCGAGGCCCGCGACACGATCCTCAAGCCAGGCAAACTGGGCAAGATCGGGCTGGTCGAGATTTGTTGCTATTACCACATGCGCGCCCGTGAGAATCCGCCGGAGTCCAAGCCTCCCGATTACCTGGATTACGAAATGTGGACTGGCCCGGCGCCGATGCGGCCCTACAACAAACTGGTCCACCCGCGCAGTTGGCGCGCGTTTATGGAATACGGCAACGGCATCATCGGCGACATGTGCATCCACATGCTTGACATGGTTCGTTGGATGCTCGATCTGGGCTGGCCCAGCCGCGTCAGTTCCTCCGGCGGCATCCTGGTGGACAAAAACAGCAAGGCCAACATCTCCGACACTCAGAACGCAACGTTTGATTTCGGGAACCTGCAAGTGGTGTGGCAACATCGCACCTGGGGCGAGTCGCCGGACCCGAAGTACCCGTGGGCCGCCACGTTCTATGGCGAGAAGGGCACCCTGAAAGCCAGCGTTATGAGCTACGATTTTATACCGTCGGGCGGTGGCCAGGGAATTCATCGCGATGTGACCTACGAACTTGAGCAATACCCAGAGGACAAAACGGAGAAGGACCTGGAACAGCACGTGGCGCCCGCCATCCGCGCTCACATGAAGGATTTCTTATCTGCCATTGCCAGCCGAGACAAGCCCGTCGCGGACATCGAACAGGGTTACATCTCGACGGCCTCGTGTATCCTGGCCAACCTTTCGATGCAACTGGGACGGACGCTGGCCTGGGACCCGGCCAAGGGCCAGGTCGCCGGTGACGACCAGGCCAACCGCCTTTTGCGCCGTCCCTACCGCGCGCCCTGGGTTCACCCTGGAATAATGTAGCTCTCGCCAACGCGGCGCAAGGCCAGGCGTTCGGGTTCCCGTTCCAGGGCCGCTTGGAGGCGCTCGATCGGTTCGCGCATGGGCTCGTCGCTGAGGCGGAACGTCTGATGATGCATCGGCACGATGTAGCTTGCGCCCGCCCAGTTGGCCATTTCCACCGCCTGCTCGGGCGTGCAATGATTCCGAATCCAGGGCCGATAGGCGCCAATCGGCATGATCGCCGCCTCAAATGGGCCCCGCGCGCGCAGCTCGCAAAACAAGCGCGTGTGGGCCGTATCGCCCCCGAAAAGGATCGCCTTTCCCTCGCGCCGCAACACGTAACCGTTGTAACCGCGCTGCAGTTCGCTGGGCCAGCGTCGGCCCCAGTGTTTGACTTCCACGGCTTCGATCTGCAGATCGCCACACCGATTGCGGTAGGTGAGTCGCTCGTTCCAGGGCAACTCGGTAACTTGCTTTAAGCGGGCGCCAGCCAGAACGTCGCTGGTGAGTTTCGCGGTGACCGTGAAAGTTGCCGGCGCAAAATGCCTCAGCGTGGGCAGATCCATGTGGTCCATGTGCGCGTGCGAGAGCACCAGCACATCAATTGGCGGCAACTCCTTCAAGCTCAGGGCGGGGCCGATGTAGCGTTTCGGTCCCGCCGTGCCGATGCCTAGCGAAATCCCAATGCGATTGCCAAACGCCGGGTCAGTGAGGATCCGAATCCCGTAAAAATTGACCAGTACCGTCGCGTGGCCCAACCAACAAATAGTGATTTGGTTGTCCGACCATTTGGCTGGGTCCGGCCTGACCGGCGCGCGGGCGATGCCGCGCCCGGCATCGGCCAGCGCCTGGCGCAGCCAATAGGCCGCCCGCCGTTTCGATGCCACCAGCCAGCAGGCGCTTCCCCCGAGCGCGGCACCCGTGCCGGCGAGGAAGCATCTCAAGAATTTTCTACGAGTCCCTTGCATGTTGCGCAAACGCGCCCGTTCTTACTTTACTTTGCCCTGCCAATCGGCGCTGTCAAGAAACGGAGACGGGATTGCGCTCGGTCTTCGGGGCAAGCAGGGTCAGTTCATGAACGCTCGAAACCGGTTGGCAGGGCGGTGGAAACCCTTGAAAAGGGTTAAGACACACAAGCCACGCCCCACACCCCGATACGGGGTGTTAATGAGACTGGTCGGAGTTTCTTGAACGCGCCCTGTCGGGGCAACTACCCTGGAGCTTTGGAGCTGGAGCCTGGAACGATTCTGGTGAATGGTGCTTGGAATTTGCGGCGCTTAACCAAGCTTCCAAGGTGGCCGATACGGGCGGGTCAACAACTTGCTGGCTTCGGCATCGCCGAGAATCTTTTCCTTCACCGGGTCCCATTTGATCTTCCGGCCAACCAACATGGCGATCAGACCGAGGTGGCCGGGAATGGCAGAGTGGTGGGCGGTTTCGACGGGTGTGATCGTCGGCTGCCGTGATTTGACGCAATCAATGAAGTTGCGTTGATGATTGTCGGATTTGTAGAGAGAGATATTCCGCTTGTCTTGCGGCAGTTCCCGGAACCAATCCACATTGGAGGCATCAAAACCGCCGCGATCCACCCAGACCCAGCCATCGGTCCCAATCCACTTGGCCCCGCTGCGAATGTCCGGATGCCCGCCGGCGATGATCATCGTGATGCCATTCGGATATTGGCACGTGATGCGGTACTTGGTCGCGGTGTTCCACACCGCGTCCTTGGGAGGGAACTCGCCAGATCCTTCGATTTCCGACGGGCCACCCGTGCTGTCCATATCCAGCCCCCAATGGGCGATGTCGCAATGATGGCCGATCCAGTCCAGCAACTGGCCGCCGCCGGTGTTGTAGTTCCAGCGCCAGTTCATGTGGACTCGGCCCTCGATGTAAGGTTCCATCTTCGACGGGCCGATCCAGAAATCGTAGTCCAGCTCCGGCGGCGGAGGGGTAACCGACATCTTGTCTTTGGTCTTGGCAAAATCGGCGTGCCCTGCGGGCAGCCCGACTTCGACGCGAGTGACTTTGCCAATCACCCCGTTGCGGACGATTTCAGCGGCCTTGCGAAACGGCGCCTGCGAACGCTGCCAGGAACCCGTCTGCCAGATGCGTTTATTTTTCTGGACGGCCCTGACGATGGCCTGCTGCTCGGCGATGGTGCGGGCCAGCGGTTTCTCGCCGTAGATGTCTTTTTTGTTTTTGGCGGCTTCAACCGCGACCAGCGCGTGCCAGTGGTCCGGCACCGCCAGCATCACCGCGTCAATGTCCGCGCGGGCCATCAGTTCGCGATAATCATGATACAGTTTGCAATCCTGGTTATCGTAGTGGTTGTTGATCCTGCTGACTGCCTGGCTCAGGTGTTTCTTGTCCAGATCGCAAGCGGCGACCACGTGGCACTCTTTGATTTTCAGAAACTCCTGAGTGTTGCCTGGCCCCTGCA
>WNGL01001977.1_pt1 | contig 28951 bp, 26 predicted proteins | sample 5400591 | NCBI WGS metagenome assembly WNGL01 (sample SAMN13153377, study PRJNA577476) | soil metagenome | isolation source: 80 cm soil or saprolite under Garry oak tree replicate 1 | place: USA:California | collected 2016-06-15 | reverse complement strand
TATTTGCCCTTCGTCGTAGAGCATGAGCAGTTCGAACCTCATTTTGGGACAGTTCCTGCCTCGGTTTCGGTTCGATTACCGAAGTACACGAGCGGCGGGGACGTTTACCCTTGCCCTATTTTCGCTTACCCTAAGACTTCGTCCGGTCTGTCTCCTCCCAGGCCCGGGTGTCCCTTGGAGCTAGAAAATGTTGGCGCGTGAAACACTCACCCTCGGTTTGCTGCCGGAGAAGAAGCGGGACTGGCGCACGTTCCTGTTCAGCTACAGCATGTGCGTGGTTCTGGTCTTGATGATGCTGGTCGCCCGTCTGATTTGGCCGGACCGCATGAGCAACTGGGCCAAGTACACAGTCACGGAAATCATTCCCCGGCCTGACTTGGTTCCCGAAAAGCCGATCGTGAAGCCTAAACCTAAAGTAACGAAGCTGCTGCCGGCGGTGAAATTTGAAGCACCGAAGTTGATCGTTCCGAAGGAAATGCCTCGGCCCAAGATTCAAGAAACCAAGATCGAGCCGCCCCGGATTCAGGCGGTCAACTTCGAAGCGCCCAAGCTGCCAGTTTCAGGCGCCATGCCGGCCAAAGTGATCTTTACCGGCTCATTCGGAAGCTCTGCGACTCCGACGGTGAATGCTCCGATTCAGAAGGTGCAGACCGGGGGCTTCGGCGATCCCAATGGACTGCCTGGAGAGGGCAAACAAGGCGCAAAACTGAGCGCTGCCAAATTGGGATCGTTTGATCTACCCGAAGGTGCCGGAACCGGCAATGGCACTGGTGGGGCAAAAGGGATCAAAGGCACAATTGCAAGTGCCGGGTTTGGCAACGGCATCGCGCAGCCTGGACAGGGTGACGGACGGAGAAATGGCCAGGGAGTCCAGGCGGCTGGATTCGCAGCGCAGCAGGTCGCGACGAATACCGGAAAACATAACCTGGATGACACGGCAACACTAACCAGTCAGGTTGAGATTCTTTACAAGCCGAAGCCAGTGTACACACCGGAGGCCAGGCACTTGCAGCTCGAAGGCGAGGTGCTACTGGAAGTTATGTTCGGCGCCAACGGGGAGTTGCGCGTTAACCGGGTGGTGCGCGGACTGGGACACGGGTTGGATGAAGCCGCAGTCAGCGCGGCCAACAAGATTAAGTTTAAGCCAGCACAGCACAACGGCTCGTCGGTGGATTCTACGGCGGTTGTGCACGTGATGTTTCAGTTGGCGTCGTAAAAGTTTCTGGGAAAGAAGGTCACAGATCATATGAAACGCTGCGGATGGATGCTTGCTGTTCCGCTCTTACTGCTGTTGAACGCTACCGCTCAGCAGACGCCTGATCCGGCACAGCCGACTTCCGCGCAGCCGGCGGCCACACAGCCGGCGGTACAACCCGTTTCGACCACGCCGGGGCTAGCTTTGGCGCAAACAACGCCAAAAACGCCGGTGAGCATCGACCAGGTGGTTGACCAGATCATCGAGCGGGAACACGCCCTTATTAACTTTTTGAAGAACCGCACACCCTTGGTCGAGACCTATTTGCAGAATCTTACCCCTGACGTGAAACTCGGCTCCGCGCCCAAGGAAGATCACTATTTCCTCGGCCGTCTCGACATGGCTGAGACCATTGACCGGCGCGACTATCTGACGAAGCAGACCAGCTTCCAGAAGAACCTGATGGGCGGAGTGACGAAACTGTTTCGCATTCAGTATCAACCCATGGGATTCTCATGGATGGTGTTTGCCGACCGGCAGAATTTTGACCGGGGACACTACGATTTCCACTACACCCACCGCGAGTTTCTGGGCGAAGTGCGTTGTCTGGTCTTTGACGTTCAGCCAAAAAAAGGCGCCGGTAAAGGAATGTTTGAAGGACGAATCTGGGTGGACGATCAGGATTACAACATTGTCCGGCTTAACGGGACCTATGTGCCGCGTCCGAAGAACGCATTTTTCTTCCATATGGACAGCTGGCGGCTGAACCTGGTTCCCGGATATTGGGTGCCCGCATATATCTATAGCGAAGAAGGCGATTTCAGTTACGGTTCGCACGACAAGCTGGCGTTCAAAGCTCAGTCCCGCATTTGGGGTTATGACCTGATCAAGAACACGCGTGAAGACGAACTCACGCAATTGAAAGTGGATGCCGTGAAGGATGAGAGCGCGGTGGCGCAAGATGCATCGCCGCTTGAAGCCCAGCGCCAATGGCAGCAGCAGGCTGAAGACAACGTCGTAGAACGGCTGCAGGAAGCCGGACTGCTTGCTCCCCCGGGAGAAGTGGACAAGATTCTCCAGACCGTCATCACCAACATGGAGATCACGAACAACATTGATCTGCCACGGCCGGTGCGGGCGCGGGTGATGCTGACTTCTCCGCTCGAGACTTTCAGTGTAGGCAACACCATCGTGATCAGCCGTGGTTTGGTTGACACGCTTCCCGACGAGGCCAGTTTGGCGGCAATCCTTTCGCACGAACTGGCGCACATCGTCCTCGGCCACAACTTAGGCAGCAAATACGCATTCAACGACCGCATGCTGTTTTCGGATGAATCCACGTACCAGAATCTAGGCTTCCGGCACAATCCGGAGGAAGAGATCGCCGCCGATGCCAAGGCGCTCGACCTGCTGAAGAACTCGCCCTACGCACAAAAGCTCGGATCCGGAGGGTTGTATTTGAAACAGTTGTCAGCCCGTGCTCCAGTACTCGCAGCCCTGCTGACACCGCACCTGGGGAACGGATTCACCGACAGTAAAGGACAGGTGAACCGCCTGGCCGCTCTGATGACCTCGGCGCCCACCCTCGAGGATTCGAAGTTGGATCAGATTGCCGCACTGCCTCTGGGCGGAAGAATCAAGCTCGACCCTTGGGGAGATCATGTCGAGATGGTGAAAGCTGCCCCGGTGGCAATCACTTCTATCCGTGACAAGATGCCCTTTGAGGTCACACCGTTCTTTCCCAGACTGACCCGTTTGGGATCAACAGCAGCTGCCGACGCAACCACGGCGCAGAACGCCGCGAAATAACGGATATTTAACAGAAAACAAGGCCAGCTCTGCACCTGAGCTGGCCTCATTTATTTCATCACGCTCGCTGCTGCCACGGTCATTTCACTTCGACTTTTACGCGCATCCAGGGATGGATGCAGCACTCAAAGAGGTGTTCCCCTTTAGACAGATCCGTGACCTGGAGTTGGCTGCCTTGAATGATTCGGGTCTTGGCGACCGCGACGTTCTTAAACCCACCGGCACACTCGGGAACCGTGGCTTCTCCCGCATTGAGCCCGTCTATAAAGCCGCCGCCGAACTTCGCCACCTCGGTGAAAGTGTGAGGCTCGCCGCCCTGGTCAACTACGGAAAGCGTGGTTCCTTGCTTGACGTTGAGAACGTCAGGTTCGAAGTCCCACCCAGGATCCGGAGTTCCAGCGGCTGCCTGGGCGAATAAATCCTGAAAAGTCGTGGTGTATCCCAGGATGCCAATTGAGACATTCTTGCAGAAGTCAGGCCCAAGCACGAGATTGAAGCTGAACGGATCGCATTCGTCCAAGGCCACGACCTGGGCCACACTTGCCGGTTTTCCCTTGTTTTGCGCAACCGCTGCGGGGACAAAACCGAGTGTCACTGCGGCGATAAAAAGCGTCGCGAGGAGGCGAATTGTTACGGTTTTCATCTGGTTCTCCTTTGAGTTCTGATCACGGTCCTGGCGCTGACCGCGACTGTTTTTCATGCCTTTCACTCTCTATAGCGAGAACTGTCGTGAAAACCTGCAATCGAGGAAGAAGCATTCCAGGTCCAGCTAACCAGGTCGAAACCCACGCCGGGTGTGCTAATGTTTTCCTGTAAACCGCCCCCCGCGTGCAGAGGCTTGGATGGTTGAACTCCCCGGACACGAGATCACAGAATTGCTACAGGCATGGCGCCAGGGAGATGAGAAGGCCCTGGAAAAGCTGACTCCCCAGGTTTACCGGGAGCTGCACCGGGCAGCGAAGGGCTGCATGGCTCGTGAACGTGGCGGCCATACTCTCCAAACCACAGCGCTGATCAATGAGCTTTACCTGCGGCTCTCCGATCTGAAGCTGATTGACTGGCAAAACCGCGCGCATTTCTTTGCCCTTTGTGCACGGCAGATGCGGCGTATCCTTACCGACCAGGCCCGCGCCAAGCAGTCGCACAAGCGTGGTGGCGGAGCACAACCGGTTTCGCTGGATGTGGCTCCGGTGGTCGCCCCTGAAGCTAGTGCCGATTTGGTGGCCGTGGATGATGCTCTGAATCGTTTAGCGAAGGAGGACGAGCGCAAGAGCCAGGTGGTCGAGATGCGCTTTTTTGGAGGCTTGAGCGTGGATGAGACTGCCGAGGTGCTCAAGGTTTCACCCGAAACTGTGATGCGGGATTGGAAGTTAGCCAAGGCCTGGCTGCTGCGCGACCTGAGCGGAGAGAACTTCGATGGAGCGTGAGCGTCGGGGACAAATCGAACAAATTTTTCACGCTGCCCTGCAAGTGGAAGAGAGCCGCCGAAGCGAATTGATCAGGCAGTCGTGTGCCGGGGACGAGGACCTCCGCCGCGAGGTGGAATCGCTGCTGGCCCATCACAGTGAATCCGCGAGCTTCATCGAGACGCCGGCATTTGACGACGCGGACACGTCCTCGCTGCAACCCCCTATCTCACGACCTTCAAATCCAAAATCTGGCTTGGCCGAAACCGCAATTGGCCATTACCGCATTCTTGGCAAGATCGGCGGTGGCGGCATGGGCGTGGTTTATGAAGCTGAAGACCTGAAGCTGGGCCGGCATGTTGCGCTGAAGTTTCTTCCTGACGAGCTCGCGGAAGACCCGCAGTCATTGCAGCGATTTCGCCGCGAGGCGCGCTCTGCCTCCGCGCTGAACCATCCCAATATCTGCACAGTTTACGAGATTGACGAGGCGAATGGCCGCGCCTTCATCGCGATGGAATTGCTTGAGGGGCAGACCCTCAAACGCCTAATTGCGGGAAAGCCCCTGGAGATCGAAACCGTTCTGGGTCTGGGCATTCAGATCGCCGACGCTCTCGACGCGGCCCACTCCAAAGGAATTGTGCATCGCGACATCAAACCCGCAAATATCTTTGTCACAAACCACGGCCAGGCAAAAGTTCTCGACTTCGGCTTGGCAAAACTTGCCGGCAAGCCCAGTCCGACGAGCGAAGATTTGAACGTCTCGACGAGGACACAGAGGCCGACCGAACCCGGCGCGCTAATTGGCACGGTCGAATACATGTCTCCGGAGCAGATCAAAGGAAAAGACCTGGACGCGCGTACCGACCTGTTTTCCTTCGGAGCCGTGCTCTACGAGATGGTCACCGGGAAACTTCCATTCCAAGGCAGCACCTCCGGAACGATTTTCGAAGCCATTCTTAATCGGGAGCCAATCGCGCCAGTGCGATTGAATCCCGAAGTTCCGGCAGAGCTGGAAGAGATCATCAACAAAGCGTTAGAGAAAGACCGTAATCTGCGCTGTCAGAGCGCCGCGGAACTACGCACCGACTTGCAGCGCTTGCAGCGCAACACTTCCACCCGGCCCGGCATTCTACCGATGGTGCATATTCGCGCACGACGGGCCTGGCTCGCCGCGCTGGCTGTGGTCTGCATCGCTGTCGTGAGTAGCATTCTCATCCCGACGCTGAGGACCCTTGCCCTGCCAAAGGTCACGCGCACAGTCCAGCTCACAAATGATGGCGTCCAAAAATCCTTTGGTTTCTGGGCGCTACCGTTGTGCGCTGACGGATCCAGGGTTTATTTTGGTGAGTGGACGAACCAAGCATCCCTAGTACAAGTGTCCAGTACAGGCGGGAACACCGTGTCCATTCCTGGGTCTTTAGGAGGTATGTCCGCCTGGGCGCTTGATATTTCCCCGAGCCGGTCCGAGCTGCTGGCAGGCGGGTGGCAAGAGGCCCCTCTCTGGATTATGCCCCTCCCCGGCGGAACCGCACGGCGTTTGGACAACCTGTTGGTGACTGACGGAGCCTGGTCGCCGGACGGGCTCGCCATCGCTTACGGAAAATTACAGGGTTTATACATAGCTAAAGCCGACGGGAGTGAATCGCGGAAGATTGCAACCACACCGAGAGCCGCGGTTCGACCGCGCTGGTCACCCGACGGAAGCGTGTTGCGTTTCACGCAAATCAATACCGACTACCGCTCTGGGTCGCTGTGGGAGGTGTCCGTGGACGGATCGAATCTGCATCCCGTCTTTCCCGGCAATGACAGTCGTGACGAATGTTGCGGCGTGTGGACCCCGGACGGGAAATACTTCCTCTACCAATCGACTCGCGATGGAATGACGAATATTTGGGCGATTCGCGAAGGCAAAGGCCTATTCCGTACGGCAAGGCCTCAACCGGTGCAGTTGACTGTGGGGCCGTTGGCCTTCATGGGGCCTACACTAAGTCCGGATGGCAAGCGGCTCTTTGCGGTGGGCGTTCAAAACCGCGGTGAACTGATGCGCTATGACCGCAAGTCGCGGCAGTTTGTGAGCTACCTCTCGGGATTGTCGGCTGAAGGGTTGGATTTTTCCCGTGATGGAGAATGGGTTACATATGTGTCTTTTCCGCAAGCTGCGCTCTGGCGCAGCCGGCTGGACGGGAGCCAGCGACTTCAACTCACTGATAGTTCCATGGTAGTTGGCCTGCCACGCTGGTCTCCGGACGGGAAGCGGATTGCTTTCAGTGCAAGGAAACCCAGCGAGGAGTGGAAGATCTACGTGGTTTCAGCCGACGGCGGCAGTCCGGAACAGTTGACTCCGGGCGAGGGCTCGTTGGACCCGACCTGGTCTCCTGATGGAAACTTTTTGGCGTACTCACCAGACTACTCCGACCTTAACAGCGCCGTGGATCTCGTAGATTTGCGAACACATCACGTCTCTACGGTTCCAGGCTCGGAGGGTTTGTTCTCCCCACACTGGTCACGCGACGGCCACTTTCTGTTTGCCTTAAGCCACAGATTGCAGAACTCACAGAAGCTGCTGATGTATACGTTCGCGACCCAAAAGTGGGAGCAATTGCTTCTCGCGAAGAGTATTGACTACCCGACGTGGTCGCGAAGCGGCGAATACATACACTTTTTCGATTCTGTGGAGGACGGCACGCCCTTTTATCGTGTGCGGGCCAGCGACCATAAGCTAGAACGTATTGGGGTCGTGAGTCTCTCCCGTGGAATGGCGAAAGGGCAATTCGGTCAGTGGACGGGGCTGGCCCCTGACGATTCTCCCTTGCTGCTGCATGACACGGGTTTCCAGGAGATCTATGCCCTGGACTTGCAGCTCCCGTGAACCAAGTTCCAGTGCGATAGTGCATGTTCCCTGATAATCGATTTGGTCGTCGTGGGCGGCGGATCCGTGAAAATGAGTGGCAAGGCAAATGAAACCTGAACGCTGGGGAAAAATCGAAAGCATCTTCCACAAGACTCTGGAGGCCGAGGAGAGCCGCCGGGCCGCAGTGCTCGAGGAATCCTGTGCTGGGGATGAGGACCTCCGCCGCGAGGTGGAATCGCTACTGGCTCATCATCATGAGGCCGGGAGCTTCATCGAGAAGCCGGCATTTGCCGGCACCGGCACATCCCCACCCCGACAGCATACTTTTCGATCTCCGATATCAAAATCTGGGATATCAACATCCGGGGGCTTGGCCTCAACCGTGATCGGCCACTACCGCCTACTTGGCAAGATCGGCAGCGGGGGCATGGGCGTGGTTTACGAAGCCGAAGACCTGGAGCTCGGCCGCCGCGTTGCGCTGAAGTGTCTTCCCGAAGAACTCGCCGACGACCCGCAGTCGCTGCGGCGCTTCGACCGCGAGGCGCGCTCTGCCTCTGCCCTGAACCATCCGAATATCTGCACCATTTACGAGGTTAACCAGGACAATGGCCGCGCCTTTATCGCGATGGAGTTGGTAGAGGGAAAGACATTGCGCGAACTGCTTGTCTCTGCCTTGCTGCCAATGCGAAAAGCAATTGAGATCGCGGCGCAGGTTGCGGAAGGTCTCACCAAGGCGCATGAAGCGGGCATCGCGCACCGAGACTTAAAACCCGAAAACCTGATGGTCTCTCATGATGGGTTCGTCAAAATCCTAGATTTCGGCCTGGCGAAGCTCGCCCCGCCCAGTGAACCACAGCCGGCTATGGGCACTACTTCCACCTGGAAGACTTCAGCCGGCCTGGTTCTAGGAACGGTGGGATACATGTCGCCTGAGCAGGCAGGCGGCAAGCAGGTGGATTTCCGGTCAGATCAATTCTCGTTCGGCTTGCTGCTCTACGAGATGGTGACCGGAAGGCGCGCTTTTCAGAGAGGCACAGTAGCGGAGACACTGGTGGCCATTCTCCGGGAGCAGCCCGATCCCGTCGGAATGCACAACCGCGATGCTCCCGCTCCGCTGTGTTGGGTCATTGAAAGATGCCTGGCCAAAGAGCCCGATAAGCGCTACGTCTCTACCAGGGAGCTCGCGCGAGAACTTGCCGCCATCCGCGACCGCTTCTCCGAGAAGCCCGCGACTCAATTGAGCCGCGCTGCCAATCTTCCTGTGCAGCAAACCGGATTTGTCGGGCGGGAGAAAGAAGTATCTGCCGCCAAAGAACTCCTGCTGCGTGAGGATGTGCGCCTGGTCACGGTCACGGGTCCAGGCGGGATTGGCAAATCGCGCCTCGCAGTGCAGGTGGCGAGCGCCCTGGTCGAGCACTTTCCAGGGGGTACTTATTTTGTTCCGCTCTCCTCGCTAAACGATCCCACCATGGTCACGTCCGTAATCGTTCAGACGTTGGGGATCCGGGAAGCCGGAGGTCAGTCGCCACTCGAAATGCTCAAGGACAATTTGCAAGAATCGTTGCGCGCGCCAATGCTGCTCCTGCTGGACAATTTCGAGCACCTGGTTCAGGGCGCACCTGCAGTGGCAGAGATTCTGGCTATGGGGCCCAACCTCAAAATCATGGTAACCAGTCGCGCCGCGCTGCACTTGTACGGAGAACATGAATTCCCGGTGCCGCCACTTGCGATGCCGGATTCGCTGGCAACCCCTCCGATCGAGGTCCTGTCGCGGTACCCCGCATTGGCGCTGTTCGTGCAGCGCGCGGTCGCTGTGAAGCCAGACTTTGAACTTAACCGGGAGAACGCATCCTCGGTCATCGAGATTTGCGCCCGGTTGGATGGTCTGCCTCTCGCCATCGAGCTCGCAGCAGCCCGCGTGAAGGTTCTTTCGCCCTCTTCCATGCGGACACGCTTGAAGAGCCGGTTACAGCTTTTGACGGGCGGGGCGCGGGACATGCCACAACGCCAGCAGACGCTTCGCGCTGCCATTGACTGGAGCTATGACTTTCTCAGCGCTGCCGAGCAGAAACTTTTCCGGAGATTATCGGTGTTCGTGGGCGGATGCACTCTGGAAGGCGCGGAAGCTGTGTGCGATACCAAAGGCGATCTCAATTTGGACCTGCTCGACGGTATGGCTTCCCTCGTCGACAAGAGCCTAGCACAGCAGGTCGAGCAAGCAGAGGATGAGTCGCGGTTCGTGATGCTGGAAACGATTCGCGAGTACGCTCTGGAAAAACTGGCAGCGAGCGGGGAGGAAGCCTCGACCAGGCGCGCCCATGCGGCCTACTGCCTGGTGCTAGCAGAAGAAGTGGCAACAGATCAAGGCGGCGGGGAATGGCTGGAAAGTTTTAAGCTTGAACGCGATAATTTTCGTGCGGCCCTCGAATGGCTGACACAAACCGGAAATGCGGAGTGGGGATTGCGTCTGGGGACGGCCCTATTTCGTTTTTGGGAGATGTGCGAGTATCTCGCCGAGGGCAGAAACAGTCTGGGCAAGTTGCTGAAGCTTGCAGGAGCGGCAGCTCCCACAAAGACGCGCGCCCGCGCTCTTTTCTCCGCTAGTGTGCTCGCAGGCGAGCAGGGGGATTACGCCGCGGCCGATGCTCTCATGAGGGAGAGCTTGAATATCGCTCATCAGTTGGGTGACCGCCAGGGGGCTGCCGTCTCTCTGAACGCGCTGGCCGTTCACGCTCGGGACCAGGGTGATATCGAAGCTGCACGCGCTTTGTTCGAAGAGAGCCTGCTCCAGTGGAGGGAATTGGGCGAGCACAAGGCCGTCGCTCGTGCTCTTAGTAATCTGGCGAATGTCGTCAAATTGCAGGGTGACTATGGCACCGCCCGCTCTTTGCACGCGGAGTGTTTAGCAATTTTCGAAGGGATAGGAGATCGGGCAGGTGTCGCCTGGTCGCTGAATTATCAAGGGGACATTGCCCGCGATCAGAATGACCCTGCTGCCGCACGGACATTGTATGAACAGGCCTTGTCAATTTTTCGGGAACTCGGTGACCGTTGGGGCATTGCAGGCACACTGGCTGATCTTGGGAGTCTGGCGAGACAACAGCGAAACTATCCCACCGCACATACGATGTACCGAGAAAGCATAAAGAGTTTCCAAGAACTGGGACATAAACGCGGAATTGCCCGGCTGTTGGAATGTTTCGCGTGTTCAGCGGCGGCTCAATTAGAAGCAGAACGTGCACTCCGGCTGGCTGGAGCAGCGGCAGCATTACGTCAAGATACCGGCTCTCGGCTGGCGCCTGCGGAACAAGCGAAACTTGAAGCCGCTCTGGATCCGGCTCGACGCGCATTGACGAACGAGGCCAGCGCCGCGGCCTGGTTAGAAGGTTGGGCTACGCCGGTTGAGAAAGCGGTTGAGGATGTGTTGACGTCCGAAGCTTCCGTCCGGACGAGTTGACCCTAAGCAACGGGAATGCGAATCACGTCCACCCGGTATTTATTCGGCACATGCGAGGTCGAGAAGCCGGCGCACGGCAGAAACGCGATTGGCGGGAATACCTACGCGTCGGGCGTGTTCTTGGATAGTAGCTTCGTCGGGAGCCAGGTATACGCAGTACACCTTGTCGCCGGTCACATAGCTATGGAGCCACTGGATCTCGGGACCCATTGCCCTCAGGACGCTGACCGATTTTTGCGAGATTTCCCGCAATTGGGCGTCGGTTAGATTTCCGGCTCCGGGGACTTCGCGTTCAATAACAAACTTTGGCATGGGTGTCCCGCTGACAAGCATCTATCCTAGCAAGCGGATGGTTCGGCATCAACACGACTTTGCAAGGGGTCTCGGCCAGCGAGAAATACGAGGAATCAAGGAGAAATGAGAAATGAAGGTTGCCATGGATCTTCGATCGCTACAGAAGCCGCTGAAAGAGCAGTACCGCAATGACCCAAGTGCCTCGCGAATCACTCTTCGGGCAAAAGGTGGGCAGACGGATGTTCCAGTAACATGCTCAGTCGATATCGGTCGAGCCATCTACCAAGCCGAGGCCCACAAGGGAGTAGGCGGTGCTGGTACTGGAGCCTGTTCCGGCGATCTTTTGCTGGGGGCCCTTGCGGCTTGCGCGCAGATCACTTGTCAAATGGTGGCTACGGCGATGGGAATACCAACCGAGCGCATTGAAGTCACAGTGGAGGGCGACTTGGATCTTCGAGGCACGCTTGGCATCTCAAAAGACGTTCCCGTCGGCTTTGAAAGCATTCGCATTGATTTTGATGTTGTTGCGCCCGGTGCAACCCCGGAACAACTGCGCGGATTGAGAGAGAAAACAGAACAGTATTGCGTGGTGATGCAAACCTTAACACGGCCGCCGAAGCTGCTGACGGAGTGGCTTACTCACGACTGAATACCCACCGCGATAAGTCTTTGCCTCAGCTGACAGCCTGCTCGGCCAACACTTTCTCACGCTCTTCCGCGTCACGTTCCAGTTCGCCAGCGGACGATGGCAGCGCCAGATCGAGCACTTCCCGAATCGTTTTCACGTAGTGGACATTCAGATTCTCGAGTTGCTCAGGGGTGAGATCCTCGTCCACGTTCATCTTGTTTTCGGCGGGTAGGATTACGTCACGCACGCCGGCGCGTTTTGCGGCGAGTACCTTTTCCTTAATCCCGCCTACCGGCAGCACGTTTCCGCTGAGGGTAATTTCTCCGGTCATGGCCGTCAGCGGGCGGATTGGCCGGTCTTTTAGTAGAGAAACCAGGGCTGTAGCCATTGTGACGCCAGCCGATGGTCCGTCTTTCGGGATCGCGCCAGCAGGAACGTGAATGTGAATGTCGTGATCGGCGAAGAAACCTTCTTCAATTCCGAGTTGCGCGGCGTTGGATCGCACCCAGGTGAGGGCCGCCTGCATGGATTCCTGCATCACCTGACCGATTTGTCCGGTCATGGTGAAGCCGCCTTTGCCTCGCATGACGTTGGCTTCGACAAATAGGACGTCTCCGCCCGACGGAGTCCAAGCGAGACCTACGACTACTCCGGCGCGCTTGGTACGTTCCGCGATTTCGCCTTCGCTGCGGACTTTTATGCCGCCCAGAAATTCCTGTACGACTTCCTGAGTCACCACCAGCTTTTCGGTTTTCCCTTCCGCCAAGCGGCGAGCCTGCTTGCGGCAGATGGTGCCAATGTTCCGTTCCAGGTTGCGGACCCCAGCTTCGCGCGTGTAATGCCGGATCAGGTAACTCATCGCGTCCGTCGGAAACTCAATGTTGTCCGGGGAAATCCCGTTCTCTTCAATCTGGCGCGGAACCAGATATTGAAAAGCGATGTGCACCTTTTCTTCTTCCGTGTAGCCCTGCAGTTCAATAATTTCCATACGGTCGCGCAGTGGCTCGGCAACCGGATCGAGCATATTCGCAGTAGTGATGAACAGCACCTTCGAAAGATCGAATGGCACGTCGAGATAGTTGTCCCGGAAAGTTGAATTCTGCTCAGGATCCAAAGCCTCAAGCAGGGCCGACCCGGGATCTCCGCGAAAATCCCGCCCAACTTTGTCAATCTCGTCGAGCATGAAGACGGGATCTTTCGTCTCGGCGCGTCGAATTCCCTGAATGATTTGACCGGGCAGTGCCCCGATATACGTGCGGCGATGGCCTCGAATTTCGGCTTCGTCATGCACTCCACCGAGCGAGATCCGCACAAACTTACGTCCCAAGGCACGTGCGATCGAGCGTCCGAGCGACGTTTTGCCCACGCCCGGAGGTCCCACGAAGCAAAGAATTGGACCCTTCATCGACGGCTTTAACCGGCGCACGGACAAAAAGTCCAGAATCCGATCTTTTACCTTCTGCAAATCGTAGTGGTCGGTATCGAGGATCTCTTTGGCTTTGAGAATATCCACTTCGCCGCCCGAAGTTTTTGACCACGGCAGCACGGCAAGCCACTCGACGTAATTACGCGTGACTCCGTAGTCCGCGGCCATTGGGGACATACGGGCAAGGCGGCCGAGTTCCTTGAGCGCTTCTTTCTTTACTTCATCCGGCATTCCGGCAGCTTCTATTTTCTGCCGCAGCTCTTCGGTATCGCGCTGTCCTTCATCCTGCTCGCCCAATTCCTTTTGAATCGCCTTCATCTGCTCGCGCAGATAATATTCTCGCTGGCTCTGCTGGACGCGGTCCTGCACTTCAGATTGAATCTTGTTGCGAAGCTGCTGGACTTCGAGTTCTTTTGCCAGATGTTGGTTAATTTTTTCGAGGCGCACCCGGACATCGGTTGTCTCCAACGTGTCCTGCTTGTCGGCAGTTGAGAGCGAAGGCAGCGACGAGGCGATGAAATCCACCAGCCGACCTGGCTCCTCAACATTCATTGCCACGGTAGAAAGCTCATCGGATAACGTGGGCGAGCCAGCCACAATCTGCTGAAATAGAGTGAGCACATTGCGTTGCAAGGCTTCCACTTCGGAAGATTTCGGGGGGATGGCCTCTGGCACAGTCTCCACCCGGGCCTCCATGAACGGAGTGAGCCGAGTAAACTCGGCCAAGCGGACGCGCTCCAAACCTTCGGCAAACACAAACAGACTCTGGTTGGGCATTTTGACGACTTTGTGGACCACCGCCAGAGTCCCCACGGTGTAGAGATCGCTCGGCTGGGGAGAATCAATTCGAGCCTCCCGCTGCGCCACAACCACAATCGTCTTGTCTTCTCCCAGGGAGTTGATGAGCTGCACCGAGCTCTCGCGCCCGACCGTTAGCGGCAACACCGCGTGGGGAAAAAGGACGGTATCTCTAACCGGCAGTAGGGGCAACGATTTGTCTTTATCTTTTTCTATATCCTGCGCCATAGTTTTCTCGCTGCGCTCTTCGTCCTTAGGGTTTTCAGGTTCTTTATTGCCAGGAGTGCGGCGCCGTTCGGCCATTATTTACCTTGAGTGCGTCTTACTCAACTTTGATGTTATGAAATCTCAGAAGATTCACGCCGCTGCTTTGCAGCTAAGTTTCTCCTAGCCGTTCAAGCATTTGGATTCTAAACCTGTCGCAGGCGTTTGTGGAAAACGAAGGTTGCTGGGATTCAGTCACCTCGAAGCTTCTGCAAAGGATGGCAACTAAGGAATCGGCACAGCCCCGCGGACTCAGGCTTATACTGGTTCGCCTTCCAAATCAACTATGTCCGAGATTACGAGGGGGAGAATGAAGCTGAACGCATTTTTGGCAAAGAGCACACTGGTCGCGGCACTAGGAGGTCTGCTGTTCGGCTTTGACACCGTCGTGATTTCCGGCACCACCAGCGGCCTAACACTTGCCTACAATCTCTCGCCCTTTCTGAAGGGATTCACCGTTTCCGCCGCGCTCTGGGGAACTGTGGTGGGATCGCTACTTGCCGGAATCCCCGGCGACCGTTTCGGAAGGCGCGACAGCCTGCGCATTATGGCCGTCTTGTATCTGCTTTCGGCTGTGGGGTGTGCTGGAGCCTGGAGCTGGGGCGCGCTAGTTTTCTTCCGCTTCGTCAGCGGACTGGCTATCGGCGGCTCGTCTGTACTCGGCCCTATGTATATTGCGGAAATCGCGCCGGCGAGCTGGCGTGGCCGTCTGGTCGGATTCTTTCAATTCAACATTGTGTTTGGAATTCTGCTCGCCTACCTCTCGAACTACATCATTGGACTGCAGCACCTGGGAGCTGCTGAATGGCGTTGGGAGCTCGGCGTCACCGCGGTACCGGCAACCTTCTTTTTCGTCATGCTGTTTACCATCCCTCGCAGCCCGCGCTGGCTGGTGAAGAAGCAACGGATGCCGGAAGCGCGTGAAGTGCTGAGACAGATTGGCGAAGCAAACTACGAGCAGGAATTGCAGGAGATCGCTGCCTCAATTGACGCCGAACATGGGCATGCCGACGAGCCACTGTTCTCGGCAAAGTACCGGTTGCCGATTTTTCTGGCAGTTTCGATTGCGTTCTTCAATCAATTTTCGGGCATTAACGCAATTCTCTACTACCTGAATGACATTTTCGCCGACGCCGGATTCAGCAAAGTTTCAAGCGCGCAGCAAGCCGTCCTGATTGGCCTCACCAACCTCATCTTCACCATGATTGCCATGTCGGTGATTGATAAATTCGGCCGCAAGAAACTGTTGTTGACTGGCGCAATTGGCACAACCGCGTGCCTGGCGGGAGTCGCAGGAGTGTTCGCCACTGGCAAGCGCCACGACTTGTTGATTTGGTTCCTGGTTACTTACATCGCATTCTTCGCGTTTTCGCAAGGTGCCGTGATCTGGGTTTATCTCAGCGAAGTTTTTCCCAATCGCGTGCGCGCCAAAGGACAAAGCCTGGGAAGTTTCACACATTGGCTAATGGCAGCTTTGATTTCGCTTGGATTCCCCACCGTCGCCCACTGGTCGAAGCCTCTGCCATTTGTGTTTTTCGCGGCCCTCACCGTGGCGCAATTTGTGGTGGTGCTCATGACTTATCCGGAAACGAAAGGCGCTTCGCTCGAGGAGATTCAGAAGGAGTTTTCTGTCGCGTGAATAGTGTCTCTTTTTCGCTATCTGTCCTCGAGAGCACGGTCGTGCGCAAGGTCCGGTGGCGAATCATTCCATTTATTTTTGCGCTCTACGTGGTTGCTTTCCTCGACCGCATCAACATAGGATTTGCAGCTCTCACCATGAACAAGGAACTGGCGATCACCAGCCAGGAGTTTGGGCTGATCGCTGGAATCTTCTTTTTCGGTTATTTCGTCTTTGAGGTCCCAAGCAATCTGCTGATGTATCGGATCGGAGCACGATCATGGATCGCGAGAATCCTGATCAGTCGGGGGTTCATGGCTGCGCTTTCCGGACTCGTGCACAATGTTGTGCAGATGTGCGTAGCGCGGTTCCTGCTGGGCGTGGCCGAAGCCGGCTTTGTTCCTGGAATTCTTTTTTACTTTACCTACTGGTTCCGCCAAAAAGATTTGGCCCAATGACAGGCCTTCCGGTCACAACTATTTTGGGCGCGCCTGTTTCTGGTCTTGTGCTGGATCACATTCATTGGTTCGGGGTCAGCAGTTGGCGCTGGCTCCTAATCCTCGAAGCCTTACCTGCAATCCTGGGTGGAGTTTCGACGTATTTTGTTCTTCCTAACAATCCATCTGAAGCCAAATTCCTCGAGCCGAGCGAAAAAGACTGGCTGAATGGCGAGGTTGCGACTGAGAGAGCAAGCAAAGAAAAGCACAGCATCTCGATACTCCAGACACTCGCAAATGGACGAGTGTGCCACTTGGCGGCTATTAACTTTGCCCTGCTAGTCGGACTCTATTCGCTCAGCTTCTGGTTGCCACAATTGGTGAAATCGTTCTCTGCTTCATACTCCAACACAAGTGTGGGTTTCCTCGTCGCCTTGCCGCAAATCATCGGATTGGCGGCCATGCTGTTGGTCTCGCGTAGTTCGGACCGCCGCACGGAACGTCGTTACCAGGCCGCCATCCCGATATCCGGTGCTGGACTGGCGCTTGCACTGATGTTTATTACTCCTTCGACTCACGTTTCCATGCTCCTTCTGTCGGTCGCGCTGGCAGGCACCTATAGTTTCTTCGGGCCATTCTGGTCCATGCCGTCTGAGTTTCTGAGCGGCGCGTCTGCGGCGGTGGGCATTGCCTTCATCAATTCGGTGGGAAATCTGGCAGGCTTTCTCGGACCTTGGGCAATCGGCGCAATCAGCCGCAGGACTGGAAGCACGCACTTGGGATTGGCACTGGCTGGGATCTCGATGTTGATTTCGGCGGGGCTGCTGGTCGCTCTGCCCAGGGTCGCTCGTCCGATGACCGCCTCACGGGTCACTCCCGACGCTGCGCCCGGTTGAAATACTCACGAGCCGCGACGGACGCGGGCGAGGTCGCCCGCGCCACACGATCTACGCTGCGCGATAAATTCCCAATATCTTCACCATGTCGGCCACGGCTTCCAACTGCAGCAACGCTCCCCGGGCCAGCTTGTCATCACCGCGCAGGAAATCCGCATAGAAAACGTACTCCCACGGGCGGCCGCGGATGGGGCGGGATTCAATCTTGCTTAGGCTGATGTCGCGTTCGGCGAAGACACGCAGCGCCTTATGAAGCGCACCGGGAATATTTTTCAAGCCGAACGCAATCGAAGTTTTATTTGCACGCGGGAGCACGCGCCGCTTGCGGCGAAGCAGAAAAAATCGCGTGAAGTTGCGTTTGTCATCTTCAATTCCCTGCGCCAAAATGCGCCCTTTATAAACCGATGCTGCGTGGCGGCTTGCAATCCCCGCGGAGTCGCGCATTCCACTCTCGATTATGTGTTTCACGCTGCCGGCGGTGTCGTAAAAGGGCATCGCCTGAATTCCGGGGTTCTTGCGGAAGAAGTCGCGGCACTGGTCAAGTGCAACTGGATGTGAAAACGCGCGCCGAACATCTAACCTCTTCACTCCCCGCGCAGCTATGAGGTTGTGCACGATTTTTAAATGAAAATCCCTTTGGATGAAAACATCCCGAGCGAGCAGCAGGTCAAGGTGTTCGGTAACCGAACCCGCCAACGAGTTTTCGATAGGGATAACCGCAATGGGAACCTTCCCTCCTTCAAGCCGGTCGAAGACTTCAGCCGAACGCGCACAAGGAACAATCGCGCAGCCAGGCAGCATACGGCGTGCGGCCTCGTGGCTGAAAGACCCGGGTTCGCCCTGAATAGCAACTTTCATCTGAGCACGTTAGCTATTGGAATCTGGCGAAAGCAAATCCTTTTCGAGTACCAGAGCGTCCAAGCCATTCGAATAGTAACGCGGGATCGTCCCCAGCACGTAATACAGATGGCGCTTGTAGAACGTGATTGCGGTTACATTGTCCACCGCAGTTTCGAGCCGGACCGAAGCGCATTTTGCGCTCAGCAGACGGGCTTCGGCGGCACTGAGCAGCGCGGAGCCGATGCGGTGCCGGCGGGCCTCAGAGCGAACGTCAATGGTAATTATGTGACCAATACCCCGAGCACTGGCTTCGGCAACTAAGAAGCCCAAAACGCGGTTTTCTGCTTGACCTTCTGCTACCAGAGTGAACGCCCGCTGGCGGCGAACGAATGATTTCAATTCGTGTCTGCTGTATGAGACTCCGGGAGGAAAACACGATTGATCGATCTCCCAGAGAGTTCCAAAATCCTCGCTCTTGAAGCTCCGGACGGTGAATTCCACCCCGCTATTCTAGATCGCTCAATCACCGCTACCGCAAAGCATAGTACCGTCAACTACTTAGGTAATCCGGGAAATTTTCAAAGAAATCTACATTGAAGGTCTTGCTCGTTTACACCCCAAGTCGTAACATTCGCATCAGAGAGGTTTGTGGTGCGTCTCATCGCCATTGCTCTAGTCTGCGCGACCACTCTGGTCGCACTTTGGTACCTGGTGTTCTCCCGCTATAACCGGCGCAGGGGAGCACTGGTTCTGCAATGGGTGGAAGCGGCCTGCGCCAGCCGTGGACGCATCGTCGAAACCAGATGGCTGAGCGGCAGCCGCCTCCAGGCGCACTTTAGCTTCGCCACGCATTGGTTTGAAAATGCAAGGGTTACAATTAAGCTAATGCCGCGGCCCGTACCCCTGCAATGGATTGTCTGCATGTGGCGGCGGCAAAGAGAAACCTTGACGTTTGAGGCGGATCTAGACGACTCGCCCACCTTTCATCTGGAAATCTCTCGCCATCGTTGGCTGACACAGACTCCAAAAGAAATCTCGAATCCCGAGCGCAATTGGACGATTTCGCGCCCCGGTCCCGTGGTCCTTACCACCCGCACCGAATGGACCCACGAACTGACCCCGGTTGTGAATACACTGATGACCTCGCGCGGGCACAACCTCCTCACGGTGCGCTTTCGCCCCGACTCTCCCAACCTTGCGGCAACTGTTCCTCTCGATGCGCTTTCCGATGAGGAAGCGACGGCAGCATTCTTTACTGTGTTGCGGGACTTGGCTGCGGGATCTTCAGCTTCACGGCACTAGCCTGGCGCTCACTCTTTCTCGGCTTCAAACCTATATCCCACTCCGCGAACTGTCAGCAGATGCTCAGGGCGCACGGGATCGTCTTCCAAGTAGCGGCGCAGTCGCACGATGAAATTATCAATCGCACGCGTGTCGGTATCTTCCCTCAGTCCCCAAACTTCTTCCAAAATAGACTTGCGCGAGACCACGCGACCACGGTTGCGAACTAAGTGGCGGAGTAGCTCCGACTCCATAACCGTGAGTTGGATTGTCGTTCCTTTCGCACGGAGTTCAAGGTTGCCGAAATCAATGGTGCGCCCATTGAATGAAAACACGCCAAATTCGTCGTTGCTGTTGCTGCGATCTTGGGAGCTATCCAGCGGCTGAGCTGCGGTTTCCGGAGTTGCGGTGTGCCGCATCCATTCGCGGCGCCGCAGCAGCCCTTGCAACCGCGCTAGCAGGATGGGAAGCTCGAACGGCTTCGCGATGTAATCGTCCGCGCCTGACGCAAACCCTTTCAGCACGTCTTCTGGCCGGCCACGGGCAGTTAGCATTAGGATAGGAATAAAGTTGCTGGCGGCGCGCAAATCGGCAGCCACCGCAAAACCATCCTTGCCCGGAAGCATGATATCGAGGACCATTGCATCGAATTCCTCGCGCTTGGATAGAAGCAGGTCGAGCGCGGTTTCGCCATCGCCGGCAATCTGCGCGGAGTGTCCTTCCGCCTGCAAGTTGAATTGGAGACCGGTGGCGATGTGCCCTTCATCTTCCACGATCAAGACGCGACTCAAAAGGCTCTCCGCGGAAGCTCGAGAATGACCGTCGCGCCTTTGCCCTCTCCGGCGCTCTGCGCGGAAACGCGTCCGCCGTGCCGTTTGGCGATGGTGCGCACCAGGAACAGTCCCAGCCCAGTTCCTCGCACCTGTGCAAGTGCGCGCGGAACGCGGTAAAAACGTTTGAAGATTGTCTTTAGCTCAGAAGCAGGTATGCCTACACCGCGATCTTGCACTCGTAGAACCAGCCGCTTCTGTTCCTCGACATCGAGCTGCACGGAGACGTCCACGTTATGCCCGGAATATTTGACTGCATTGTCGAGAAGATTTGAAACCGCGGTACGCAAATCGTCAGGATCGCCGCTCACCTCCGAGCCGCTCCCATTTAACAACGATTCGTAACGAAGCGCGCCGGGCTGTAGATGATGACTGGTTCGAGCGCTCTCCACACATTGTTCGACCAGGAGCGCGAAATCCACGTTAACTCTCCCAGCCTTGCTGACGCCTGCTTTCCCCGCGCGAAGCACTTGGTCAACCGTGTGCATCAGGCGCTCAGTATCTTCGAGCATCAGGCGATAAAAAGTGTGCCGCTGCGAATCCTCAAGCTCCCGGCGTTCGAGAGTCTGCAGGTGCAGGCGAATGGACGCAATCGGAGTCTTGAGTTCGTGCGTGACCGCATTGATAAAGCTGTCGTGCTGCTCGTTGCGCCGGATCTCCCGCACCAGAAAGCTGGTGTTCAGAATCAGCCCAGCAACGATGGCGCCAAAAAAGATGATCCCGAGAAGGACTCTAATTCCCTCCTGCCAATTGAGAATGATCCAGCCAAAGCCCACGCCCACAGCCGTGGCCGCCAGCAGCACTCCCAAAGACAGAAAGAAAATGATTTTCCCGCGCCGAGTCACGCGCATGAAGAGATTCTAGCGTGAGGGGCGTGAGGATCAAAACTGGAGGCGGACGGTGGGTCTGGAACAGTCTTCAGTGGTATGCTCACGGCGAGCACCGAACAGGGAAAACTCGTAGCGTAAAGGATCGAGGGCACCCACCCTTTGAAAACCGCAAAGGGTGGGGCAGCCTCAAGTTCTGATGATGCAAAAGATGGGCCAGCCCGCCGCACCAAGTCTACTCGCTCGCAAGGAGCCGACACGGTTATCCCATCACAGGTGGGGTGATTCAGTCGAAGATCAATCAGGTGGGCCTGCACCCCGATTTATCAAGAAGTATTTATGGAGGATCATTATTCAGCCTTCGGTTCAGATCATTTCGCCAGAAGAGGCCTTGGCACCTGTCCCAGCAAACTGATAGCGATTTGGCTCGCGCCTTCGAGAAATTCTGCGAGATTCGAGGGTTTTACCCGGTGTTCGGGACGATAAACAATAATCCAGTCCCAGTAGCCTTCCACAATTAGGAAATTCGTCGCGCGGCTCTCGAAGAAGCGCAGCACTCCGGGGGTGAACAGCATAGCCGCCATTTCCAGATCGGCGCCAGTGACAACATAGCGGCTCGAAAAATTCGGGCTCGCCTCAAGCTTCAACTGCTTTGCCCCGAATAAAAATTTAATCTTGCTCTCCAGTGTCCGCGGAGTCAGTTGGAACTCGGGCATGTTGGCGCCCGGCGAGTGGAATGCGGCAACCGTCTGGTTCACACCACGCCTAATCTTTCCCGCGCCGGTGAAGTAAGAAAAGTCGAAGATAACTGTTTCGTAGCTGGTTGCTTCTCCTTTCATTGCGTTGCTGTACCTAGCCGATGACCCCTTCCCAGTGAGGAGGCGTATTTCCGGAAACTGGATCTCGGCTTCTGGCATGACCCTAAATCCAAGCGCCGGGTGCCCCACCCTTTGAATTACCACAATGAGGCTGCCCCATCCCTTCGCGGTTTTCGAAGGGTGGGAGACCACGACTCCAAGCATCATGGGCTTTCCTTAAGAACAGCAGGTTTCTCAAAGAACAGCAGGTTTCTCACCTACGCGGATCGTTTCACGATCCGCTCCGCTCGAAATAACAATTGAAATATTTGCTTGGGATAGAACTCAGACGTTCATCGAAACCAGCTCCGGCCGGGCCGCAACCAGTTTCTCTCTGTCGTTCTCGCGCAATTCAGAGAGCTTTACGCGATAGACATGCCGGGCCAGGCCTAGCTTTTTCAGCGCCCAGATGCCGTACCAGTTCAGGTCAATCTCATACCACTTCAGTCCATGGCGGGCTGAAACCGGGTGGGCGTGGTGGTTGTTGTGCCAGCCCTCGCCGAAGGTGAGCAGCGCGACCCACCAGCTGTTGGTGGAGAGGTCGCGAGTCACGAAGCGACGTGTGCCCCAACTGTGAGTGGCGGAGTTGACCAGCCAGGTCGCGTGCAGTCCAACTACGGTGCGAAGAAACATTGCCCACATCAGGAACGGCCAGCCGCCAACCGCGAACAGCGCAACTCCAACGACGATCACGGGAACATAGTGATATTTAGTCAGCCAGATGTGGGTCTTCGATTTCGCCAGATCGGGGACATAGCGGGAGAGAGTCTCCGTGTCCTGGTGAAGGCTCTTGCCCATTAGTATCCATCCCATGTGCGCCCACCATTTGCCGTCAACCGGTGAATGGGGGTCGCCCTCGTGATCGGAAAATTGGTGATGAATGCGATGGGTCGCTACCCAGAAAATCGGCCCGCCTTCGAGCGCCAGAGTTCCGCAAATCGTCAGAAAATACTCCACCCACTTCGGAGTCTTGTATCCACGATGAGTCAGCAGCCGGTGATATCCCATGCCGATGCCGAAGCCGCCGGCGATCCACCAGAGCACCAGGGACACAAACAATGCCTTCCAGGTAAAAAAGAAAATCGCCGCAACCGCTCCGACGTGAAATGCGGTCATGAAACCTGCGGTGATCCAATTGATTTTGCCGTCCTCACGGGTGCGCTCAAGTGCTTCGATTTGGATAGACATGCTGGATACTCCGATCTGATGGCTCTATCGGTTAAGTTATCAGCGCGCTTCAGGGGCGGCTGTAATACTTGTGTAATACGGATTTCAGTGGTTACTCGAGTAATCAGTGGTGCAGAATCGGGACCACGTGTAGGGGCGTACGCTGGCGTCCGCCACCCCGGACGCGAGCGTCCGGGGCTACATGTTTGTATTGAAGAATTTATCTTCAGATTTTCCGCGGAAATCGAAAGTCGGAAGATTCAGCTCGGCGCGGGAAAGTATTTTCGTCCGGAGCAGCATCGTTGCCCAACAGCCGGTCGGCTAGCCGTAGCCAGCGTTCGAATGGAGGCTCCCAAAGTTCCGTCTCGGGACCGTGCTCGCTTAAGGGGACGGGGGGAATCTCCGGATTAGCAGCAGTCTTGAAACTTGGGTTCATAAATCTCCTCTCAGGTCTTAAACCCTGAGATGGAACCAGAGTCTCACAAAGTTGTACTAGGCTGATAGCGGGTGAAAGCTGTATTACTTTGGTCACTGCTTATTGCTTTGCTGTCAAAAGGATGGGATCAACTGTTCGGGAAAAAACTGCGGCGCAGAGTGGCACGTTGCGACGGGGGGAAACAAGGTCGAGCTCTGAATTGCCGCTTGACATCCCATGGAACAGGTCTAGCATGGAGGTATCACCTCCGATCCAATTCAGGATCGAATGGGCCGGTAGCCAAGGAATGTCACCGCTTCTTGGTCGCTGGCCCATTTAAATTAGCCATCAGCTTCCTGTCGTCCTCGTCAGCTCAAAACCCATCCCCTCACTCTTCTCGCAACCGATTCCGGCAGCTCTGCCTCGATCTCCACCGCACCATCCTTGTATTCTCGCGAATAAATTCGGGAGCGAGCCTCCAGCATCGCCAGCGCTTTGCCCTCTTTCTGTGGAACGCGGAGACGAACACGACTGGTTGCGTCTTCCGTGAGCGTCTGGTCGATTCGATCCAACAGTGTGCTTAGCCCGATTCCTTTCGCCGCTGAAACGTGAACGGTCTGCGAATCATCGCGCAGACTATCGCGTTGCTTTGGTGGGAGCAGGTCAACCTTGTTCTTAATGTGCAGCGTGGGTTTGTTACCGGCTTCGAGTTCCTTCAGCACTCGATCCACCTGGGCATCCTGCTCTGACGAAAGTGGGCTGCTGGTATCAGAGACGCGAAGAATCAGCGCTGCCCGTTGCACCTCTTCCAAGGTCGCGCGAAATGACGACACCAGCGTGTGCGGCAGATTGCGGATGAAACCGACGGTGTCTGACAGCAGGACTTTACGTTTCGAGGGTAAGTCCACAGAGCGTAGGGTCGGGTCAAGCGTCGCGAACATACGCGAAGACTCAAATACCGTCGCGTGGGTCAGAGCATTGAATAACGTCGATTTCCCAGCGTTGGTGTAACCCACCAGCGCTACTGTCGCGACCGGAACGGATTCCCTACGCTGCCGTTGCTGCGCGCGAATTCGGCGGACGTTCTCGATTTGCTGTTTCACGTGCCGGATGCGGCGGTAGATCCGGCGGCGATCCGTTTCCAACTGAGTCTCTCCAGGTCCTCGAGTGCCGATGCCGCCGCCAAGTTGCGACATTTCCGCGCCTCGTCCGGTCAAGCGGGGCAACAAGTATTCCAATTGCGCCAATTCCACCTGCAACTGGCCTTCACGAGTCCGAGCATGAGTGGCAAAAATGTCGAGTATCAGTTGGGTACGATCAATGACCCGCGCGTGCACGACTCTTTCGATATTGCGCTGTTGCGAGGCGGTCAGGTCGTGATCAAAAAGGAGCAAGTCAGCAGAAACGGAAGCCGCAGCTCCCGCAATTTCTTCGAGCTTGCCGCGTCCGATCAGGGTTGCCGGATCAGGGCGGTCTCGGCGCTGCAAGAGTTCGCCGGCAATTTCAGCGCCTGCACTGAGCGCCAGGTCACGTAGCTCGCCAAGCGACTCTTCGGCGCTGAATTGGGGCTCGTTATTCGATTTAGGGGCGGCAGAGGTGTCCCGCGGCGGCAGAGGTGTCCCGCGCAGCCTGTACGACACTGGTCACGCCCTTACTTGGAGCACGTCGCCGGGCGCGGTAATCCAGTCCAACCAGGAAGGCACGCTCCTTGCGCATGCCCGGCTGCAGAGTGGAACGGAGGCTTTTCTTGTCAGACAATCTGGATTCAGGAGCACGCAAGAAGTTACAGCCTCATCCCTCGGTTCCGGAAGCCGCGGGAGCTTCCGCCGAGTCCGCTGTCGGTGTCGGCGAACCTACAACTCGCGGCCGGTCCGAGTAGCCGTGTGCCTTCCCCACCGCAACGGTTGAAATAGCGTGCTTAAAAATCAGTTGCTCCTGGTTGTTAGTCTCCAAAACAACCGAATACTTATCAAAAGAGCGAATCCGGCCGGTCAGCTTTACACCGCTCATCAGATAAATGGTGATACTGCTCCGTTCCTTACGTGCCGTGTTCAGGAAGGTGTCTTGAATGTTCTGCGCCGCCGGCTTGTTTTCCATGGCCGATCTCCTTGGTTTCGCAAGCTGCAACCCTGACGCGTAGGGAAGGACGCGGACGGGCCTGCTCGTTCTACTTTCGTACAATACGGCGGAACTCTGGAGTTTTCAACATAAGACTTGCCAAGGGTTCGAATCTCTGCGACCAAACGCAGGTTTATATCGTCTCTCTAGAACATCAATCGAATGGAGATTCCCGAACTTTATGAAAGTCGTTCAAGTAAGCAGACCCGGTGGGAACTTCGAACTGGTCGAACGTGCGGTGCCTGAGCCTGGTCGAGGGCAGGTACGCATCAAGGTCGAAGCCTGCGGCATTTGTCACAGCGACGTGTTGGTAAAGGAGGGATTCTGGCCGGGGCTGCAATATCCTCGCGTTCCTGGACACGAGATTGCCGGGAGGGTGGATGCTGTTGGGCCCGATGTGACGCAGTGGCAGCCCGGCCAGCGCGCTGGTGTAGGCTGGCATGGAGGACATTGTTTCGTATGCGATCCCTGCCGCCGCGGCGATTTTATCGTTTGCCGGAATGAGAAGATCACCGCCCTGAGTTTTGACGGTGGCTATGCCGAATACATGATTGCGCCGGCGGAAGCGGTTGCCGCAATTCCTGATGACCTTCCAGCGGCGGAAGCTGCACCCCTGCTTTGCGCCGGCATCACAACTTACAACGCACTTCGGCACGCCGGGGCCATGCCTGGTGATCTGGTTGCAGTTCTTGGCATCGGCGGCTTGGGACATCTCGGGATCCAGTACGCACGCCAGATGGGATTTCGCACCGTCGCCATCGGCCGTGGTGCAGACAAAGAAGGTCTCACGCGAAAACTTGGCGCCCATGAATATGTGGATAACAGTGCCGGACCTCCAGCCGCCGCTCTGCAAACGCTGGGCGGAGCGCGCGTGATTCTGGCCACCGCGCCTGACTCCAAATCTATTTCGGCGCTAGTGGATGGCTTGGGACCCAATGGCAAGCTGGTTGTCATCGGAGCCAGCCAGGAGCCTCTCGGCATTTCTCCAAATCAACTCCTGATGCAGCGTCTCTCGATTCAGGGCTGGTCTTCCGGCACTGCCAAAGACTCGGAAGATACCCTGCGGTTCAGCGTACTGACGGGCGTGAAGCCAATGATTGAGAGTTACCCCCTGGAGAAGGCAGCCGAGGCGTATGAGCGCATGATGAGCGGGAAGGCAAGGTTTAGGGTTGTGGTGACGATGAATTAAAGCGCAAAAATGAAGCCCCGAGCAGTTGTGCTCGGGGCAACTAACCTGTCCAGCTGGAAATACTACACTCCCAGTTCTTCCTGCATCCAGTCAGGTTCCGGCTTCGGCTCCGCGGTCAGATCGAGCACTAATTTTTCCAGCACCAGCCGCTTGCTCGGAGGGTTCGATCTTAGCGCCAGGTCCGCTTTCGCTATCAGCCGAATCGCGCGCATCAGCTCACGCTTGGATTTATAGCGTCGAGCTTGACGGATGATGTCCTCGGCAGCGAATGGGGGAACGCGAAATCCCTGCCACAACGCAGCCCAAAGCATGCGCTGATCGCGCACATTGCGCTCGAGGATAACCAGCATCTGACGAAAAGTCTTCGCTAGCATATAAATATGTCCGATGGCCGCTTCGTCTCCATCACCGGTAGAAAGAATGGCGTCCAGCATTTCCAGAGCGCGGGTGCGATCGCGGGCTGAAATCGCGTCGGTAAGCTCATAGAGTGACCGCTGTTTGGCGGCTAGGACCATGGTTTCCACGTCGCCCAGAGTGATTCGCTTCTTTTCGCCGACGAAGAGGATGAGCTTTTCCAATTCGTTCGAGATCATCATCATGTCGCCGCCGAGCGAATCCACCAGCTCACGCGCAGCATCGGCGTCAATCTTCACTTCTCGCGTGGCGCAATATTCCTGGATCCACCGCACCGCGTCGCTCTCCTCCACGCGACCGAGTTCGACGATTGCGCAATACCTGCCCATGGTCTCGCGAATGCGTTCATAGCGCTCTTTATCGGTGAGGTCGATGCGGCGCGCGTCGGCGGGAATGCTGATGTGATCGGCGACGAAGATGAGTACGGCATCAGGGTTCGGGTCTTTGCAATATTGTTCAATGGCGCTGAGCTTGTCTTCGTTCGAGCTACGGCCGAAGAGAGTCTTTACCCCGCGTACGAAAAATATCTGGAATGGCGCCATCAACGAAGGGGTGCGCGCGCGATCGAGAACTTCCACCAGCTCAGTTTCGGAGAGATCAAAATCAAAAAGGCTGAACTCCCGCAGGTCTGCCGGAACCAGGTGTTGCAGAATGGCCTCGCGGCATTTCTTGCGGAAGAAAGTTTCGTCGCCGACAAACACATATGCTGGACGCAGCTTCCGAGCTTCGACTTCAGAAACAAAGCGCTCAGTTTGTGCAAAGGAGCGCATCAGAAGGCCTCCAGCACGTTCGAAACCAGGGTGCGGGCGAATTCACGGGAGAGCCGTTGGAAGGCCGGCGAATCTTCTTCAAAAAAACTGCTCAGTTCCTGCGAGACCTGATACTGCTCGCGAAACGTATACGACGGATTCTGGTACAACACCCTTCCCTGCCGGTCGGCCAGAGAGACCTTCATGCTGACAATGACCAGTACGCTGGCGGCGCGGCCCGTCTTCGAGTCATAGGTCAGGGGAGTCGTGTACGTAGAAAGAACCGTCCCTCGCAAGACGGCGTCGGCCGAATCCGGGGCGCTGATCACGTGGTAGTTGGTTCGGGTGGAAAACTCCTGCACCACGGCGGCCGTGAGCGTCTGCTCGATTTTGTAAGTCTGCGTCTGATTTACAAATGCTGGGACCGCAATCGTTCGCAAATCGGAAGGTAGCAGGTTGGCTCGTCCGGCCGTGTGATAGCCGCATCCCGTGCAAACAAATGCGGCAAGCAGGACGGCTATTCTTTTCACTGAATCTGTCCCCGTGGCCGGGCCGCAGCCATTGCCTCAGCCGACTCGACTGCCGTAGAAGCCGCCACGCGCAAGTTGTCAGACGCCGCCCAGAGCCAGACAGAACTTGGATCTGCGGAATCCGACATGACCGAAACCATGATGTCGGCCTGCCCAGAGGCATTCACGTTGTTAGGCGCTTCATCGGCCTCGCTAATCAACGCGACGTGCTCGCCCATGAGCGCTTCCGAAATCTGGCGCACCGTTACGCCGCCGGAAAATTGGAGATTCAGCGAAAAAGCGTGGCCATGAAAAATGGGCGCCTGCACCATGAGCAGAGAGGGCACGGGCGCGCCTCCCTGGACAATTTTCCGATAATGATTTACTACCCGGTCCTTCAGAGATGAGAGTGCCACTGCCGACTCCGGCCCGTAGCGTGCAACCATGTTAAACGCGACTTGCACGTCGAAAATCTTCTTTGGGAGTTGCTGGAACGAGAGCAAATTTACTGTCTGCTCATGCAGTTCGTCCATTCCCTTCTGCCCGTGCTCCGATGCCGGTTCAAACACTGTGGCAACCGTATGTTTGATAGGCACGACTGATTGCAGGCGCAACAGAAGCAGCGCCAGCACAACTGCAACCGGATGTGCAACTACGACCGGACGCGGCTGCAACT